>JAABUP010004015.1_pt1 | contig 24808 bp, 27 predicted proteins | sample 5559201 | NCBI WGS metagenome assembly JAABUP01 (sample SAMN10711887, study PRJNA513373) | rock metagenome | isolation source: Antarctica rocks | place: Antarctica
GGTGGTCAAGTAGGTAGGGCACATAATGCTCGAAATCTTACGGGCTTAACGGCCTCGGGTTACGTTCAAGCCGTGTGCGCGTTCCCGTTATCACGCCTAACGGCGTAAGATTTTTTGGTTTTTTTCTGTTTTTTTAAACGTGTGTCTGAGATCCAATCTATCACAGAAAGCCTGTATCTACAGCACATTGGATCACAGCCAATATGTGCTATGTCTACGGCTCATTGGACCTGCACTTCTTTTCAAAGTTTGCACAATCAATATCCGGCTGATATGTAGCATTGACGGCCAAAGCCCTGGTTGCGAGAAATGACACATACAGTACCAAAGGACAAATCTGATGCCATTGTCTCTGCTCCAAAAAAATCTTGTACAGAGATGGCAAACAACTGACTGTTGCATTCAATGACTTCTGAGTTCCATTCTTGTCTGAATATTCATTCTTGTCTGAATTAATTGTAAGCACACGTTTTGTTTTGTGCACAAGCTCAAAGATTGTTTTGGCAAGATGTAACATACCTCGACTCAGACTGTCAATCACATCGCTATCTAGGTCCAAGCAGATATACTCATGGCAAAATGTTCAGCAATCTGCAAAATATTGATTGGAGCTGAGACAAGACCACAAATCGTATTCATCACTTTCATGCTGTTCATACAGCAGCTAAGATCTGACAGTGCTTACTGACAGCAGACACTTCTCGCACACTGTTGCGTACAGTGTGAGGCTGTATCACGAACTTGGTTGATATTTGTGCCAGACACCATATCCTATTGTAGATGTGACCCTTGATTTGTACGGCCAAAAGCACCTGCTCAAAGGCTATACCATACGACTGCTGCACCTGCAGCATAGCAGATGCGCAGCATCATTCCCTCCTGACCACATGCAAGCATCACTACGCACACTTGTAAACTTAAGTGTGATCCCTTCTTTTGGGAGGAAACACGCACTTCAAACAGCATCAATGCAAGCCCTGTGAGCGAGCGTTTCTAGCTGTCGCACAGTCTTTCTGTACATGCTCTCCACAGCATCAACTTGATTCTGCAAGCCTGTGTAAGCAACATTTCTCAGCATAGAAACAGAGATTTCATTGCCATTTGATGATGAACTGCTTGATACTTTGGTTGCAGCATTGGGTCTGTTTAAAGTGAAGGCTGGGACACTGGAAAGCATTGGCAATGCCATCACAGGCTGATATCGCTGAGCCAGAGGTCCAACTTCGCCCACATTCCTCACTTGCACATCAACTGGCTCCAGCTCGTGGCTGCAGGTACACATCCAACATTTCAAGCAATGAAGGCTACATCTTGCTCACTTGATTTGTTGAAAACTTTGTAGCACCAAACACCCAAAGCCCATGCAAGTGTAGTTATAAGCTGCAGTCATATCAAGTGATGGTTGCTGATAGTACAAAGGCAACAGAGGGCGCCCCTTGCCAGGCATAACAGAGCATACCTGCTGCTATCAAGCTGAAACATACACTGCTGAACATCACATGACGAGCCTTCATGACGAGGCAAGCATGAGATCACTGCAAAAAGAGTTTGTGGGTTGTCCTGGTTAATCTGCAGACTGCCAAGTGCAGCAGCCATGCTGCTGCTACTTATACGTTCTTGAGTTGTGGGCTGCAAGCTGGTGACAGGCCTATAGGCAAACCAGCCCAACACTTGTTCGGACTGGAGCTGGCGTTGCACAGCTTGGAGAAAGTCGACTGCAGACGCGGCACAGCAAAGTGTGAACAGTTGCAGCAAATCATGCAGCACCTATATCCAAGGTCAGACTGATGCAACAGACCTTCTGGTTCACGTGCCACCAAATTTGTAGGCAGCCCAGCAGGACAACAAAGATATGCATTTATGCACACTTGTCGTTGCTGTGTGACCTCAACCTCTGCAGGGATCAGAGCAGCTCGGAGCTTAGGCTATCAAGTGATTAATTTCCTGTCAAACACCTGCTCTCACCAGCTGTGTCCTGCAATACTTCCGAGGTACTGCTGATCATTGTCCCTGCGGACAGTGAAACAGGTTTGTTAACAAGACTTGTTTGTCAGGCACAGGGGCACAACAAGGGGCTGTGTTGTACCTATGAGGAGCCCAAAGCCTTCCTTGGATATGACGATCGTTGACAAAGCGGCAGCTAAGGCTGGGCCTGTGGTCACTACATTGTACATCATCAGTAGGGCTCAGGACGAGAAGCAAATACAAATCACTCCAGCGCATCGGGCAAGCACTGAAGCGAGAGAGAAGACGTCAGGATGATGTACGTACGACACACGCTCTTTGTCCCATGTTGGAATGTTCGCAATTTGGAAGCCCAAATATTTCGATGCCAAATTAGGTGTTTCCATTTGGTCAGGAGCTCCTCGAGGTTTGGAGCCTTCGCAAGCACCTGGTGTCCAGCAACAACTATACTACCTTCTCAACGTACTTCTTACACACACTGGCTCCGCCTGCATGAGCAAATTGCTGCAACTGGCCAGCCCTATGCGGAAGTAACATCCCTGCTTGATGCAACAGACCAGAGCTTACTAACAAAGAGGTCATCCACCTGTGTATTACACTGCTTCAGCATGTTCTGCTGCAGGTTAGATATTACACATGGGTTGCGAAGCTTCACAGCTTTAGGGCGGAAATTTGCAGCTCGGTGTAGGTTGGTAAGACAAGTTCACTTGTCATGGACAATAAAATAGCAACCACAAGACAGGCAACGCTGTGCAGACACACATGTGCAATCCATCATACACAAACAGACTTGAGCTGCTTGTGTTCACGTCTTGCAAGCCACGGCGGATTTTTCGAAACAGACAAATGTGCCTTTGAAAGCATTGGCAATTTGTGCATGCCGATACATGTATGGTCATTACCCAATGGTCAGCCTCTAATTCAATTGTCAAAAGACACGTGCACATTATGCACGACCAACTTTGCTCATGGAGCTAATAGGCCCTAGGTGACCCTCAGTGGGACATGAGTCAGCCTTGGCGATGGGTGCAGCAGTGACGCTGCCAAGCAGTGGATACACAGTCTGCATTATGAGATGCTGCGATGTTTGCTTGCTTGGATGCAAAGATGCGCATTTGCTACAAACAGGCATACAAGGCTGCTGCCTTCAAACCCGACAGGAAGACAGAAGGGGCTCCTCACAGATGCTGCAATAGTTGCCTAAGCTATACCAGACAGCTTTGCGGCCCCTTGACAGCTTAGGTATAGTGTCACCCATGCTGGTGACATGTCTGCCCAATAGCATGTGACAGATGCCGGGTAGTCCACAGCCAAATGTACTTGGCCCCCAGGGTCTGTTGCATTGCATGTGCAAATAAGTGGTCAAGAAGATCAACCTCAGCTACACCAAGGCGCAGGTCATTCTAGCTCTTGTCACACACGCTTGCGCAAGCATGCAAGGGTTGAATAAGCTGTACATCACAATTGCCGCCCAGCCACAGAAGCAGTGGTCCCTTTGCAGAGCTTGAAGATGTTCTTGCTCTGACTACATGGAGCAAGATCAGAGCGAGAAGCAGCTGCAGCACCTGCATCAGCTGCAGCACCTGCATCAGCTTCAGCACCTGCAGCTGCTCGTGAGGGCGCATCGTGCCAGCACCAGACAGACCATCGTTGGTCGGATATGGGCATGGTTGCTAACATCCCTAAAATGCAGCAGCACCTGGTCAGTCACCTCAACAGGGCAGATGGAGATCTGACTGGGACCTAAGCCAGCCACCAGGACGGGTCAACACATCCAATGGCCATGTTCAGCAGAGTGCACAACATGTGAGGCAAATCCTTGGCCAAATGAGGGTCTTCAAGCTAGATGCTGCCTATCCAAAGTCATAGTGCAGCAAACCAGCACAGCAGCCTGCAGCAGGACAGGCAGGCCGTTCAGCAGGTTGATGTAGAGAAGAGCTGCACCTGCTTGGGGCTCACAGCATCATAGGTGCCATTGACAGCTTCAGCTGCCCATATCCTGGCCACGGGCCACAAGCAGATAGCTTACTTGGACTTGCACTGAAGCAGAGACGGAGTAGTTGACAACATCTTGCTGAGGCTGATACGTGCACAGTGTGCGGCAGTAACAGTGTTCATGCAGGCACTACACTTAGCATACCACCTCTGTGACTGGCGTTCTGTGGCTATCTGGATTGCGCATCAACACGGTGATTCAAACACAGCCTTTGCAGTGTTGACAGTCTGCTTTCTTCCTGAATGCTCTGTGGCCTGGCCCAAATGGACACACGGGTACCACAGCATGCAAAGCATGCTCTCCTGCTAGACATCAGCTGCTGAAAGCACTTCCAATTGGTCAAGCAGGCAGTTCGGGCCTGTTTTCGTAGCTGATGGGGTACATGCTGTAGGCCAAGCTGTGCGTGCACATATCGTTGCGCATGTGACACATCCTGCAGGGCAGTGCCACAATGGCCTCATCAAAAAGTCTCCAAGAAGAGGCAAGGAAGCCCTGGCTACCCTGTACATCACACGCCCCCCTGATGCAGGTAGTGTCAGATGTGCGGACTGACAGCCCTGCTTGTGTCGCCCTTGGACGATGCATCAGCAAAAGCTGCATTTTGCTGCTGCACGCTGCAATCCCCTGCACACCTGCCCAGCCGTACTCATGTCCGCAGTGCCAGCTGCTTGTTCTGACTTTGGCTTGCCAACTACCCTGCCCTGCCATTCAGTGGCCTTTGGACCGATCTGTAAATGCCATGCTGTGCTTGTGCCCATGCAAAAGTCATATGCCTTCTCACCTGCCAACCTCTCAGTGCTTGCAACTACCCTGCCTCATGATGTGACACCTTCACTTGCATACAGAACTGTTGCTGGTTATGTGCAAACTGCAACTCGCTGGTCATGCCTTGTTCTCCTAGGCAGCATGATTCAGTTTGAATGGCACAACGAAGCTTGTGCACATCATTCTGCTACTCCACCAGGGCCAAAATGAGACCAGATGTAATGGTAGTAGAGTTGACGCGTTGAGAACAACGCACTTATCTCACTGCTGAAGACAATGCTGACCTACCCCCCCTGACAAGCCATATCAAACGCAGCTGCAGGAGAAGGAAAGTATGGGTCCTTGAAGTAGGATACGGCTCAGACACAAAATATGAGGAGCTCTGGCAGACAAAAACCGAGCAACACCAAACACTCAGTGAGTGAGTGACTCATAAGCCTCAGTGAGTGACTTATAAGCCTCAGTGAGTGACTCATAAGCCTCCTGACACAACTCGGCTACGAGGTACACCGGTGGGTAGGTACCTAAGACCCCTGCCACTAGGTGTTGCAGGCACAATATACAAGACAAACCTCACAACACTGATGGACCTGGGCATCACTAGACACCAATCACTGGCAACACTGAGAAAGTTACATATACATGCTATATCTTGCCTACACAACATCACAACAGAAAGAAGATACCTTGAGAGGTTTCAAAGACATACAAAAGACCATGGAAGCCGTACACGAAATGTGAATTGCAGCATCGCAACACGCCGGGGGCAAGATTTGGTCCTCCCCCCCCCCTCCCTGACCTACCACTTGTCAGGCCAAGGGAAGCTTGAGCCCAACATGGGATCATCTCAAGCTTCTCTATATTGGACGGCTGACGGCGTCGTCTTTTCTTTCCTGTTCTTTCCACATCATTCTGCTGCTTGCTGGTTTGAGCCCTGCAGATCTGTCACAAAAGAGTCCGCAAGCGATGCTGCTAATGTAAAGTTTTCTATGCACTTTCAGATGGCTGGACTGTTGCCCTTGTCAGCCAGTCAGCACGCCAACGCTGCACAGGTGCACACCTTCACACTGCAGCAGCTTTCAAATATCTTTTGAGCTGGTGAGCGCTCAGCAAAGCCTTGCACAGATGACAGCTCGCTTTGCTGGCCATCTTCAACAAAAGTTGCTAGGCTTACTGTGAGCGCTTTCTGCTTCTCTGTTTGATCCAAAGTCGGCGTCGTCGTCGTCGTCGTCGTCGTCGTTGTTGTTGTTGTGGTTGTTGTTGCAGGACGAGTTTGAAAGAGGGTATCATATAATTTGTCTGATTGGCTGCTAAATGTGCCAGTGCCCAGCGTGGTCTTCAGGCTCATGCACCATGGTGAGCCTTGTGCCATCTCACACAAAAGACGTGGTATGCAGCGGCATATGTGCATAGGTTGTGACACATCAGACAATTGTTCACAACAGTATTATCTGGTTGACTCTGCTATTCTCACAAGTCACAACTGACCAAAACAGCAGGCAACATGATGTAAAGATCTATATACTATAAAACTGTTCTACCAAATAACAATAAAAAGAGCATAAGTAAACCAGTGCCAATGCACAGAGAGGTCTGCCCTTGCACTCATGTTGTTACAACACTCATGTTAGTCAAACTTTTCTAAAGCACAGCCACAGCGGGAAATGAGCGTCATAGTTCAGTCATGGCTGCCAATCATAGCAGAATGCTTGCGGCATGGAAGTGCAAGATGGTGCAACATTTGCCACACCCGAGTACATCAGACCAGATCTGCCTGCTGGCCCCCACGGCAACATGGCGCGTCACGCAGTGCACTTTGAGTCAGCCAGTGTTCCTGTACCTCACCCCAAGAGAACCCCAAAGCTGTTGATTCGCCATATTAGGCGGACTGTTCGATGATGTTGGACTGCATGGGCATGGCACATGCCAGCTGAAAGCACCAAGCACTCTGCCAAGCACACTTATCACTCAACCTTTCTGGTATGCCTTTTACGATTTTGTTTATTTTTCTGGGCTTCCTGCACTTCCTGTTGACATGGCATGTGATCTAGTGCTGTGCACAGCTGCTTGTGCAAAGTGTGTTTAGGCGTATCTGAACACAGACGCCTGTGACGCCACTCTGGCTAATCACCACATGTTTCCTCTCACTAGCAATAAAGTAAAGTGGCTGACACTTGCCTGTGTTGGGGTGAGGCTAAGAGAAGCACAGACCGCAACTGACCCAGCACATTGGCCATGTCGACTGCGAACATGAGCTCACAGGCAAGCAACGACAAGTGACAATATAGGGTACCACGATGCTGCAGCAATTGGATGTTGAACTAGAAAGTCGAAGAGGACGCTTGCGGTGCATTTTTGGCAGCAGTCAGGTTGGCCGCACAGCCAAGCGGAGGCTGAGCATCGACGCTAAAGACTGCACAGCGTCCCGGCATTGATATGAACACGGGTTCGCAAATACAACGCGGCTTTGCCGGAAGCGCGCAGGTGCGCACTGCGTATAGTCAGTCAGTATATAGTGCATAGGTGGTGTACAGTAGCAGTCAAAAGTCTGTATCCAAAACCAGTGCTTGCTGAACAGTCCGTGTGCGACAACAGATCAATCTGACTGGCGGTACGACCAGCTAGGCGTAGTACACCATCGAACGCGTGTGTGGGTGGGACCAATGCGGCAGATAACGTCCGTACCGCTAGCGCAGAGCTTTGACCCTGACTGTGCGTTGACCCAGGAATCTGTTGTCAGCAGGAGGGAAAGTTTGCTGCTGTGCAGCAAGCAAAAACCATAGGCAAACAGCTCTCAAGAGGGCAGTGCTGTCTGTGAAATCAGGCCAGCTTTCTTTTGTAGTATCCAGTTTGTGAAGCAGAGCAGTGTGCTGTCAGCCAGAGCATTTTCACAAAAGACAAGGAGTTTGCTTGTTGAGCAAGCTTTGCTGTCACTTGAAGCAAAGCTTGTGCAACCAGCAAGCCCCTGCAATCACTTGCAAGTGCTCAAAAATTTGCCAGAGTGGTTGCTGTTTGACTTTTTGACTTTGACTTACACGGCAGACAAAGACAAACACAAAGACAATCCACATCTTCACTTACCTCCCCTTACCTGCGCCTTCGGCTGCGCCGAGGCAAAGCAGATTGCTACCCCTCGCTGACAGCTGAACTCTAAAGCTGTTCCTTTCAAACTTGATCACAGAATCCCCAGTGATGAGCTGACTCATGATACCAAGGCATTTGGGGATGCAAGGGAATGCTGCAATGTACAGCATTGCAAATGTTTGGATGCAGACTTTTGACTGCCGCTGTACAGTTGGGTCCATAAGTCTTGATCAGGACATTTGCATTGCTGGAGATGGCATGGTTACAGCTGCTGTCAAAAGTCTGCTTACACTAATGGCACTGCTTCAGCAGAAACCTTGGAGTGAACGCTGTGCGCAATGCAAGTGGCGGTGAGGCCAGCCAGTGTTAGCAGACGAGCATGCGCACTTGCTGCTGTGACCATTGCCGTTGAAAACGCTTGTGCCGCAAGCTGCAAGGCTTAAGCTAAAGCAGGTGAGTGAGGCAAGAAAGCTGGTGTCAGCCAACAGTCAGGTTCGAGGTTGCCCAGCAGGCAAGATTCATAGGAAGCAATACCCTGTGAAGGTCAGACCTTCTGGCAAAACAGGCCAGCTATCTTGCCTAGTATCTGGTTTTCTCAGCAAAGCAGCAAGCGGGAAGCAATGGCTGTTTACACAAGGGGTAGCAAAAGCTTACTGCCTGGACAAGCTTGCCTCTGACAGAGGTTGAGCCTGATCAATCAGCAAGCCTTTGTTTTCAGTGCAACCACGTACAGAGGCTTACCTGGCACATTGCACAGCCTGTACAGAAAAAATGCGAGATTTAGCCCCAAGTTCCTAATGACTTTGACTTAGACTGCTGACTGCGTCAGCCTTTTGCCAACAGCTTATACCGTGCTTGGCTGAATATGTGAATTTGGCTAGGGTTTGCAGGAATTGAACAGCTGGGGTTGCAAAGTTGGGTGTGCAATCCCTGATGGTATGGTGACTGATGTTCATATGTCAGTTTGGGGTGCACATCAATGTTCAAGGCCACAGGAATGCAAATATGTGTAAGCAGACTTATGATGCCTGCTGTACATTGCAAGACCATCACTACCCATTGAGTCAGCATGGTATTGCCTGTTACGTGACCAAGTTTAAACGCCCAAGCTTTAGACTTCATTCAAATTTTGGGGTAGCCTTTGCTCAGCGAGAAAGCTGCTGGCACAGTCAGCAGTCAGCGTCAAAGTCAAAGTCAAAGTCAAAAAGTCAAAGTCAAAGTCAAAGTCAAAGTCAAAGTCAAAGTCAAAGTCAAAGTCAAAGTCAAGGGGCAAGAGGAAGCCAAACTCTGGCATTTTTTTTTGAGCTGGTAAGTAGACTGCTGTGTTGTGCCTGTGCAACTTACAGCACTGAAAACAAAGGCTTGCTGACTGAAAAGGCTCTCCTTCTGTCAAAGGAAAGCTTGCTCAGGCAGCAAGCTTTTGGGCCTTCTTGTGCAAACGCTCTTGTTCTATGCCTACTGCTTCACTGACAAAACTGGATACCACAAGTCAAAGCTGGCTAGTTTTGCCGAAGACCCAGGGTATCACAGGCTATCGTTGTGTATGTCTTTCGCGTGCCGCACAGCGGCCAATTTGGGGCCTTGCTGTCAGTCTTGTTTCACTGTCACAGGCCTGTTGCTTTTATCGACGCCACTCATGCGCTACAAGCGCTTTCTGCGCCATTGAAGCCGTACACAGAAAGTTGTGCTGGTTGAATTGCTGTGCTCGGAAGGACCGCCGCTTAAAGACAGACTTGCGCTTCGCATTAGCGTCGAAGCTGGTACTTGTTGCTGGTCCGACCGTTACTTATGGACCCTACTGTAAACTTTGCTCCCCCCCTCCCCCACACAGCGATGTTGTTTGCCCTCGTGTGGGCAACTAACCACCAACTGAGCGATGCTGCGACATTCGTGCGTTAAGCCGAGCGTTGGGCCCTTGAGACGGTTGTGACCAGAGAGATCTCAAAGTAATGTTTCGACCTCGTACTGTTGATAAGTGTTTTAGAGTTGAATTGTCTGGAACAGCGTTGACTTTACAGACATGTACATTCGGCCTTTGAAGAGCACGTTATGTCATTGCACGAGTCACTTATTCCATATGGATGCGTAAAGATGCTGCACACATTGTGCGAACACACTGCAGTGCCTTCAGCCAAAGCTTTTTTTGTCTTGACGTTGTTCACTGCTGCATCAAAGTCTATACTCTGGCAGCTTCCTGGGCTTCAGCAATAGGACCAGCGGCACCGGTAGTCGCAGACTGCTCATTCTGCCTTTTGAATGGTCGTGAATGCAGCTAGCTTGGCATCCCCTCTGCCGGCTCTGTTGCGCTGTGTGACATTTGTTTGTATAATTGTGGCTGTTGTTGGTTGCAACATGTTCTGTACAGTTCTGACATCTGGGAAATAGGTCTCTGGCAAGTTAGGATCTTCGCTTGCCTCAACTTGTTTTTAGGAATCACGAGTTCCCTGTAGAGTCTATTGTCACTGCCCAGCGCAATAAGCTCTGCAAGCGCATTATGATTAGACTCACGTAGTACTACTACGTTCTCCAAAACCTGCCAGCAAACATCAGGCGGCTTGCCTACTGTTCATGTGCTGCTGCTCACGTCGCTTTCAGATGCCTAGGTTTGCCATCATAATGCTGCGGCTACACTTTGCGGTATGCGGCATACCGTATGCCTTAGTCAGTGCAACACATACCCTCTCTGCGATACTGACGCACCGACAGAGGAAATGTGCGAAATATACTAAGTTGCTAATTTTGTGCGAGGGTTTGTACCGTAGGTCCTCGATATCATCGCGCAGGCTTGAAAAAAAAAAAATTAAACGCTATCGCGCATGTACCGCGCACACCGCGTATATACGGTGTAACCAGGACGTATTTTTGTATGTATGTGCTGATTTACGGTGTATTACGGTCGTTTTTTAGGCGTCGGCAATTAAAATCGTATCGCGCAGGGCCCTCAGCAATTAATTATTGCGCGATGATTTCGAGGACCTACGGTAGGTATGTCGGCGGAAATTGACTGGCTTGGCGCGGCGGGTGCGCGGCGGGTGCCCGATGGTTACGGAACGCGGGATTTGTGCGCGGTGAGGTTGGGGCCTGCGCGACGTGCGGATGAGGGACGGAATGCGTTTATGGTGCGCGCCGTCGTGCAATGGTTACTGAGCCTTGCCGGTTGTCGAGTTCGTTGGTTCTGTGAGATCGGGCCGGCGGATATCAATATCATCATGGATCCTAGACAAATGTGTTTGGCCGCTTGTTCCGGAACGGAGTCCAGCGATACGGACTGTGACGCGTATGAGTCTGTAATTGCCCAGCCTGAAAAGGTTGTACAAGTGACTGCTATCGGGGACTTCTATGCCACGGGAGACCGCGTGCCTAAACATAGGAAGTACAGCACCGAAGTGATGAACAACCGGTTCATGCTGCCTAGAGTGCTGGTGTACTCTTTTAGGGTGAGTTGGATGCTACGCATGTATATAGCCAGCTGGATGTTATGTGTATAGCAGTGGCGCGCCATGTTTGTCTGTGCCCGGCCAGCCGTACACGATGACTGGTATCATACGGTCCGGTTGCAAGACGGCGCTGTGTACATCAGTCACGCTGGTGTTCTATAGTTGGCTGGGTTGTACAATCTTTGTGACAGCCCGATGGTCGTGCGTGCAGGATGAAGTGGCGTGCATTGCGCATGTAAATGGTTGCACGGGCCCTTCTGGCAATGGTCAAGCGTTGGTCTACTGTGTCAACGTGACTCAGCACGACATGCCGTTGTATTAGAGTCAGTATCAGCTGAGCAAGGAACTGTCATACGTATATTGCTTGACCGAGTTGTGACTGCCGGCAGGCCGACGGTTTGCAGCAAGCGATTTGACGCCTCATGCGGCAGCGTGTTGGCTAGGCTGTCCTCTTGTCGTTGGGTCAGAATGCAGCGGCAGTTCTGTTGGGCTCATCTCACGTGAGGTGACTCAAGTGTGTGTTGTATCACACATGCATGATGCAGACAACAATATCTTCTACGCCTTGATCGCGGCTTTGACGGCGAATGGCGCAGCGTTGCCAAAAGATGTCAGGAAAGAGCAAGACGTTGGACTGAGGCCGCAGGCTTTGCGCAGGCACATCGTTCATGTGGCCAAGAGGATATACAAGCAGAGTAATGAGGACAGCCTTGAAGAGGCTCTGTTTGAGCGTATATGCACAAGCTTGCAGCCCGGCATGCAGACCTCGCTTGAAGTCGTGCAGTTTCTTGCTCAGATCTTGGACCTCAACGTCAACGTCATTGTTTCTGCTTCTGCTGACTCTGGAGCGCCCAAGGTGCACTGCTATGAAGGTGATCATATTAATATGAACATGAGCTTCAGCATAGCCCATGACTTCCAAGCTGGCATGCAACCTGAGCGATGTTGTTGAGACATGATAAGTGCCAGTCGTCTGCGCCACAAGGTCAGGAGCATACTAATGTGTGTCATTACATAGTTGGTCATTACATAGTTGTTACTTGTTTGCAAGTGTCATTGATGCATGCCAAGACTTGAGCAGCAAAGTGCTGTGGTTGAACATGACTGAGGCAGGCCACTATCAGCTAGTGGTGCCACGTGATGTCATGCGCCTGATGAAGCCAAAGTTTGTGAATGCAGGGTTTGTTTACTGGTTGATGCCTCATGGTGAGCTATGGATGACTGTAGCAATTAGGGCTAAACGCATGTAGTGTTTTACTGCTTGTTGTGGCTGCGTTGTGTGTGCAATGCAATCTGTGTTACTGGAATAGCGTTTCAACATCAAACAGGATCTTTGTACAATGCTTTCCAATATGTTGGGGTGGCTGTGTCTTTGCATGAAGCTGCTGTAAGATTTAGCATGTGCATAACTGTTAAGGTGGACTACAAAGTGGATTGTGCTTGTTTTGCAGATCGCCAAAAGACTGCCCTAACAGAAGAGAGGCAGGAGCGACAGCGGCAAAGTGTCGACAGGACCAACAAAGGGACATTGCAGCACAAAGCACATAGAGGTAAATCAGCAGATATTTCTAATGGCAAGGATGCAGCATGTGCATCACATGAGCTGCAAGCTGAGTGTTGATGTATTTCAGGTAATTCTGCACACAACAATGGCCTGGGCGGCAGCATGAGCCGTGACAATAAAACTTCAGGTGAGGCATGTTAAATGTGTTGGAAATGCTCTTCATGATTGCTGCCTTTGCTGCTTATCACCTGTCATATAGGCAAAGGACAACGTTGATGCTGGCTGATGCAGGTGGGCACAAGCCTTCTAGATCCTTGGGGAGCAAGCAGCGCAGGAAGCAAGCTTCAATACAAGGTCAGTTGTTGATGGCTGTGCATGTGGACCTTTTGCAGCTGATGAGCAGGGTACATTCATCTGCACATGGTAACATTCTTTGTCTTCTGTATCAGGCTGTAGTGAGGCAAGTGACACAGACAGCTCTGAGACTAATGACATCCTTGGCAAGCTGTTGAAGAGATCTGCAGGTGTAGCAGCAGGTGACATAGTTGACGTGCCCACTTGACATGGTGCTGTCTTGACTGTGATTCGCGTTGCATTGTCCTGATTTAGAATTGAAACGAAGGACATTCTTGTTGAGAGCACCTGCAATGGCACCTGCGGGTGCAATTGGTATGTGTGTTCACAAGGCATGGCAATCATGTTGATACGCTGTGGCATATTTGACTGCCAGCTTGGTGATGATGTAGATGATGAAGCACGTGCAAGGCCAGTTGGTGGTGCTGGGAAGTCACACAAGCGTGATCGGTCAAGTGTTGAGACCAGCAATAGCTCTGGAAAGAAGAAAGCACACAAGCAGGATGATGCACACTGTGAGTGGCAGTCTTGTTGTTGGTAAACCATGGAGGGTTGAGGTTGACAACATTGCTTCAGTATGCACTATATCATAATGACACCAGTGTATAGTGCAAAGTTATCGCTTGTTCAAGTCACCAGGCCTTGGTTTAGCAGCATTTAATGATAGGACATGACCAGCAATGGCTAGTGTAAGGAAAGCATGAATGTGCAAGCTGATGAGCTGCTGTTGTTGCAGGCATGATTGAACAGTTGGCAGTCAACCCAGCTGCATCGTACCAGGAGGGTGTTGCAGGGCAGGATGTGGAGCAGACTGGGTCGGGCACTGAGTCAGAGGACAATCTGCACGGGATGCCAGCGTCTATTGCAGGTTTTTGAGCAAGGTTGCTTGAGTGCTATTGTGGCCAATTCAGTTCAAGGCGTTTCAGGCAATTCATTGTAGAAGTATTGGCACTGAGGCATCTATCAGTGGCAATGAAGCAGGCATGTCATTGTGTGTTGTGGCACTGACCTTTCAAATTGGTAGGTCTATTGACAGCATGGCGCTGATGCAGGTGACACGCATTGTGATGCAACTCATGTTCAAGTCCAGAAGAGACACAAGCGCTCTGGCCCTGGTATTGACCACCTCAAGAGCCATACAAAGAAGAAGGCACACAAAGAGGCTGAGACACCGAGTGAGTGGCATTGCTGCTCTTGTTGTATACTGTTGGCCAGATTTGAAGTTGGTGGTGGTGTTATGTTAGACATGCCACAACATGTGACTGTCTCTGTCATCATGTGGGTTTGTAGCACATCAGCACTCTGCCAGAGTGTCTAAGCATGTGTATTCAACACTCTCTTTACTGCATGCAGGTTTGACAGGGGCTGCCAGCAAAGGTGCATCACATATGCATGACAAAGATAGCCAGGATGATGACAAAGTGTGGCTCAGACACTGAGGCAGAGGAGGAGTTGCAAGGAGAGCCAACATCTGCTGAAGGTCGGCTCCTAAAAGAATTGGCTGATAGAAATGACCAGTGGCATGTGCAGAAAGCTCTTGATGCTTTGCATGGAGTTGGCCGGTCTGTGATGACCATGCACGAGCATTCTGATAATCTCTTCACCACCAACACTGAAGAAGGGACAAAAGCAAAATTCAGCGACTGGCACATGTTCTTAAAGGTGGTCTACCGCGGCATTTCCGGGCAATCGTCACAAGTCGCCTTCACTTCTGCTCTGCTCCCTACGGTGTCCGGTGTAAGTCCTTTGTGGCTAGTGTTAGCAGTCCAGAGCATGCTGCCATTGATGTTGTTGGGCGCCCGGGTCTCAGAAAACCTGCAGCACGGTAGGATCACTCTCAGAGTCACCGTCACCTTCTTCTGGAGTTGTCTTCAGCGACTGCAGGCAAGAACAGATCGCTCTTTTGAATCTTCAGGATGAACTCTGGCAAGATCTGTCCTTCACGTGGTCACACCACGGTCAGCTGGCTGTTCACCTCGATTGCCAGGAAGCTGCCGAAGCTGCAGCACTTGGTCGTCACTGCAGAATTTTCTTCACGAAGCGCACATTTGAGCTCAAGGTTGGTGACATTTTGGGATTCAGCTTGCAGATTCGGCCGCCCTGCGTTTCTCGTGAAAAGTCTTGGCTTGACTATGCAGGATGCTGTGAATCTTTATCAACTCAGAAAGTCAGAGCTCAGCTGTGGCCAGTCTACCTCTATGTCAAGCCGGTCTATCTTTGTGGAGCTGCATTTCGGCGCTCTGTCATCAAGTCTACTGCTTGCTTGGAGCTGTGTGGAGTTTCTTGGCCCTTGTGCATAGTATGGACCTACAGCCTTTCGCCATGGTGCATAGTATGCACCTGGTGCTCTTTGCCTCCAAGCAGGAAACAATAGCAGTTTACACAAAGGCTTGCTGCCTGGACAAGCTTGCCTCTGACAGAGCCTGGTCAGTCAGCAAACCTTTGTTTTGAGTGCAACAACTTGTTGAGGCTCAACTAGCACATGGCCCAGCCTGTGAAGAGTTTAGCCCCATGTTCCTAGCGACTGCTGACTGCATCAGCCTTTTGCCAACAGCTTATACCGTGCTTGGCTGGAAGTTGGAATTTGGCTAGGGAAGTTCCGAACAGAGTTCTGAACAGAGTTGCAAAGTTATAAAGTTGGGTGTGCAATCCCTGATGGTATGTTGACTAATGTTCATATGTCAGTCTGGGATGCACAACAATGTTCAAGGCCACAGGAACATCCTTATTTTGGAGGGGCCTTCTTAGACGCTTTGAGAGCGTCTCCGAGACGCCCCCTTCTTGAGATGAGAAATTTAGAAGCCCCGTCTCTGCGAGCGTCTCCAAGACGGGGCTTGTCGTGAGCGTCTTCGAGACGGAGCTTCTCGTGAGCGTCTTCAAGACGCAGCTTCTCGTGGGCGTCCTCAAGACAAGGCATCTCGAGAAGCTACGCCTGAGACGCACCGTTTTAGACGCTCTTAGAAACAGCGTCTTCGACGCTCATTGCAGCTATCAGTAATTCTAGCAGTCACGTGGACGCTCATGACTAACTGTTCTTACTGAAATTGCTGTACTTCCTGTCCTGCACACACACTTCGTTCTATGTGCTCGACTCTGCCCAGTGCTACCTACTAACACTACTGCTAGCAATAGTAAAGCAACAGTGGCAACCTGGCTGACCTTCAGTAAATACACGCTCATCAAGGTAATCTGTATGCAAAGTTTGACCACATAAGCTTATCTCATAAGCTCCTTAAGGACACACAGCTACCACAGATCTGCTCAAGCTAATACAAAACCAAGAACACCTAGCATGCTGAGTTCTTGATCGAGCCTCACGAGGAGGTTAATAGGAATGTAGCTTTGAAAGTATCTGAACAGAAAAAGCAGGGGGAAACATCAAATTCTGGGTAGGACAAATCACAAAGGTGCAATGAAATCAGCTGAACCAGCGCAGGCCTTGTGTGCACGCCATACAGGTCACAAGCCATGAGAAGCTTCAGCCAACACAAACAATAGCCATTATAATACAAAAAACATGTGCTACCAGATGCTTGGTAACGGGCCTGCAGCATGCTGCTGTGGGTCTGTACATTGCATACTGATCTTCATCTCTAGAGATTCAGACCTGTCTGTGCTTGTAGCAGTTGTGCTTGTGCTACATCAAGCTTGACTGAAGTTGTCGCCAATCCAAACTTGGGCTCATTCTCTGGCTGCCCAAAAAGTTGGTCGTACTCTGCAGAGAGACTGCTGCAGGTGGCCTTGTTCTCTGAATGGATGTTATTAGCTTGCACACCAGATTTGGCCACATCATCATTCAAGACTTCCAGAACCTACAGCAATGCAGAGATGACTGTCAATTTTGCACGTCAGATTTGTCAATATTTCATTTAGCTAAGCAGCGTGAATGTCAAAGGTGGCAGCGCCCTGTCACATCTGCAACTTGCATGCTTTTGACAAGTCTTGCCATAAAGACGGGCAGTTGACGCCATAGCAGGCTGTGCATGTCACTGTTTACAATGCAGTCGCAACTGTGCGTGAAGAAGAACTGTGGGTCAAGCCTGCTGGGCTCATCAGCAAGCTTCTGAGGACAAAGTACTGACCTCCAAAGTCACAAACGCCAATGCGTTGTAGGAGAATGATGTGTCCTCTATCGTCACATGTCCCTTGACCTTCTTAAACCAGCGAAAGTATGCAATGAGGCAGGACTCAAAAGCCTTGGTGTTGCAGTAGCCCCCTCTGTCATCTCTGTATCTCTCACCTATAGCATGGCATACACAGTCTTAGATTGCACAAGACGCAATATACCAAGCAGTCAGGACCAGCTGCAGCCGTTTTTGCAATCAGAGGCAAAGAGCTCTGTGGAGGGACTACTGCAGCGAATACATATTTAGGGAGCAGATTTTCAGCTTGCTACACGCATTGTCAGGTTTAAAAATATGCCCTGTGATGTAGTCTCACTGCAGTTTGCGGATGTACGTGTGGGACTCAACACCTCACCTATTGTCAAGGACTAAAGTGTAGTGCTGCTGTCCCTGCTGTCATCCACAATCCTGCCATACACTTGCCCAGCTATTTCACACACCGCTAATGCAGCCTTGCCCCTCACATTTCTGCTGAAGTACCTGTTGGCCTGCAACACGATATGGCTTGGTCATGACAAGTCTGAAAGGTGTGCATGTTGACATGGTAAGTTTTGCGCATCCTGATGACAGGCATGACATGCAGCTGCCATGCGAAACAGCATGACAGAGCATTATTCTGACAAGTGCATGAGCTGCAAGCCAGTTAGGTCAGACAACAAAGCTGTGATCATGACTTGTGAATACAGGTGCCGGCTGCTACAAGCTTCTGATACTTGCAACTGAACAGGACAGTGTTGAAACAAAACCCCTACCTTGTTCAAGAGAAATGTCATCAAGGGTGGCACACTGTTCTTCCCGACCAAGTCTGGGGCAAACTTGCCCTTGAACTCAGAGTCAGAGGTGCACTCAGCGTACATAAGGATCTGTTGCTTGATGATGTGGGTTGATGGGTATGGCTGAACATGCATCACATTCCAAACTAATGGGTACAGCTCATTTGACAACCTCTTTTGGTCGTCAAGGCCATTGCTGCCCTTCTTGCTGCCGGATGCCTGTAATAAGGGAGGTAGCAGCAGGTGTCAATACAAGGAGTAGGATAGTGACAGTCATTTGTCTGCAGACCAGGTGTCAACAAAGCACCGGATGCCATGAAACACACAACTGAAGACCTCAAAAGTTTGCATAATTTGAAGATCGACTTACTTTCAAATTTCTGAGCTCGTTCAAAATCATATCCTGCTTCTTCGCCATATCTAGGAGCATGTGGGAGCTGTAGTTCTCAGACCGGCTGACCAGGTTTGGGAAAGCATCTTTTAGAATGCATCTACTTGTATATCGAACGCCAAACCAAGGCAGAGGCAACGTGTTTGAAAGGCATGATTCTGGAGCGTATGCTCTACATCAGAAACCTCCACGGCACACATGTGCCATCTCAAGGACTGGACACTGAGCGCATTACGGCTGAGGTACATGCTTATGACAGACACATCCAGTGTCAGCTGTGTCTCTGATTTTTTTTGCCAACACCGAATGTCAACAGGAGAGGCGAGGCATGCTCAAGACCATATTCTTGGCCATCAACGGGATTCTGCCAGATGCCATTGTTGTGCTCTTTGCTGGTAACCCTTGCGTCCTCTTGAAGCTGCAGCTGGTTTTATTGCATCATTTGCACAAGGCTGTTGACAGTTAGAGGTTGATGACCTGCTTTGCAGAGTACGCACGCTACCAGCAACTGCGAGACATGCCGGTGCACACTGATAGCACTTTGTGCACTTTGGAGAAGTTGATTCACAGGTGTGTCTGTCTGTCTTGATGTGTGTAAACCCTGCCTTTTATTTCCCTTCATCAAATGCAGAGAACTGCACTCTGCAGGATGTTGAATGAGACCATGTCATGCTTTGGTGATGTCAAAAGTTTTGACTTTCCCAAGTTCCACAACACACTCCGGTATGTTGAGGACATCCGGAAGTTTGGCATGACAGATCTGACCACAACTGGTCCCAAGGAGCGCTTCAACAAAGATATCAAGCTCGCAGCTCGCAAAACCAACTTCAAGCCTAGCAACACGATTGCACAGGTAGCGTACCATTGATGATAGCCTCACATGCGGAGCTGACTATGTGCGCAAGTAGACTATATGCGCCTCAGATGCATCACTGAATTGTTTCACACAGGTTGCTGACCAGCTTTACCTGAATGAAGCAATGGAGGAAGTGCCTGCTAGACCAGATATCAAAGGACCACGTCACGGCACGGGAGCTGTAAGCTCTTCACAGCCTTTTGCTGAATTTCTTCGCAATTATCAGCATGCACATCTGTCAATATCATGACTTTTGGCTTGCAGAGACAAAGAACAATCAGCTCAGGTGTGCACACGATCTCGAAGGGCACCACAAACAAGCTGTACTATGGAGCTGCAGATGTTGCCCCTCAAGGTAGGCTGTGATGTATCCAGATCTGCTTACTCCTGAGGGGATTTGCAAGGTCATTGATGGTATTGTTGTTGCTGCACAGGGGTGTACTTGAGTGTTGAAGACATGTTGACAGAGGTGCCATCATTGAAATATTTTGCCTCAGCATTGAATGGTTGGGCATCTCAGCAAGACAAACAGATAGCTACTAGACAGATGGTACTGCTCTTCTTCTTCCTGACATTTTCTGACTTTTGCTGCCTGTTAGTCTATTACAGGTTACAACTGCTTCCTGTTACCTCAAGCCTTTGTGGTGGTGCTTCCGTGCATAGCCTGAATATTGTTGAACGTCATGCTAGTTTGAACTATGCATTCATTTGTACATAGCAGTGAGTGTCATACTATACACAGCATTCACTGTCAACCTGTGCATGCAGGTCAACATCAAAAGAGTGCTTGGTGTTCCATTTGCCCACGGCACTGCTGACCTTGTGCGCGGTCACCCTGCATTGGTTAAGCCAGGCAGGGAAGAGGTGATTGCTGAGTACGCAGGCCAACAGCATTTACTGCTGCATGATGTACAGATTCAAGGCGAGACTGCTGACGAGCAGCCCCTTGATGATCCATGGTTTGGACAGGTCAGCTGAAGCAACAGCTGTAGTACGTACATGCTCGGCGAATATTGCCTGTCTAGCTGTCAGCAAATGCCTATGCTAGCTGCCAAGTTGAAGTCTGCATGTGACAGCTTCAGTTGCAGTGCATGCTCCAGTCACATTTGCACTGCATTTGAGAATATGATGTTGCTAGGCATGGAAGCAGGTGCACTGCATGCCTTGACATTGATCTCCCTGACTTGTTCAGGTGCACATGATCTTTACCGTCCAAGTGGTAGACAAGGACAACCAGCAGTCTGAGGAATCTTTAGCTTTTGTTAGATACTATGCTGTGAAGCCCTCTGGCAAGGAGACAAAAAATGCAATAATGCGGCATTTGGTGTGGGAGACCGTACCTGTCAGTGGTAAGCAGCGCGGCAGGCAGCCAAGCTATGGAGTTGTGACAGTTGACAGCATCACACAGCGAGCATGTATCTGTCCTCACTTTGCGCTGTGGAAACAAGGGCCCCCACAAGACTTTCTGCTGAACGACATGCTGAATTTGTGGCCTGACCTTTGCGGCATTCCTCATGATGCCCAGCAGCAGGCTGCTGCAGTGCAGCAGCAGCAGCAAGGGCAGCAGCAGGGGCAGCAGCAGCAGCAGCGGCAGCACCAGCAGCAGCAACAACGGCCCTTGAAGAGGCTATGCAAACGCTCTGTGCCATAGCTTTTTGTCGCATGTTCTTTTGTTTGACACATGGTAGACCTTTTGTGCTAAGATCCTGCTTCATTTGGACTACAGCCTGTGACTAAAGTGAATTGGGCTACTGTAGTACACTACTAGCATAGCGTTCTTGTGTGCACTGTCAGAATAAGGTTGAGGTCAGCATGCAAGTAATGCAGCTGTGGTTGCATCACATGAAAGCTGTGTTGTGTAGGGTGCCACAACAATTTGGACCCGTGTGACTTTTGTTACTGTTGAGTGATTTTACTGTAGTACAACTTTGGACTCCAACGTCTTCGGAAGTACAGGCTTCGAACTTTACCAGTTGCCAAACAGGCACAGTTGAACTCCAAGACTGTCATATAATAGTATGGAACAACCAGTTGATGTCATATCATACGATATTATACAACTGATCATTGAATTTTAATGCAGTTGTTGCCAATATGCACACTCAGTGCTGTTGAAGTTACTGTATAACGCCGGTTAGCGTGTGTAACGCTTGGAAACCTAATAAATGCGCTGAACAGGCCAGAGACGCCCTGTCACCGTCTGAGACGCTGCGTCTCTGGGACTTCTCCTGAGAAGTCCCTTCTGGAGACGGTCACGAGAAGCTTCGTCTCAGAGACGGTCTCAAAGACGGAGCTTCTTGTGCCCTTCTGAGACGATCAGTGAAGACGGGGCTTCTCGGATAGCGTCTTGAAGACCGCTCTCAAAAACAAGGATGAATGCAAATGTGTGTAAGCAGAATATGCCAGCTGTAATTCCGAAACAGCTGTGGGACGATAAAATAAAGATCGAGTCGCGGCTGCTTGACTCGTTGTACAGGATCCAGCTGAATTCCTGCAGGGCCCACCTATGTCTGCAGCTGCAGGGCCCACCTGTGTCTGCAGCTGCAGGGCCCACCTGCGCTAGCGCTTTTACCGCATGGCAAACGTAAACGCTAGCAGGTCCTGGATTAATAGGCCTGCCGGTCAGGACACAACGGCACGCCAGCGGTAGTCGCAGCCATCGTGTGGTCTATCACGTTGACCATGTCTGGCCGGCGTTCAGCAGCCTCTTTTAATTATATTGTTTTATCAATGCTTTTGCCCCGGGCTAATGCCAGGGCTGATGCGACACCGTACCCCTCGTCTGTTGTAGCGCGATAATCAGCGGTGGGCAGGGGATCGCTCAGCAGGTCCTAGAGCTGGTCCTAGAGCTTACAACCCAATGTTCGGGTCGAATATGAGGTGACACCCATTTATTGGCAAAACGTATGCACATCCATGCGGCTTGTGCATGTTGCGGTTCACTGTCACTGTAGTTTTCGCAACAGACGCATAACGAACAAGTCACGTAAACCAACCACAAGTGCTACCACTTATTGACCCGTTCCACAAAACATTCACGCAGCATCTTGAAGCGACCTTCATTGCGGCATAAACTGACAGTAGTCTGAGCGGTATCCTGTACGACGTCTTCTATTCCCAAGTGGCAATCAACGCGTTGGCTCCCGCAATACTGATGTGTGATATCGATATCTGATCTGACAGCCATCATCACCTGATTGGTGACGTTACGCCACATTGGTTGAGTCTTGACTACAAAAGTTGAGCTTGCGCCGTTGGGCGTGATAACGGGAGGCCGTTAAGCCCGTAAGATTTTAAGTATTATGTGCTCTACCTGCAACAGCTGTTTGACCACCCGGCGAGGTCGACCGGAGTTCCGAAGTATCTCACGGGTCGATTAGAGAGAAACAGGCAGAAGTCAAAGTCTGCAGACCTTGCTTTGGAACCCGAGACCTTTCACTCACTCGCCAGCAGTCCCACCACCGAGACTGATATTTAGTAAGTGTTGCTTTGACACACCACAAGAAGCGCGAGATTGGATGCAGGCAACTCTTTGCCTCAAGAATGGTCAAACTGTGCAGGCAGAGATCCTGCCATCAGCCTTAGACGCCTTGCCATGGCATTTGACACAGCCACAAGCTCCTGTACAAACTGCTGCTCGGGCTGGACCCAGCGTACAATGCGCTGATCTCTACAATATAACTGCATGTTGCAAGGGGGGTCGCATCACCACCCTACATACTCCCTGCCCTATGATAGTAGCTTGACTACATTTGTCACCTAACATCAGTGCACAAATGCTTTGGAAGACTGCAGATATAAATGGCTGCCGCTGATGCAGGTCTTGTACCATGTTTTGCCAAAGTTGCACATGCTCAACATGCTCAACATGCTTCTTTGTATGCTGCTGCCAGTCTTGACTGCTTCTACATGGCTTTCCTTTGCAATATTTGCCCACTCCATGTCAACGTGCAATGATGTCTGAGTTTAGGCAACCAGCACATGGGTGAACTGCCCTTGGCTGCTGCAACTTTATGTCTTTCTTGTCTCAATGTGCTGTTAACAACGTTGCTTATAGCTTTCTTGAAAAGAAAAGAAACACCCGCTGTTGGGCGTGATGACGGGAACGCGCTATACGGCTTGAACACAACCCAAGGCCTTTAAGCCCATAAGACATTGAGCATTATGTGCTCTACCTGCTTGACCACCCGGCAAGGTCGTCCGGAGTTCCGAAGTGTATCACGGGTTCGACTAGACAGAAGCCGGCAGAAGTCAAAGTCAGTAGACCTTGGGTTTGGACCCGAGACCTTTCACTTTGTAGCCAGCAGCCATTTAACGTCCGACCACCGGGACAACATAGCTTTCTTGCTTAACCCCATTATAATGCATTAATTAAACTGACGCTCGTTGTACAATGTTTCATGCTAAAACAAAAGAACAGCACAGGTTTTGTAAGCCATACAATGTGCCATATAATCTGAAGCTGATACAGTAGCAGCGCTGCTACTATATCTGCAGCTAGCTGCAGTAATGTTATGCATCTGCTTGTCAGAGCACGTATGCAGTGCAATTGGCTATGAAAGGCTGGCGACAGGGTCCTACGTGGCTTTCTAGTCAGTAGTACAGCATGCTGAGGTGCTAGCAATGGTCATGATAAAATCACTGTGAACTTTGTGACAACAGCAGGCAGAACAACACTGTGTCTTGGGTCCTGAAGCTGTCACAGCCATGATAGTCTTCTGTTGCAGAGACGCCCAGTAGCAGGACAGTCCTTGATGCACTTATAATTATCAGCTGCCGCATCCAGCAGACGCCTTGTTTAATGGCCGTACTAGGAAGAGGTGCATGTGTAACAGTCACCCACAAAATTAGTAAACAAGGCCTCCTTATCACTAGAGCCACAGACCCTAAGAAAATCTAGAGAAACATAGATACTGCAACTACAAGCAAGCAAGGTGGCCAAATCCACCATCAGATGCTTCATCTGTGCTGAGCAGATGCAGCATCTGTAGCACTACTAGATTTTTCGGCTGTTAAGATGTAACATCTGGAGAGCTGGTTTGCATACATTATAGATGTAACAACTACATTTGCAATCAGATATTGCATCTAGTATGTTCACAGATGTCACAACTGGTGTCAGTGTAGACATTGCATCTGCTATGTTCACAGATGTCACATCTGGTGTCAGTGTAGATGTTGCATCTTGACAGCCGAAAAATCTAGTAGTATTGTAGATGCTACATCTACAGAGCACAGATGCACCGATGGCACTATAGATCTTACAATGTATGTCATCTGATACAATAGTAGATCTTACATCTGTTGCTATTCATAGATTTTACATCTGATATCAGGCCAGATGTCACAACTGATGACAAAGTATATTTCAAATCTAGTCTGTTGCACAGATTCTGCATCTGCTTGTATATAAACCCTAACAAACCCTAGTCTATCAGCATGCAGGCTGTGACTAAGCTGTGACTAAGCTGACCACCATCACTAAACCCTTGCACTTCAGGCAGTGCTGGCTGGTTCGCTGACTTGTCTCTAACATGTGGCTGCTGCAGCATATTTGCG
>JAABUP010004016.1_pt1 | contig 24806 bp, 22 predicted proteins | sample 5559201 | NCBI WGS metagenome assembly JAABUP01 (sample SAMN10711887, study PRJNA513373) | rock metagenome | isolation source: Antarctica rocks | place: Antarctica
TCGGCCCTTCGGTCACATGACTATTCTGCCTGTCCCACAACGGATTCCGTGGACGACACGCGACAACATCCCGGCCAGTACAGAGCTTCCTTCGGCAGCTACGACTTCAAAGCACCTGACCAGTTACCTGCGAGCATCGGCACCTGAAAGCCGCAGGGCACACAGGACATATGTCTGAGCTGGCCGTCGGTCAGCCGCGGCACGACGCGCTCGCACGTCTTAGGTTGGTGGCTCGTGCTTGACGCTGTCGCGCTGATCGCAACGGCTCCCGTCTTCGTGGGCCTCGGCGTGAGCCATGTCGGCGCTGCCCTCGACGCTCGCCACCCGAGCCGTTCGCCTCGGCCGCGTCACCCTGGTCGCGGGCGGTGTCCCTGCCGCGGGCAGTTTCACTAACCTGCAGACGCTTAATACTGATATCAGGAAGAAGTTGTCTTCGCCGATCACCGACAGGACGCATATCTCCATCAGCGGGGACGTACGAATTGCATGCTGCTGAGGCATGGCAGGTGAATCACGACAGAGCACTCGCTGCCGCACCCCCCCCAGGCTCTCGGCACGCGACTCTAAGCGCGCAAGCTTCCCATCGGGACATGTGGCGTATGAACATGCTGATCATCCTAATAGGGCGTACTGCGCTCAACGGCCAACAACTTAGCCTGGGGAGTTGCCCGTAGCTTTCGCGAGACTCTTCGATAAGTCGGTGTGGCACAGCTTAGGGAACGAATACGAAGGTCGGACGTGGAGCTCCTGGCGTCGAGCCGCGGTAGAGGATCGTTCCTGGTGGTAACCACGCGCACGGCCAGCACAGACCACTGGACCATTGACGTCTTGACTTCAGGTTGGCCCTTCTCCGTGGATAGTCCACGGCCTCTACTCTTTGGCTCCAACGTTCGCTGGGATCATAATGCACTAGGGTGACCTTGGTATCGACCGGCGTCCGCTCGGGGCGACCTCGGCGCATCGAGATCGTCTGCTGCCGCTACGGCGACGACGTGTACCTCAGCGGCATCCCGCGCACCCGCGACTGGCTGTCGGACCTGGCCGCGGAGCCGCATTCAGGTGCCACCTGAAGGGCAGGTCGTCGCGGAGTCCCCCAATCAATCCGTCCAGCCGATAATGGAGATTATGACATACCAACCGGAGAGTGCCTGCGCGACAGGCGGTCTCGCGCTCCCCCGTCGCCGCCCCAGTGGCTCGCTCACGGCGGGGTGAAGCCGCCGGCCGCGATCGCGCGCAGGATGCTGCCGGCGTGGCTCACCCCGGTCGCCACCGTCGCAGCGACTCGGCCAAACCGCCCCCACCTACTACACCAGCGACCGGGCTCGTCAGCTATAGCCCTGCCCCTTGCGGATGCGGCCGACGGGCTGCGGACACGGCTCGAAGTGCGGCTGCGGTCCTGACCCCAAATGAAGAGCCCCAGGCGTTGGCCTGGGGCTCTTGAAAGCTGATACCTGGCCCCGGAGGGGCTCAGGTGGTGTGGTCACAAGGTATGGCGTCAGGTCGCGGGCGTCAAGCTGCTCACCACGGGGCGGGCTTGGCGTGCTTGCCAGCCGGGTCAGGCAGCTGACAGCTAGACAGATCGCTGGCATCCAGGCGCGACCACCAGTGACCACCGACACCATCGCCCGTGTGCCCGGCGAGCTTGGCCGCGGGGTAACCCATCGTCGGGTTCACCGTGCCCACCGGGACGCGGGCGCGCGCCTGACGCACGGGCAGCGCCAGATCGCTGTCGTTGCTGATGACGATCGCGGCGTCGACCCGGTTCTCCAACACATCGACCAGCAGATGGGCTGCGACGTTGACGTCTGACCCTTTCTCCTCTCGTCGTGCGATGGAGACGAAAAACGCAGCGTCAGGGACGGGCTGGTCGTAGACGTCCTTCACCACGACCGGCCAAGCGCTCCTGACGAGCTCCGGCCGACCCTTCTTGCCGGGCAGAGCCAGGGGGGCGGTCGTGGTGCGGCTCACGTAGAAGCCGTACTCGATCTCGTCCACAGCGCCGACCGCGACCAGAGCCTTGAGGTAAACGTCCTGTTCTTGCTGACCATTGGCGTTGCTGGCCCCGCTGATGCGGGCGGTGCAGTAGACCACCCGGTCGATGCTCGCGGCGGACCACGTCGAGTGCCGGCTCAGCAGATGCGTCGACAGAGCCCGAAGGTCCAACCAGCGCCACCCAGGACTGCCCTTGCCGCAGATGCCTCGCGCGCCGTAGTAAAGGTTGAAGCCGTCGATGTAGACACCCACTCGCATGAGGTCAGCGTGTCATCCCCTGTGCCGCCCAGGCTTCCGTGGGCTACCCCGACCGGCGCTGCGCCCGGCGTCACGTGGTGGTCCTGACGCTCGCGTACGACCGATGTGACCCTGAGTCCATGACCCAACCTGAGATGATCCCCACCTGCCCGAACGACGCCTCGCACCCGGTCCGACAGATGCGAGCGCAACCTCCCCTCGTCGTGCCTGTCAGACATGCACAGCCGCCGTACGAGACCCACAAGGTCCAGGTGTCCAACGAGATCCCGCCTTTCGAGTGTCTGCGGTGTGGTCAGGTCATGCCGGCGAGCGCCTGACATGACGATGGCCCCCGCCGGAACAGGCCGGGGCTCCTTTACGAGATCAGCCGGCGGTCTTGCGGGCGAGGTGCTCGAGCGCACCGCCTGCAGGCCGTCGAGCGCGGCCCTGGCGACCTTGGCAGGGTCACCATGGGGCCGTCGTAGCCGGCCATGAGGTCGGTGTCAACAGCTCCGACGTGCACTCCGGTCACCTGGGTGCCTTGCGCCGCCAACTCCAGCCGGACGCCGTTGGTGAGACTCCACTCGGCGGCCTTGGCGGCGGCGTAGGCGTTCACTCCATCGTAGGAGAACCACGACAGCGCTGACAGCATGTTCACGACCGCGCCGCCCGCGCCCGCGGCGAACGTTAGCGTCAAACTCACAAAGGTTTGCAAGAAACATCGTTCCACCAGAGCTCGAATTCCTGGGTCAGTCTTTTATGGACCGCCGTGGACATCTCATCGATGAGAGACAATCTGTCACCAAGGCTACTGGGAGTCGTGCCAACGGCTAGGCCGCCCCCTTGCCACAAGTACCCACGGTCGTGGAACGGCGCCTTGTCGCCACCCCGCCAAACGCGGATGTTGATATTGAGACCGGAGACAAGTGTGCGCGTCTCAGGCTTTCGCGTTGTAATGAGGCGCATTGGCACCGTGACCTGACGCAAGACGTCCCAGTCAACGTCACGGTGGAAATAGGGGTCAAATATTGATAGTTCGCCCCGCGCCGCTGACAGCCGCTTCGCAAGGAGTGTCCGCCCATCATCGCCGGGCAGAACGAGCCGATTGGGCACTCCCTGCTCGAGCATCCTGTCAAAGGCCTCGTCCGCGGCGTCGACGGCGGCGAGTCGAGTGACAAGTGTCGACGGAGGAGCCTCGTCGCCCATTATCGTCGTCTGCGGTTCGCCGTCATTAACCTGAATGGTCAAGTGGATTGCCCGCAGTATCCGAACATCCGTAGCTGCGTCCAAGAGACGTCCGTCTCGGTGAAAGACGCGGATGTTGCGTTTCAAGTCGCTCCCCACCGCGGGCAGTTCAATAGTTATGTCATCGGCACCATGAGAAGGCAACTCAAGATCTGCCAGAGCCACACGGCGGCCGGCAACGAGATTGTCATCGCTATCGAACTCTTCCATGTCGACGACCAAGTCCCACATGGCGATCTGCTCGGGGTCAAGGCCAGCACGAATGCTAAACGTATCGCCCTGCGGTCCCCCACGCAGCTGGCGAATCCAGGCAACGGAGACAGTCTTAGCTATGAGCAATCCGTGAGCGGGATGACAGCCGTCGTAGCTGGTTACTGCGATTCCTGTCAGGAACGTGGTGGCCGCTCGGACGCTGATACCATTCACCGCCCACTCGTCAGGCGGCATAGCGCCGCCGTCTTTCTCCGTAGCAGTCAACGGGTGCATCCACCCCACCAAGGGCCGCGCCACCATGGCGGCCAGGCGCCCCGTAGACGTATTGGTGCCGGTCAGAACCCTGATCACGGCCTCGGCTGCTGTAGCATTCACCTGAATGACATCACCGGTGCCCACCCGAATGGAGCCGTCGGGAGACACTGCACGCGTGAGCCAGTCGGGCAGTTCGACGCCTGGTACAAGGAACCGTAGCATTCGCCATCCGTCGAGCGCATGATCAAACTGTGTCCACTCGTCACTCGGTGAGCCTGCAAGGGCTAGGAGCTTAAGCGTTGAACTTTCTCCGTGCCCGCATTCCCTTTCGTGCCATTCAGGCCAAGGCATCGCAGCTGGTGTCGAGCCACCAAGGATGACGCTCCCATGGGATAGAACATAGCCCGCGTCAGTCGAACGAGCTATAAGACTCACGATTGCAACGTCCTCTGAACTGGCTCCTATTTTCGACAACAGTCGGGTAATGTCTGCGCGACGCACCTCGTCGCCCACCACGTCGTTGTCGGACCGTGCCGCTTCGTCGAAGCTCCCCATGCCTTCATGCTGGACTCGCATCCTGGCCATGGTGGTGCGGGACCCAGAGGCTCGGTCGGGTAGTGGAGTCAACGTGTCAGGTGCTCGTCGGTGTCAGCTCGTGCACGCACCGCGCGCACACCACAACGAGGCGCTCGTCGTCCGTGCCCGCCCCCCTCCCCCGGCCGGCCCGGTCCCAGCGTTCCGCCGTCGCCGGGGAGCCCAGCCTGTCGACGACGGCGTGCCCGCACCGTGAGCAGACCCCGGACTCCCGCAGCCCCGCGCCGCGTGACCCGAGACAACACCCGCACCTGCCGGCATGAGGCTGGGCTCCCGACACACTTCCGCCAGGCAAGGCCGCCAGGGGACCCCAGTGCCGAGCAAAAGGGCCAAACCTGAAGAGCAGCGGTGCCGGCCGCGGGCCGGCGCTGCACCTGTCTTGGGCCAGCGGCTGACCGGGCCGGCGCCCGCGGCGGGGCGCCACCTGGCGGGGCCTGCGGCGCAGCCGTTCAGGCGCCGGGCACCGGGACCGGTGTGATGGAGGTGGGGCAGTTCCGGTGGACGTGCAGGTGGAGCACGGCCTGACCGTGGGCGGTGCCGCCCTGTTCGGTGATGCGCAGCCCGAACGGGGTGACGCCGCAGGGGAGCGCCTTCGCCGGGGGCATCGTGACGGTCAGCGTCAGGTAGGCGTTGGCGGCGGGCGCGTAGTCGCCGACGCGGAGACGGCCCGTGGTGAGACCGCGGGTGGGGATCGCCCTCCCGGCGGGGTGCAGGGCGTTGACGAGGATGGCGCTGCCGGCGACGGTCGCCCCGGCCGGGAGCCGGGCTGCCAGGCGCACGTTGCGCTGCACCGTGGTGCCGGTGTTGGCGTAGGAGACCAGGACCTTGATCTTCTCGCCGGCTACGGCGCTCATCCCGTCGCCCCAGGCCGCGGTCTGCCTGAGGTGCTCGGACATGACCTGCGCAGTCAGAGCGGTCGGGGTGGCGCTGGTGGGCGTGCTCGCGGCCGCCGCTGACGGTGCCGCAAGTGCCCCGAGTGCCGCGGCGACCGCGAGCGGGGTGGTGCCGGTGGCGAGCCGGCCGCGGCGGCCGGGGCGGCCGGGGCGATGATCGGTGCTGGGCATGGTGGTCCTTCCTGCAGGTGGTGGTCTGGGGTCAGCGGGGCGGCGCGACGGTGCCGCTCGCAGCCGGTGCGGCCGGTGGTGGCGGGCCGGCCGGGGTGCTGCGGGTGCCGGGCAGCGGCACAGTGCGGGTGTTCACCGGTGCCGGCACGGGTGAGCGCCGCGGCGCGGGAGCCGGTGCCGGGCTGGTGCGGGCCGGTGGGGCGTCCGCCACGGGGGCGACGGGCGCGGCCGTGGTGGGCGCGGCGGTCGCGGTCGGCACCGGGCGCGCGGGCAGCTGCACGGTGGCGGTCACCGCGCCGACTGCTGCGCTGGTCGCGGCCGCACCGGGGAGAGGCGGCCAGGGCCGGGCCGGGGGCGCGGCTGCACCTGCGGGGTGGGTGGCCGGCGCGAAGGGCGGGGCCGGCGGGGTCGGCGGGGCGGGCTGCGCCGGTGCTGCCGCAGCGCCTGCGGTGCTCAGGGCAGGTGGGGTCCCTGGGGTTGTGGTCGTCGGGGCGGGTGAACGCCCGCTGCCCGCGGTGCCGGTGCCGCTGGTGTGCAGGTCGAAGGCGATGAGCCCGGCGGCCGCGGCGGCCGCGGCGATCAGCACCGGCGGGCGGGCCCAGAGCGGCCGTCCGGTCGCGGTGGCCGCGGCGGGGCGGGCACGCCGGGAGGCCCGGTCGGGCCGGCGCGCTGCAGCCGCGCGGCCCGGAGCCCGCGGGCGCCGGGGAGCGGGGAGATCGTCAGCGAGCAGAGGCGCCGGCCCGCGGGTGATCACGGGCGACCAGGAGCCGAACGGCAGCGGGAGCGCGGCATCCCCGCCGGTCTGCTCGGCGGTCTGCTCAGGGGTCTGGTCGTCGGCAGCGGTGAGCGTGTCGGCGTCGGGCACTGCCGCGACGGAGACGTGGGCAGCGTCGCCGGCAGCCGCCTCGACGCCGGCCTCCACACCGGGCTGCCCGGCCGTGCTGTAGGCGCGGCAGCGCTCGGCCAGCGCGCGGGCGGGCTCGGGCGCGTCGGCCAGTGCGGGGGTGCCGAGTTCCGCGGCGACGCTGGTGCCGACCCACGGATCGAGGCCGGGCAGCGCGGCCAGCAGTGCCGCGACGTCGCCGACGGGCGAGCCCGGGCAGGCGGCGGAACCGGTCACGGCCAGCGTCGGTTCCCCGTGGTCTCCCGGGCACAGCAGGGACCCCGCGATCGCGTTGTGGGTGAGCCCGGCCGCGTGCAGCGCTGCCAGGGCGTCGGCGAGCTGGCCGGCGGCCCGGGCGAACCCGGCGCGGTCACCGACGTCGGTGCCCAGCACCAGCGGGCGACCGATCGCCGGCGGCAGCACCACGCCTGGGCCGAGCCCGGTGGCCAGCACGCCGGCCGGGACGGCCAGCCCGGGGTCCCGCACGGCGATCACGCGGTCCAGCGCCTGCGGGTCGAACCCGAGGCGCTCGGCGCGGGCCAGGTCGATCACCTCCAGCACGCCCGCCGCCCGGCCCTCGCCCCGGACGCCCTGGCCGTCCTGGCCGTCCTGGCCGTCCTGGGCGTCCTGGCCGTCACTGGCTGCGGCGATGAGCCACAGGTCGCCCACCGCGGTCGTGCCCAGCCACCGGGTGAGCATCACCGACGGGGGAAAGCCCGCCGTGAGCGGCGCGGCGGCAGGGGTGGGATCGGTCACGGGGATGACTCCCGGCACAGCGGCGGGCACGGCGGCGGGCACGGCCCCGGGGCGGGCGTGGGCGGGTTCATGCGGTGACCCGGCGGAGGGCGGCCAGCGGCCCGAACCCGGTCAGCGGGTTCACCTGCACGGTGGTGCCGGTGTAGGGGGCGTGCAGGACGTAGCCGACCCCGTTGACGGTGCCGAGGTAGATGCCGACGTGGCCGGGTGCGGTGTCGGTGCCGTCGCTGCCGGCGATGAAGACCAGGTCCCCGGGTTGCAGCGCGGCCGGGTCGTAGACGGCAGCGCCGACGCCGACCTGCTCGAAGGTGGTCCGGGGCAGCGTGACGCCGGCGGCCGCGTAGGCAGCCTGCACCAGGCTGGAGCAGTCCCAGCTGTCCGGGCCGGTGCTGCCGAACACGTAGGGCTTGCCGATCTGACCGATCGCGAAGGTGACCGCCCGCACGACCCCGGCGGGCGTGCCGACCGGGAGCGCGTACCCGGCGGGCAGGCCCGCGCCGTTGCCCGGGCCCCCGCCGCCGGGTCCCGTGCCGCCGGGTCCCGTGCCGCCGGGTCCCGTGCCTGCGGGGGCGCCGGGCCCGCCGCCGTTGGTGCCGCAGCCGGCGGTGCCGGCCGCGGTGGCGACCAGGCGCGCGGCCAGCGGCACGAACGCGGCGTAGCGCTCGGGGTGGGCGCTGGCCTCCACGGTCTGCGCGAGCACGGCCGGGTCACCGGTCTGCCAGCCCGGCACCGCGAGCAGGTGCTGGAAGAAGGCGGTCGTGGCATAGACCGGGTCCATGATCTGCCCCGGGGTGCCCCAGCCCTGGCTCGGGCGTTGCTGGAACAGCCCGAGGCTGTCGCGGTCACCGTGGTCGAGGTTGACCAGCGTGGACTCGGTCAACGCGGCCGTGTCGGCCACCAGCACCGCCTGGTCGGGCAGCGCCATCTGCCGCGCGACCGTGTAGACCACCGTCGCGTTGCCCAGCTGCTCGGCGGTCACCGTCCCGGGCAGCGGCGGAGCCGCCTGCCCGGCGACGACCGGCCCGCACGCGGCGACGGGGGTGGCACCCGCGGCGGCAGCGCTGTCCCCGACCCCGAGGGCACCGCCGCCGACCCCCACCGCCAGGCCCAGCACCAGCACCAGCACCAGCACGGGCAGACCGGCGCCGGCCGCGACCAGGCCCCGGCGGGAACGCCGGTTCACCAGCGTGGGCAGCAGCGCTGGCAGTGCGGCCGTCACGGGTCTCGCGGGTGCGGCATGTCAGTCCCCGCCTCCCCGGCCCCGGTCGGGGCCGCACCGTCGCCCGCCGGCGAGCGGGCAGCGGCCGACGGGGCCGCGGCCGGGTCCTGGGGCGCCCGGGCCAGCCGGGCGGCGCGGGCGGCGTGGGCGGCGCGTCCGGCGTCCCCGCGGCCCTGGTGGGCGGCCGTGGGGCTCCGGTCGGCGAGCATCTCCTCCAGCAGGCTGCGGCTGTAGCGCCACCGGCCGCCCAGCCGCGCCCCGGGGACCTCGCCCTCCCGGGACAACCGCAGCAGCACGTCCGGGGAGACCCGGAGCAGTGCTGCGGCCTCCTCCGTCGTCAGGACCTCCGGCCAGCCCCCGGCCCGGGCAGCGGTCAACGCGGCGGCCACCTCCGGCCGCCCGGCCCGGTTGCGTCGACTCCGGACGGGTGCGGGTGCGGGTGCCCCGGTCTGGCCCACCGCACCGCCCTCCCCCGTGCCGTCCGCCACGTTCACCAGGTCCTTCGCTGCCCTCACCACCCGTCCCGTCACCACGATCACGGCGGCAGCCCTCCCGGCCCCACGCCGGTCGGCAGCCAGCGGCCCGGGGCAGTGGCCACCAGCCTGCATGGTGCACGCCCGCAGCTGGCCCGGCGGTCGGCTGACGTCTCCGACACGCCGCTGTTTGTCGTGCAAACAAGCGGTGTCTGGGGTGGTCTGCGGCGTAGGTTCTGCGCTCAGCGCGTTCAGCATCCGGCCGGACCGGCCAGGCCCGCTACTCCCCGGGGGTGAGGACAACGAGAAGGTCCGCAGCCCCGCTACGGGTCCGGGGCAGCACCCGGCTGGACGTCTTCGTGTGCTCCCTGGCCGGCGGCACCGGGGCGAGCAGCGCCGCCGGGCTGCTCGCGGCCGGCCTCGCCGGCGTGCTGGACGCCGCCGACCCGCAGACCCCGGTCGCCCTGCTGGACCCCGCGCCGGCCGGGGGGAGCCCCTGGCCGTACTGGCTGGCCCGCGAGCGCACCGCCGGGCCGCTGGGCCCGCAGCCGGCCCGCCCGGCCGATCTCTAGGCCGCGCTGCAGCCGGTGCGCTGGCAGCTGCCCGGCGACCCCGGCGACCGTCCCGTGCACGTGTGGACCGACCTGGCGACCCAGGTCCCGCCCGCCTGGGAACGGCTCGCCGTCGCCGGCCTCGCCCACGGCGACCGCCCCGGGTGGGCCCGCGACACCGCGGCGCTGGTGATCGACGGTCCCGGCGGGCAGGGCGCGGCCACCCGGTGGCTCGCCCAGCGCGGTGGCCGCCCCGACCCGGCCAGCGGGGCCGCGCTGGTCAGCGCGCTCACCGCCGGCCGCCGGCCCCAGGACGCCGGCGGCCTGGCCTGCGTGCTGCTCGCCGGCGCGGACCACCACGCGCTCGGGGACGCCCTGCAGCTGGTCACCGACCTGGACCGGCTCGCCGTGTCCACCCAGGGCCTGGTCGTGGCGCTGCTGCCACCCCCGCGCGGGATCCCCCGCGCGGCCCGGCCGCGCCTGGAGCTGCTGCGCGACCGGGTCGCGGCAGTGGTCCTGCTCGAGCACGACCGTCGCCGCGCGCCCGGACAGCCACCCAGCCCCGGGTGGCTGGCCGCCGGGCGCCGCAGCCAGCTCGTGCAGGCGGTCCTCAACGCTGCGCTCGGCACCTCCGGGTCGGCGCCCGCACCCGCCGGCCGCCAGGACCCCACCGGCGGGCACGCCACCGGCCCGCCCGCCCGCACCGAGCCGACAGGCGACCCGGCAACCCCGGCCCCCACCGGCACCGGCACCGGCACCGGCACCGGCACCGGCACCGACCCGTTCGCCGTGCTGTCGGACCGTCCCGCCACCCTGGGCGCCACCCGCAGTCCCGCGACGCACTGACCCCCCACACCGCCCGGCTCGCCGACACGAAGGAGACCACGATGCTCACCCGGCTGCTGCTCCCGATCTACGACGTCCCGACCCCGGTCCCGACAGCCCCCACGCCCGGTGCGGCCACCGCGGTCGGGACCCTCCTCGGCTGGACCATGTGGGGGGCACTCGCGGTCATCGCGATCGCCGCTATCGCCAGCACCGGCTTCGTCGCCGGCGGCCACATCACCAGCCGGCCGCACGTGCGCGAGCGCGGCCTGACCGCCCTGGGCATGTCGCTGCTCGCCGCCGTCCTCGTCGGTGCCGCCATCCCGCTGGTCAACAGCGCCATCAAGCTCGGCGGGCCCGTCTGAGCCAGGGCCCACCACCCCATCCCGCACCCGCACCGCTGAGGAGACCCCCGTGCTCACCAAGTCCCCCGGGCTCAACCACCTGCCCACGCCGGGGACCCAGCGGCAGCGCCGCACCGGACCGATCGTGCTCGGCAGTCTCGTCCTGGGCATCCTGGTCGCCCTGGTCGGCGTCGCGGTCGCCCGCGCCCTCAGCGGCGGCCCGACACCGGCGGCCAGCCCTCCGACGGCCCCGCCGTCGAACCCGCCCGCGGCCAGCGCTCCCGCGGTGGCACCGACGGGCACGGCACCCCTAGCTCCCTCAGGCTCGGCGGCCACGGCCTCCGCCGGGACCGTCCAGGCGCCGCCCGAGGGGCCCCTGCACCTGCCCGCGGCCACCGGCAACATCGCCGGCGTCCCCGTCGGCTACCCCCACACCACCAGCGGCGCGATCTCCGCCGCCTACCACTTCACACAGGCCCTCGGCAGCACCTTGAGCCCTGACCGGGGCGCGGCGATCGCGCACATCGTCACCGACCCCAGCTACAGCGGAGCGACGGACGCAGTAGCGGCCGCGATCGCAGGGACACGCCAGCGTCTCGGGCTGCCGGCCCGGGTGCCGACCACGGAGTCAGCGTTCTTCCTTGGCACGCCCAGCGCCTACCTGCCGCAAGGCCAGCCGTCACGCGACGACGTCGACGTCTACCTGCTCGTGCGCATCAACACCTACAGCCCGACCGCTGGCAACGACGTGAGCGTTCAGATGGTCGACGCGCCCATGCACTGGAACGGCTCGGACTGGCGGCTGGCGACGCCGCACGACGTCGCTCCAGCGACTAGAACCCGGCTCACCGTCGACCCCAACGGCCCCACCGCTGCAGCCCTCGGATGGAGGCAGCTCAGTGCTTGACGTCGCCCGCGACACCCCGGCCACCCCTGCGCTTGACCCCTGCAACGTCCTCGGCGCTAGCTGCCCGATCCACATAGGCAACCCGATCAAGGCGGTGGCTGGGGACCTGTTCTCGTCGGTGGCCCACCACTTCGCAGACGGTGCGGTGTCGATGCTGTCGGACTTCGCGAAGGCGTTCGACAGTCTGACGCGGTTCGACCTGTCGGGGTCGGGGGTGGGCCCGATCTACACGTTCACGTTCGGGCTGGCGGGGTTCCTGGCGGCGTTCCTGGCGATCGTGCAGTTCACCCGCACGGCGGTGACGGGCCGGGGTGAGCCGGCGGCGACGGCGCTGGTGGGGCTGGCGAAGTTCGTGTTCGCGGTGATGCTGACGATCACGGTCGCGGCGGGTCTGCTGCGGCTGGCGGACGAGCTGACGGTGTCGATCAACCAGTTCGCGTTCGGCGGGCAGCAGCAGTTCGCCGACAAGCTGGCCGGCCTGCTGAGCTACGACCCGCAGCTGGAGCCCGCGCTGCTGCTGATCTTCGCGGTGGTGGGGATCGCTGCGGTGCTGGTGCTGTGGCTGGAGATGCTGTTCCGGCACGCCGCGATCATCGTGCTGGTCGCGGCCGCGCCGATCAGCGCGGCCGGTCAGATCTCGTCCGGGACGAGCGAGTGGTGGCGCAAGCTCGTCTCGTCCGGCATCAGGCTGATCATGCTCAAGCCGGTGATCGCGCTGGTGTTCGCGGTCGGGTTCTCCCTCGCCGGCGGCAGCCACGACGTACAGGGAACACTCGCCGGGCTGCTGGTGCTGCTGCTGGCGGTGTTCGCCTGGCCGACCATCGCCACCTATTTCACGTGGACGACGGTGGGTGCCGCGGCTGGCGGGCTGGGCACGGCACTGGGCTTCGCCGGCCGGCAGGCGTCGAACTTCGGCGGTCCCGCCCAGGGCGTGTCCCCCGATCAGATGAGCGCTGTGCAGACCGGTCAGGTCCAGCGCGCCCTCGACGCGCACGCGGCCAGCCCGTCGGCCACCGCGAGGGGCGGGGCCGGCGGCAGCGGCCTGGCGGCCGGCGCGCGTGCCGGGGCCGCCGGTGGCGGCGCCGGGGCAGGGGCAGGGGCTGCCGGTGCGGCGGCGGGGGTGGCCAGCGGGGTGGCCGGTGGGGTGGGGGCCGGGCTCGCGGCGGCGAAGGTCGTGACGGACAAGGCCGGCGCGATGATGGGTGCCACGGCCGCTCACGCGGGACTGGGCGGGGCGGGCGCGTCGGCGACCGGGGGTGGCGGCAGCCGGCCCGTGAGCAGCATCCCGGGCACCACGGGCGCCGGCGTCGGCTCCGGTTCCGCCGCTGCGCCCGGGCCCGGCGGGAGCGCGGCGGCACCGTCGGCGGGGGGCGCGCCCGGGTCGGGTCCGGACGCTGCCCGTCCCGGTGGCGCAACGCCGGACCCGGGCGGGGGCACCACGGGCCCCACCGCGGCCGCTGCCGCGCCGGACGGCGGTGCTATCGCGGAACCCGCGCCGGTGCCGGCCGGCGGAACGGGCCCGGCGGGCACCGGCGGGGCAACGGCCGGCGGGACCGGGTCGCCCGAATCGTCCGGGTCCTTCGGGCAGCCGGTGCCCGACGCGGCGGCAGCGGTGTCCGGGCCGCCGCCGGGCCCGGCCGGGTGGACCGTCCCGCCGCTGCCGTCGTGGCCGGGGATGCCCGAGCCGGCGCCGGCCCTGGTGGGCAGCAGCGGATCCGGTGGCGGCGGGGTGGCCGGCTGGTCGGCTCCGCCGCTTCCCTCCTGGCCGGGTGCCCCGGCCGCGCCCGCGCCCGCACCGCCGCAAACGCCGCGGCCTGCGGTGCTGCCTGAGTCGGGGGAGGTCGCGTGACGGCTCTGGCCGACGGGCCGGGGCCGGTGGCGCGGACCTACGGGGGCTGGCAGCGGGACCGGTCGGCGTTCGCGTTCGGCCTGTCACCGCTGCGCGCGGCGATGTGCGCGGCCGCGGTGCTGTGCGCGGTGATCCCGCTGGTGGCCCGCAGCCTGGGTGCGGCCCTGCTGTTCGTCCCGGTCGGCCTGCTGCTGGTCGCGGCGGCGTTCGTGCGGGTGGCCGGCCGGTACACCAACGAGTGGGCCGCCGACGCGACCCGGTTCACGGTGGCCCGCCGGTCCGGGACGACCGCGTTCCTGGCGGCGGCGCCGGCCCCGGCCGACACCGGCGCCTGGTCCGGTACGGGCCGGGACCCGGCGGTCCCCGGCGACCACGGCGACCGCGGGGGCCGCCGCGGGGAGCAGGGTGCGGGACCGGCGATGGATCTGCCGGGGACGCTGGCGCCGCTGCGGTTCCTGCGGGCGGAGACCGGCCGGGGCACGCATGTGGCGGTGGTGCACCACCCGCTGGACAACACGTTCACGGTGGTGGCGCGGATCAGCGGCGCGGGCCTGTCGCTGGCCGACACCAGCCGGCGCGACGCCCGGGTCGCCGGCTGGGGGTCGCTGCTGGCGTCGCTGTGCACCGAGACCAACGCGATCGTGCGGGTGCAGGCCTGCGTGCGGGCGGTCCCGGGTGACAGCACGGCGCTGCGGCGCTGGCACTCCACGCACGTCGCGGCGTCCGCGCCGGCGGTCGCGGTCGCCAACGCCGAGCAGCTGCTCAGCGCCAGCGGCGCGGCGGGGGCGCAGCACGAGACCTGGCTGGTGTTCACCCTGTCGGGCAGCCGGGCCCGGGCCGACATCCGGGCCGCCGGCGGCGGGGACAGCGGCGGGTGCGCGGTCGCGTGGCGGCGGGTGCACGCCCTGGAGGAGGGGCTGCGCCAGGCGAACCTGCCGGTGCAGCAGTGGCTCGACGTCCGCGGGCTGGCCGAGGCGGTCCGGACCGGTTTCGACCCGGCGTCGGTGCCGGCCCTGTCCGCGCGGCGGCTGTCGGCCCGGGCGGCCCTGGACGCGACCGGCGTGAACCCGGGCCTGGCCCCCGGGCTGGCCCCGCACCTGGCCGGTCCGGCCGCCGCGGACACCGGCTGGAAGTCCTACACCCACGACGGCGCGACCAGCGTGACGTTCGCCGTCGCGGACTGGCCCCGGACCAACGTGCACGCCAGCTTCCTGACCCCGGTGCTGCACAGCGCCGGTGCACGCCGGTCGTTCTCCCTGCACGTGGAGCCGCTGGGCCCGCGGGAGGCCCGCCGCCGGATCGCGGTGGAGGCGACCAAGGCCGAGACCGCACTGGCCCTGGCCCGGAAGACCGGGCGGGTCATCGGCGAGGAGGAACGCGAGCAGCGCCGCAGGATCGGCGACCAGGACCGTGAGCAGGCCGTCGGGCACGGGCTGGTCCGGTTCCAGGGCTACCTCACGGTCACCGTGACCGACCCGGCGCAGCTCGACCGGGCGGTCAGCGACCTGGAGGCCGACGCCGCCGCGGCCCGGCTGGAGCTGCGCCGCCTCTACACCCAGCAGGACGTCGGGTTCTTCGCCTGCGTGCTGCCGCTCGGGCAGGGGCTGCCGATCCGCCGGGCCGGGCTGTGAACCGCCGGCCGGCGCCCGGCCCGGGGGTGGACCTGCCGGCGCAGTCACTGGCCGGGCTGCTCGGCGACGACGACGCAACCCGGCTGTTCCCCGGCGGCCCCGACGGCCCCGCCGGCAGCCGGGACACGGCCGGCACACGGCGGCAGCGGCTGGCCGTCCGGCCCCGCCGCGGCGGCCCGGGCCGGTTCGGCGGCCGCAGCCCGGTGCTGCTGCGCGACAGCGCGCACCGGGCCAGCACCGCGCAGGCCGCCGGGATCTACCCGTTCCTGCACGGCGCGCCGCTGCCCCCGGTCGGCCCGCACATCGGCCGTGACATGCACACCGGTGCCGCGTTCAGCTGCCACCCGGTGGAGTGGCTGCACCGCGAGATCGTCAGCAACACCAACCTGATGGTCAGCGGGGTCCCGGGCAGCGGGAAGTCCGCGCTGCTCAAGGCGCTGGCGTTCCGGCTGATGTGCTTCGGCATCCGCACGTTCATCGCCGGTGACCTGAAAAACGAGTACGCCCCGCTGGCCCGCGCCCTGGGAGTGGACCCGCTGGAACTGGGACCGGGGCTGACCAACCGGCTCAACCCGCTGGACTCCGGGCCGCTGGGCCGATCCCTGCCCGCCGATCGCGACGGCGCCCGGCAGGCCCTGGACCTGATCACCCAGCGGCGCATCTCGCTGCTGGTGTCGCTGCTGGAGATGCGGCTGCGCCGCCCGGTGCAGACCAGCGAGGAACTCGCGCTGTCGCTGGCGCTGCGCGAGCTCACCGGGGAGGCGACCGCCGCGACCCGGCTGGTCGACCCCACCCTGCCCGAGCTGCACGCGCTGCTGCGCGACCCCTCGGCCGGCATGGTCACCCAGATGCGGGTCCGCGGCTTCACCACCGCCGGCACCGGCGATGTGGCCGCGCGCGAGGCCGCCACCCAGGAGCTCCGCGAGCTGATCCGCCCGGTGACCGACGCGCTGGCGACCCTGCTCACCGGGGCGCTGGCCGGGATCTTCGACGGCCCGACCCGCGCCCACCTGGACTTCGACGGCCCCCTGCAGACCGTGGACCTGTCCCGGATCCAGGCCCGCGGCGATGATGACTCCATCGCGATGACCCTGTCCTGCGTGAGCAGCTGGGCGCAGGCCGCCATCGACGTCACCGGCGGCCCGCCCCGGCTGGTCATCCGCGACGAGGTGTGGCGGCAGGCCCGGGTCCCGGCGATGCTGCGCAAGGTCGACGCCGACCTGCGGCTGTCCCGCTCCACCGGCACCATCCAGGTCCTGGCCACCCACCAGCTCGGGGACTTCAACGGTGTCGGCGCCGCCGGCAGCGCCGAACGCGCCCTGGCCACCGAGCTGATCAGCAAGTGCGCGGTCCGGGTCCTGTGCCCGCAGGACACCGGGCCGCTGCGCGAGCTGCGCGAGACCATCGGGCTGTCCACCGCCGAGTGCGACGAGATCGCCCGCTGGACCGGCCCAGGGTTCCGCGGCTGGGGCCTGTGGCAGATCGACCGCGGCGGCAGCCATGTGGTGAAGGTCGAACTCACCGACCTGGAACGCCAGCTGTTCCACACCAACGAGCGGATGACGGTGTGACCGCGCGTGCCGCGACGGCACCTGCCCCGTCAGGACCCGGGTCGACCGGGGTGCTCGACAGCGTCCCGCCGGTGATGCGCGTGGTGATGGTCGTCGCTGCCGTGCTGCTCGTCCTCGTGCTCATCCTGCGCTGGAAGCTCGACACCGCCGGCTCCCGGGGCGGCGGCTGCCGCGGCCGGTCCCGCGCGGACCTGGAGCGGGACCGCTCCGCCCGCTGGGCCGCCCCCAGGCAGGTCCGGTCCCTGCTCGTCGACGCCCCCACCCCGGGCCGGCTCACCCTCGGCCGGCTCGGCCGGCACACCGTGGCCGCCGAGCCTCGCCGCTCTGTGCTCGTCATCGCTCCCACGGGGTCGAGGAAGACCGCCACCTACGTGATCCCCGAGCTGCTGCGCTGGGACGGCCCGGCGCTGGTCACCAGCGTCAAGGCCGACGTCCTGCACCTCACGGTCACCGCCCGCGCCCACCGCGGCCCCGTCTACCTGTTCTCCCCCGGTGGCACCGTCACCGGCCCCGGGCTGCCACCGGCCTGCCGGTGGAACCCGCTGGCCGGTGCCACCACCTACGCCGGCGCCCGCGCGACCGCCAGCTGGCTCGGCGACAGCAGCAAGGTCGACGCCCGCGGCGTCGAGCACGCCTCCTACTGGGACACCCTCGGGGAGAAGCTCCTCGCCCCGCTGCTGTTCGCCGCGGCACGGGCCGGCGCCGGGATCGCCCAGGTCGTGCGCTGGGTGGAGTACCAGGACGAGGCCGGTGTCGCCACGCTGCTCCGCCAGCTCGGCGACCCCGACGCCGAGGCCGCCTGGCACGCCACCTGCGGCCGCGAGCCCAGGACCAAGAGCAGCGTCTACGGCACCGCCGAGGTCCTGCTGCACCCCTTCACCCACCCCGCGGTCGTCGCCTCGCTGGCCCCGACCGGGCCCGGGCCGCTGCTCGACCCGCACACCATGCTCCAGCAGGGCGCCACCGCCTACCTCGTCGCCCCCGAGTACGAGCAGGAGCTGTTCGCCCCGGTCTTCGAGGCCCTGGTCAACGCGGTCGTGCGCGCCAAGCAGGAGACCGCCAGCCGCGGCCCCAGCAACCAAGGGTCAGGGCTGTTCCTGTGCCTTGAGGAGGCCGCGAACGTCGCCCCCATCCGCAAGCTGGACAGGATCGCCTCCGCCGGCGCCGCACAGGGCATCGTGCTCATGTCCGTCTGGCAGGACGAGGGGCAACTCGAACGCGTCTACGGTCCGGCCACCGCCCGCACCGTGATCGCCAACCACACCGCCCGCGTCTACCTGCCCGGCGGCCAGGACGACGCCACCCTCGCCGGCCTCACCCGGCTGCTCGGCGACCACCAGGTCGTGCGCACCAGCACCAGCGTCAGCCCCCGGCCCGGGGACCGCACCAGCACCAGCCGGCACCTGGAAGAGGTCGCGCTCGCCCCCGTCGCCTGGCTGCGCGAACGCCCCGTCGGGGAGGCCCTGGTCCTCGTCGGCGGGCTGCCACCGATGCGCCTGCAGGTCACCCCCTACTGGCAGGACCCGACCCTCCGACCGCTCATCGACGCCAAAGTCCTCACCGCCTACCACGACGCCTACGCCACCGTCGCTGCCGGCCGCCGGTGAGCAGCCCGCCAGAGCCGGCCCCGCCGACGCCGAGCCCGCCCGTCTCGGGCGCCACCGACGTCGACGAGGCGCTCGCGCTGCTCGCCGGCACGGTGCACCAGCTCATGACCCGCCAGGACGCGCTGCACGCCGCCGTCGGCGCGCTCACCACGGCCCCGCGCGTACCCGCAGCGGCCACCAGCAGCGGCCCCGACGCGCCCAGTGCCGGCCAGGACGCCGCGGACCCCGGGGAGCAGACAGTGCCCGGGGCGGACGGGCCGGTGGCGGCGGCCCCGGACACCCGCACGCTGGACACCGAGCAGACCCAGCAGCTGCTCGCCGACCTCGTGGACTGGGTCAGCTGGCTGACCTCCACGTTCCGGCTCGACGCGGACCTGCCGCGCTGCTACGCCCGGCACCCCGACCTGACCGAGGAGCTGCTCGCGCTCCGCGCCGCCCGCGCTGCCGCCTACAACACTGCCGCGCCACCCGGGGCGGGCCTGCTCTGGCTCCAGGAGCTGGACCGTGCGCGTGGGCGGTGGCAGCGCTGGAACACCAGCCGCTGCACCCTGGGCACCCACGACCCCGCAGGTGCCGCCGCTGCCCAGCGGACGGTCGGTCCCGCAGCGCCCGCCGCCCGTCCTGCCGAGGAGCAGTGGCCCGACCGCTCCCTCACGGCGCCGAGCGGGCCGCCCAGCGCCCCCGCAACCGGGGCAGCGATGCAGTGGGACGCACACACTCGCGCCTGGCGGTGACCACCGGCACCTCCGCCCGGAACCCCAGCCGACACCCACGTGGACCAGCCATGCAGGGGCAGCAGAAGTCCTGCCCCACGTACCTGAGGGGGAGCAAAGTCCGGGCTGCGCTAGACGGTATGGAGGTGCCCGGTCATGGGCCGGGACCTCGCTCGCACGTTGACGTGGGTTGCCGACCAGGGCGTGATGCCTGGGCTGGTAGAGCCAACAATTGCGGGAGGTCCCGGCGGGGTCAGCGCGTACGAGCGTGGATCTGGATGTGCGCGCGCACTCCGTGGTGGCGTGCGGCGGGATCGTCGCGATCGCGGTGCCCAGCCTCGCGCAGGAGGCCGCCAGGGACCTGGTCCGGGCCCGGGAGGACGTCCGCGGTGAGCTGATGCGGGCCCGACACCGGACGTCGAAGCTGCTGCTGCGCCACGTCATCGTGTGGTCCGGGTGGGACGGCGTGGACCGGCGCCCACGAGGCGCGGCTGCGCACGCAGACCTTCCACCACGTCGGTCTCACCATCGCCTTCGACACCTCGTTGGAGGCGGTGCTCCTCGCGCAGACCCGCCGGGACCGCCTGGACAAGGCCATCACCGAGATGGCCACGGAGGCGCAGTGAGCGCCGATCGTCGGCCGGTTGCAGTGCCTGCGCGGAATCTCGACGTTGACCGCGTTCGGGCTGGCGGTGGAGGTCGGGGACTGGCAGCGGTTCACCGGCAGCAGCATCGGCGCCTACCTGGGCCTGGTCCCCATCGAGAGTTACACGGTCGGGGTCGCAGTCCCTGACCTGCGCTTGCAGAAGCGAGCGCTCAGGTCCACTGTGCGAAGCTGCCTTACGCCAATTGGGCGCGGCGGGCTTTGCGGGGCGGGGGCCGGTCAGTCGGGGTTGGCGGTCGTGGCGGCGCGCGACGTCCTCCCTCAGGGCGGGTTTGTCATGACGCGGTCGTCGACTCGCTGTGCGAGCCGCAGGGCTTCCGCGCGCTACTGGTCGGGCGCGATGGCGACGAGCGCCCGACGGACTCCAAGAGGGGCATGCTGGACTGGGCCTCGGGCACCGGCGTGGCGGGCACGGCTGGAGCCCCATCGCCGGCTCGGTGGAGGGAGGCGTCGACAGTGGCACCGCACGTCGCGGCTGCGTTCCGGCTCGCGGTGCGCCCGCTCTACGAGACCAGGGATGGCACCCTTGGCCGGCTCGGCGCCGCCCCCGAAGGGGTACCGACCTGCGCGCTCCAACAGCGCAGGTTGTGCCGGTGACACCGCCGGAGCGTCCTAACGATGGGGGCGTCTCGTCCACGCGCGCCACTGCGCCGGACCCGAGGGCGGCGCTCGGGGAGGTGCTGATGCTGGCCCTGGAGCTCGGCAGGGCCGTCAACGGGGTCGTGGAGGGGTTCGGCGGTCGGCCGATCGACCCTTCCAACGGCCTCGCTCAGATGCTCGCGCTGCTGAGGCAGCAGTCGGAGCTGTGGCTCACGGTGTCCGCGCGTGCGCCACTGAGCGCGTGGCGCCGCGAGTACGGATTGCCCAGTCTTGGCCTTTGGCGCCGCGTGGCGGCGCTGGCCGTGGGGCTAGAGGGCCGCACGGACGCGGAACTGCCGGTCGTGTGTGAGCAGCTGCGAGTCCAGTTGATCCGAGCGACAGTGGCGCTGCCGACTGGGGTTAAACGCGACCTTTATCGGTTGCTTTGACCAGCAGCACGTCTGGCTGTAGTTGGATCTGGTCATCACGTCGGTGAACCCCAACGCCGTCCGCATCGTGGACACGGGGGAGATGACGGCGTCTCCTCCTCCTGTGCTGGATCGCTCCCCGACGACGATGCGGCCGACAGACGGGCGCTGGGTTGGTCGGCTCCTCCTTCGAGGGTGCTGGGGCGGGGGATGTCACCGCTGGGAGCCGCCAGGCTTCGTCACGGACCCGCCTGCCGCACGAATCACTATGGGACCGGCCACGTTTACGCTGCGCGGACCGTACGGAGCGACCCGGCCGACCAGCGCGGCCCCCGATGCCGAGACCTGCTCGAGGTGCACCGTCACAGGTCCTGCCCCGTCGGACTCCACGGCCTGCACGTGGACGTGGTGAGCGGCGAAGTAGGCGCGATTGTCGTAGTACAGCACTTGCATGGTCTCGTCTGTCTGCCGGCGGGTGAGGACGGCATCGGCGAAGACGACCGGGAACCCGTTCACCGCGCGCGGGTACAGCGGGCTGCTCGCCCCCGTCACGCGGTGCACGACGAGGCGACTATGCGCCGAGTCGACGCTGACGATGCCGAGCAGCTCGTCGGCCCGCCCGAGGTCTTCGAGCCGCATCGCCGACCCGGCCAGCCCGGCGTCGGAGTCGCGTGGGGTGGGGGCCATCGAGGCGGACCTCTCTACAACCGAAGAGGTGGGGGCCGTCGAGGCGGACGGGTCTGCCGCCGAAGAAGTCGGAGTGGAAGGCGTCGAGGCGGACGGGGTCGCCGCCGAAGAGGTGGGGACCGTCGAGACGGACGGGTCTGCCGCCGCAGCGCCGGCCGTCAACCGGTCCGGCCGCGCGGCCGCGTCGGCGCGGCCGACCACGAGGCTGAGCATTGGGAGGGCGGCAACGAGAACCGCGGTCCTCGCCACCCGACCCGCGGTCGACGCGAGTGGCGACTGGCGCTCCCCGTCGGCGGCGCCCGCTCGCGTTGATTGACGTCCCACAGGGCGACCTCTCACTGCGTGAGGTCGAGCGCGGGGCCGGCGTAGTCCGGCGTGATCGGGAAGTGACCGAAGTGCCCTATCGTCGCGTAGCAGCGCACGCCGCTACGGGAACCGGACGTGCAGACCTGTCCGCCTGGGGCTGGACGCTCCATGGCCGCGACGACCTTTGACTGGCCGGTGCCCACGCTCGGCCTATCCCACGTCCTGGTTACGGTGCCCGTCCGCACGTAGGCGAGGTCGTGGCCCTGGTTCGTCTGGCTGATGGCGCCCATGAGCTTGGTGTCCTTCGATGAAGATGCGCTGGTCCAATTGGGACAACCTTGAAGCTCCCGGCCAACAATCGAGAGTGTTTGGGGGGCTGCCCTATGCGGGCTTACGCGCGCAGGGGTCCAACGGGTCAACTGTGCAGTGCCGCTATCAAGACCTGAGCAATGTTCCCCGGCCGGGAAGCGACTGCTGCGTACGCGGCGCTCGTCGCTACAGCTATTGGTGGCAACGGGTTCGCGGCGGAGGCAGGGCCGATGCTGAGCCAGGTCCGGCAGTCCCGGCTGGACCACACCCTGACGTTGTCGTGTCCGTCCCGCCCGCTCGCGATGATCGCTCCGCTGTTGCCGGTCAACGTGTCCACATTGAGCAGCGGCCGCGTTCCGACACCTCCAATGGGGGTCCATGCGATTCCGTCGCCGGAGGTGTAGGCGCGCTCCTGGGGGGTCCTTGTGGGGCTGGACGACAGGGCGCAGATCCCACCTCCAGGCATGGGGGCCACCAGAGACTCCTCCTGTGCGGCCAGAGCGTTGGACCCCCGCCACGTGGCCCCGTTGTCGTCGCTGGTTGCGCTCAGCCCCGGGGACCCACCGGATACCAGGAGCCGACCCCCTGGAAGCACGAGCAGCGAGCCTGACGCCGCCGCGGCCGGGGTGAGACCGGCGGCGGCGCGGGTGACCACATGCCCCCGCACGTCGATGCGAAGGAACACGGGGCGACTCTTCACAGAGCCCAACGCCCAGGCGGCCGTCCCGTCCGTCGTGATGGCGTGCAGTTCTGTGCCAGGAGTCAGCGCGAGCGGCCGCCACGGTCCGCTGTTGGCGCGGATCCAGGCATTGGGACCCCCGCCACCCTCGATCGCCAGGCCACGATTGCCGTTGACAGAGATCATTCCGACGGCGCGCGGCGGCTCTCTTCCGGGGTAGCCGACGAGCAACTCGCGCCGAGCGGTCACAGATTTCGGGCCAAGACTCGAGATGACTGCCTGCGGCGCGCCGTCCGGCCCGAGCACCGCCCCCCCGACATAGAAGGCGGAGGAGCTCGAGGCGGCGATGCTTATGGCCTGAGCTCCCGCGCCAGGAAGTCCGACCGGCCGCCAAGGACCAGCGCGGACCTGCCCTGCGAGGCCAAGCGGCGCTCCTGCTACGACCCCGAGGTGCGTGGCGGCGGGAGCGTCTGACTGCGACGTTGCACTAGAAGCGATAGGCGGCGTCAGCGCGACCTGTACTGCCGGCGCGTGCGAGGAGCAGGCTGCGGTCAGGCTCGTGAGCCCAAAGATCGTAACAATGAGGGCCGTGTTTCTCAGCACGGATTTCCGGGCTGACAACGGGGCGCGGATGGGCAATTAGCGCCACCGATCGTGAAGTCGCATAATTGCATATTAGCCGCGACCGTCTTCAGCAGTCTTGCGTCTCTTGAGTTGTTGGCGTAGGGGCGGCTCGCGACGTACGCCGGGCCGCCGGACGAGGATGGGGGCCAGTACCGCACTTCCATGTAGCCCGCGCTGTTATGCACACGCCAGACGTAGAACGGCGCACTAAGAGCGAGATCGGTGGTTGCGTTCGTGCCACAGTCAGCTGCGGGACAGTGCTCTGTGGTATTCGGCCCGGGAGTGACGAGATAGCAGTCGAAGGTCTGAGCATTCTGGGAGCTCCCAATCTGGCACTGGCGCTTCTTCGTGCCCGCGCCGTCTGACATGGCCGGCTTGTTGATCGTTCGAAGGCTAGCAGTGCTGGGGTCGTACAGTTGGTTGTAGTAGTAGACGCAATCATTGCCGTCGCTCGCGGAAGCGTGTAGGGATTCTCCGCAGCCAGCCCACATGCCCGACGGCATCATTGCAGCCACGCTTCCCCCGCTTTGGCAGTACGCCTGGACCTGGAATGTCGCGATCACTGTCGCCAGCCCAGTGGCGGTGAGCTTCTCCGTAGCGTAGGGTGCCCCGAAGCCGCCGTCGTCCGCCTGCCAAAGGCCTGTTCCTGGCATCCAGTCAACCCGACGTCGCGCATCATCCGAGTGATCGAACGCGGCTTTGCTGACGTAGAGGTTAGGTCTGCGAAAATCTGCGCGTCCGAGCGCGCCCGGTGACGGCGCGAACGTTTGGACCGAGTTGCCGCTCTCATTGTAGGTGGGTGCAATCATTGCAGCTGTGAGTTGAGCTGCGTTCATCCCACAGGTGTTCAGGCTGTTGTTTGCGACCACTCGAGAGGCCGCCTTCTGCACAGCGGCGAAAGGGTTGGACCCGAAGTCGCCGTCAGCGGACGCCGAGCTCGCCGTAGCGACCTGTAGTCCGCTTACAGCAGCAATGCTGACGATGATCGCGGCTAGTGCACGTCCTGGCCGGCTTGTTCGCATCTCGGGGCCTTTCCGGGTTCGGGAGCGCGCATGCACGCCGCAAGGGACCGACCGGTTCATGAGCCGTAGGCCCAGGTCATCTTGAGGAGGTCCTTGAGGCTGGGCGCGCTGAGACCCGCACTCAGAAGGAATTGAGAGCTCGCACCAGCCGCGAGGCTGGTGACCCGGTTGCCAGCGCTGTCCACAAGGGGCGCACTGGAAACAAAGACCACTTTACCGGTGGCGTCGTACCACGCACTGACCAACGATGGGTTGGACAGTGCGCTTGTGCCCGCGTTTGCCACCATGCCCCCGCTGACGTCCGGTTCCGTGGTACCTGAGGGATCTGGGTCGGTGTAGACGCTCGACTTCAATGGAGGTCTGGAGCCGGCAGACAACTCCCAGTTGTTGTCGATGCGCAATGGCCTCGGCGTGGTGGCCCTGACACCGCTGGTGGTTACTGAGTAGGTGACGGGTAACTGTTCAGCAGGTTCCGGGTTCGGGGAGCCAGGGGTGGCCTTCGGCGAGTTGGCGTAGGACGTCGAGACTGTTGTGGCCGTTCTTGGCGGCGGTGGACAGGTAGCTGCGCAGGGTGCAGAA
>JAABUP010004017.1_pt1 | contig 24801 bp, 33 predicted proteins | sample 5559201 | NCBI WGS metagenome assembly JAABUP01 (sample SAMN10711887, study PRJNA513373) | rock metagenome | isolation source: Antarctica rocks | place: Antarctica
GTTTGTCCAAGAGGCCTTACCGCTAAATGGGCACTCCAATGATTGTAGGGTCGATGCAGCGCCGACGATACTGCGAGGTGATAAAGCGCCGAATCTGCTCGCGTCTTCAGCGGTCAAGACCCAAACAATCAGCAAGGCATGCTGGCGTTACCAACGTTCCTTTTATCTCGTTCCTTTTAACGTTCCTTTTATCTCGTTCCTTTTAACGTTCCTTTTATCGTTCCTTTTAACGTTCTATAGTTCCTGCTAATCCCGCTTGACGACCTTCATCTATTGGGGTCCTCAACTCGAGAAGCGTTCACAGCGCGTTTAACGCGTCCGTGTTTGCGTTTCCAAAAGCCGAAGCCACTCAGGCAGGGCCGGCAGTGGCTCTGCAGCGTGCTTGGCACTGTGACAAATGCGCTGTTGTGCTGAACAGCAGTGGTGATCAGGCTGGTCCAGCACGCTGGTCTCACATATGTGCCCTTGACACAGTGACACAGTGTGGGAGACTGGCATGTGTGAATTTTGCACACAATATCGACTGTCCTTGGGAAATTGGGACTTGTCTGCTGGCGATTGCTGCAGACAGCGTCGAATGCCTCAAGTATGCCCATACCAACGACTGCCCTTAGGATGAACACTGCCTGTTAAATACAATCTTCGACGCGCGCCTCTCCTGCTTGGATTTCTTTGATCCTACAAGGCTGTCCAAGCCTAGATCAAGTATGACATCCCAGAGATGCCCGGGCATGCATTATGTGGGTGATATGTAAAGTTGCTGCATCTTCAACTCAGCAAAGTCATACACCCATGCATGATGGTTCTAGTGCAAGCATCTGTGGGGTAGCCACAACAAGAAGTGATCCAGTACAAAATGTCGCTACCATTATCATAGTTTCCCTGCAGACTAGTCCTTATTTGTCTGCCTGAGTATGTTACAGCAACTGCATGGTCAGGCATGTATCCACATGTTCATTCATGTCGCTGTTTGTTGTTTGTTCAGACCACTTGTGACCGCAGATGGGACAGCACGGCAGCTTTGCCTTTTGGTCTGCACAGCCTTGATGCAGACCGATAGGGCTTGACATGATGTCGTCCTCATCAATCAGATCAATGACAGCAGACACATGAGCAGCATTGTCATCACAAGCTGGCGCGGCTTGGTCTGTGTCCTTCCCTGCATCAGGCTTTACATCTGATGATGATTTGTTTTGCGTGAGCAATTGAGCGTTGTGTTGTGTTCCAGCAGTCTCACGACTGGACCTAGCCAGCTGTCCAGATTCTGCTTGAGCTGTCAGACGACGAGTGGCTGCGTCTGCCATGATGCGCCGCAGGCTGTCCAATGGCAGTTGACCATTTCCTCTACCAGCAGCACCTCCATCATGCTGAGATGGCTGCTGCCCTGGAAAAAGACTGGCAGCACCACCTGATGCATCACTGCCTGCTGTACCTTTTAAGTTTGCATTTGCGGATGCATAGGGGCCTTGCGAGTTTGCTGTACTTGGCCCAGCTGCTGCATCAGTCCCGTCCTGATCTGTTGAGTCAGACTTAGGCAGTGCTTGAGCACTCCTGGAGGATGCTGACGTGTGTGGTTGCCCTTGTACGCCGGGGGTATTGCTGCTAACACCAGGCTCTCTGCTGATGCTGTTGAAAAAGTCGGTTATGGCAGGAACGCGTTTGTTACTTCTCGTGGCATCTGGATCCACTGTGTTGCTGGTTCTGGGGCGCTTTGCTGGCAGGGCAGAGCCATCAGCAAAGGCAGCCTTGCCTTGTTTGCTGCTGCCCTTCTTGCCATACCCCTCTGGCTCTGCAATCTGCATGTGCACAAAGCAACCAGGTCATGCATGACAATACTCACACCCACACACTGCAACTTTTAGCTCTCATCACACAGCATGCAGATGTGCTTCATGTAGGCGTTGGGCTCAGTTGCTGATCAATCTGGCCTTATTAGCATGGAACAGAATATGGCTGCAATGGCGACAAAAGCACTCAAGTAATCAGACAGCATGCTATCCAAGGTAATCACATCAATGTGGCAGAATGACAGGGTGCTTGCTGCGGGCAATGTTTGGTGAGACACTGTGGCAAGTCTTGACACTGTACCTTGGTGTAGTCACTGCCACAAAACCTCTGGTGCATGTGATAGGCACACTTGGTGTCCTTGCATTCCAGACCTTTGCCTTGTCTGCCTCTGCAGTCAGCTTCCTGAGGTGGTCTGTTCATGGCGCGCTTCACAGCATTCCCACATTTTGGACACTGCAACAGCGTCCACATGAATCTGCATGGCGAGCTGCAGACTAGCAGCATGGGAGTAAGCTGCAAACAAGCTACAGACAGCAAAACCGATCTAACAGTCAAAAGGGGCTCTTTACAAGCAATGATACACACCTGCCAGTGGTGGGTTCTGTACTGATCAACCTCCGCATGCATGGAATGGTAGACAGTGATGCTGTATCCCTGTGGCGGCCTCTGCAAATTAGGACACCAGCAGTCAAGAACAGCCTACTGTGGTCACCATCGATGAGCAGATTGCTTCTGGGCAGTGTGTGCAAGTCTTGCCTGATGGTCAGCAAAAGAAGCCCTATTGATGAAGTTCATTCTTTCCTGAAAGCGAGGGCCATGATCCCCTTGATCTCTGATCTTTCCCAAGAACATCCAGGCATGAATCATCTCATGGAGTAAGGTCTCCTTAAGCTCGATGCTTGGTCGAAACTGCAGCAAGTTCCCTACGTGAGAAAGTTGTGCTGCAACGCACCAGGCTGCTGAACAGGTCTGCACACCTTCAACAAAGGCTCTGACAATTTGATACGGCACCCACCACCCCTTTCGTACTGACATAGGCCAGCGCACCTGTGACGCACAGCTCAAAATCTGCTTTGCAGAAGAACTTGGGTAATCAAGCCCAGCTCTGCAGAACATTTTGACCCGGTTGCTTTTAACATAAGCAGTATGCTCATGCTGTCTTACAAAGTCATACGACTGCTACTCCACTCAACGGAACAGGCTCCCAGACTCTCGTCAAAGTACAATCGGTTGTAATGCAGAAACAAAGCGTGGACGTCCGGAAATGGGTCGATAGCGTCGACGTCACCCGAGGCGGCCATCAGCCCCTGCGCAGAGCTGTTTTGCTGATTGTCTGGCATCAAGCGCGAGGGGCTATGATCATGCTAACCTGCCATGCCAAAGCGTTGTATTCACATCATGAAGTGGGCACGTGCACAGCATGCAGTTTTCAGTTCATTTCACGTGTGACATGACACCTCGTCTCTTCCAGGTAGATTGACAGGGTCTGTTTTGTGTACATGTCTGGCTAAGTTGAAGACCAGCACCGTTTTCTGTTTGACTGTCCCGCTTACAGTCACATACGTCAGCAGTACAGCCACCTTTTTCGCCAGACTTCATCTTCAGTAGCAGCTTTTCTGGCTACTGTTCATCTTCATTAGCAGCTTTTCTGGCACTGACCAACCCAACGTATCAGCCTCCAAGACTTGTTTTGCACAAAGACATTCTGTGCTGGCCAGTCCACATTTAGCTTGGCTCCTGAACTTGCTGAGACTCCCCTGATAAGTCCTAAAGACAGGAGATGTAAGTTGATTGATTGATTGGGTCTCAGGTACACATTACCGGGTTCATAGGGATGTTGTGTCAGATACAGTATGCAGTCAAGCCAAGGTTGTGTTGGGCTGCGCAATGCATTGAAATGCATTTCGGAGGCTATATTGACAGTAAGGCTATAGCTAAGTAGAACCGCTGACTTGGAAGCTGCGGAGAATCATTGTTATGTAGTATCTGTTGCTAACTGGTCAGGGCTAAAAGTTCTGGCAGCCGGCCTTGAGCGCAAGCACAACACATGTCAGAGCTGAGGTTGAAACTTTTGTCAGTGATCATATGCATATCTCGTGAGCTGGGCGCAGCACACATTTGGCATTTGACCTGACACATGTTAGCAATCAAATCCTCTTGTGGATATTGTGTCAAATCAAGCTTGCAAGTCTGAACAGCTCAGTGCAACACCATGCTTTTGCAACATACAGATCAAGACAGCATGAGGGCGGGAAAACAGAGGTACCAAAGGTTGGCAAAGTGACAAATCCGATGCTGTCCATCATGAACTTGACTGGCGACAATGTAATGGAAGCAATGTTCTGTGAGCTAAGCTGAGGGACGCAATTACCCTATGACATGTTGCTCATTACACTATTGAGTAATTTCCAAACTGTAGTACAAATGTGCTTGTACTTGCAGAATCTCTGCGCCTGTTGAGTGGAGGATGCCATTCACAAAAGACCACAGACTTAGGTGGTAAAGGGAATCCTCTATGGACTGCACATGCAGTATGGGTGGACCAGACTCTGGCCATTTGCACTTCGTAGACCTGAGGCCTGTAGCAATGTCAGCTGTGGCCTGCAGAATTATAGCATGCATATCCTCTTGGAAAAGCTGCTTACACAACAGCTGCTTGGCAATGCTTCTGCTGACTTTAGTGGGTCATGCGTACATTGTCGGCCATCCTTTTCACACACAGCGTATGCTATGTCATCCAAAGCCTGAGCATACCAAACATCCCATGGTATCAGGTTGAGTGTGTGGTTTTGAAACACAGCAAGTGCTCTCTCGTATGACCATGCTTGACCAAAGTAACGTGCAAGCCTGATTTCTGAATCAGGGCGTATGACCAGGCAGAAAAAGGGTACAGACCACTTCAAGTCAGGCACGGCCCATTTTTCCAGCAGCAGCTTGGACAGGTCTTCCAAAATCAGGTGAGGCCTGCAAATGTCTCTGAGGGACTTACAGGAGTCAGCAAGCTCAAGCGCAAGCAAAGGCTGCTCGCTCAGCACTGCCATGAATCCCTTGAGCAGCAGGTCCTGACACACCGCGACCATTTCCTGCGAGCAAGCAGCCGGCTAGCGTCATTGAAACACCAACACTCACGCGCTGGTAGCGAGCAACACACCTGCACCATGTAGGCAAGGAACTGCAAGTAAAACGGTAGATCTGCAGCTTGATCAAGATCACCAGAATATACTCGGCTTGGACGGAGACCTCGTATTTCGTGCAGCAATTCTATGGCCCGCTGACAAGACAGTGCTCGTGGCGTGCCGACGCCCGTCCTGTAGACTCAATTGTTTGGTCTAAAACTTGAGTGACAGGGTTACAGACAGTCACACTCATGGCAGTAACTGTTCATGGCATCAAAGTTGACATTGCAAGAGACACTAGAGATTACAATGCTTTAGCCAGCCAACAAGTCTGATCACATATAGAAGAAGACAAAGGTCAAATTTGGAGGACATCTGTTGAAGCGAGGTCGGTCGTGGCAGCTTATTTCAACAACATCAAGACAGCTTAGACCAAACTTGAAAACTTGCATGTGATCTTGTTGTGCAAAAAAGGACCGCATGGTGTCGGTGTTCGTGGAAAACAAAGGAGCATACTGCTGCCTAAGTGCATGGAGAGCCGGACGCTCAAAAATCATGTGCATTTCATCTGTAACAGCCACACCACCACAATGTGTGCACACCCTGGCAACATGCTGGCCTCCAGCAAAACGGCCAAGAACAACTGGCAGCTGATGAGAACCAAGTCTAAACTGTAGAAATCGCTGCATGCGCCTAGCAGAAACAGGTAGCTGACAATAGCGCCTATGCTGGCTAAAAGGCTAAAACCAATGATGGTATGTGCATGCGACAACCCCAACAGTAGGAGCTGCCCTAGGACAATGCAGGGTATAGTCATGGGTGCCGTCCAAAAGCAGAGTTTCACAGGTGCATATGCACCTTCGTCCGTGCCGAATGCAGCATCAAGGCATGCAGACACATTGTGCACAGGCCCACTTGCTTCTTGCAGTGCAAGTATCATAATGAAGAGCATCTAGTATCCCATAATCATGATCAGCTCTTCTATTCCTGCCTTGAGCATGCACGTACAATCAGCGATGCTGGCAGATTAACATCATTGCCGACAGACTATTGTCCAGGAAAATTGCAACAAACAAGCTGACTAGGCAAGGACATTCTAAAACTGATAGATACTACATAAATGACCTAGCTATAACTACACCCAATGCCACACACAGTGCAAGTGTAGCAGCTGTGACAAAAGATGACGCACTGTCATGTGTTCTTGCAGCTGTGTGCTGGTCACCAACCACCTTGATCAAAGCTTGCATCTGATATGCTAGCTGTTGATGAGTTGCTGTCAATGCTTGCATCTGTTCTACCAAGGCAGCATTGCTGCTGTGGGGTTCATTCATTTGTGTGTGCTGCTTGAGCACTTCGTGAGAAAGCCGCGCAGGAGCATGACCCTGCAGTTCAGCAGGTGCTGTTTGCAACAATGTCACTATTACAAGCCTCTGCATCACAACACATGGCATGACCATCTCCAGTAGCAACTTCCCAAGAACACATTGTGCATGACTGGGGCACTTTTGCCATACTTGCAGTGATGAACCGATGCACTTTTGTCGGCTGCAAATTGTCTGATAGCGATGCAACTGCGCAGCATAATACTGTCAGACATCGTCACACCCCACCTGTCCGAGTTGACCTTCCCTTCGCTGCCCCAGCTCGATATTAGGCGCTCTCCTATCATGATTATGGTTGAATGCCAGGGGCTGCTCCGATGAGCCCTCATGTGTAATGCCATTCAGAACCCCATGTAAGCCCCCATCTAGCAGCGGCACCGCACCATCAGGTGAAGACTCCCGCCCTATGCTGTGTGTGGACGTGACATTTTGGCGGGAACTGCCTACCCTGGGTTCTAGATCCTCCACAGAGCCTGGGCCCATGTGGGCACTGCCATTTCCCATTTGACTCAGATTATTGCCTGAGCTGAGCCGCATTTGCTGACTCAGCAAGGAACGCTCAGTCGAGCCAGCTCGTGAGAGGTTGACTGCTGAGTGCTCTTCGGAAGTGCTGCTGCGCTTTCTGCTGGGCACATTCACTGGCTCTGATGATGGAACTGCACGTAATCAGTGCAAACAGTAGTCAGTGTAATTCAGTGTCATTTAGTGCAGTGTAGTGTAATTCAGTGTAACCTATGACCAAGCTCAGGTAAGACTGTTTCATTGGCCCACATGAACATGATACAACAGATTTGACTCTGCAGATCCAATCAGCCCGTTCATGACCCCATCTCTCTGTGCAGGCAAACACATTACACAACCTAAGCTGGTGCAGCTCACCACTGCCGTCCTTTCAGAGGTAACAGTGTTGGCAATGAAGCAAGCTTGAGTACTGGGCTGCTGTTCTTTGCAAAGACGCTGACCTAAAAATCCTGAGAACTTATGCTCCTCTGGGACTCTGCCTGATGACGTGAATGCAAGGCGTGCAGGATTGTGTGAGGACACCTCATCCTGCCCACCAGAGGACTCTGCACCACACACATGCAGCATCAGGACATGCTACGCATTCTTTACAGACTGCCTGCTTGGATGTAGGCACCTTCATTGCAGTACAGGTGGATGACGATCGAGAATCTGATCATCCCTGCACTGAGTGCGCAGATCCTCAGGCACGATCCACATGTGCTGCAATGAACGTGCTTAAACCCAAGCAGGCAGTCTAGATAGATTAACACAGCAAGTTGCCGATGCAAACACCTGATGTGCACGCTGATGCTGCGAAAGAGGTTTCAATGGAATTGCTCTACCAGATGAGACAGCTGACACTGCAATGCTCAATCACACGAGAAAAGCTACGTTGCCATGCACAGCCACAGGAGAGGCAACTGATGCTGCAAATCACACCTGAGAGACCCATGCTGGTCTTCATAAGGCTGTTTCTCAAGGAGCCTGATCTGAAGGAGCCAATGGGTGAGGTTCCAATGATGCTCTCGTCCAGCACAGTCTGCCCATCCACCACAAAGCGCTGCCGCATGTCATCCGTCACGTTCTGAAAACTGGCTGTCAGCTGCTCTAGCTGTACCTACAGCCAACACCCAACAGACCAGGTAAGTCACCTGTGACAAGACCTGATTGCAGTGGACTTGGTGTTCTGTTGATTTTGCTGCCATGCAAGTGATTTCTGGCTTGGTTCCTAGTTACGTTCTTGCTGTTTGCGACGGTCTTTGTTCTTGTTCTTTCTGCTGTGCTGGTTTGTTTTCATGTCTTTTCACAGGGGAGGGTGTTTCTTGTATCTTCACCAATTAGCCGTCCATCCAGAATGGCAAGGGGGGACACTTTGTGTCAATCCCTGCATTTGTAGATGCACTCCTGTCCATGTGCAGCAAGACCAGGACTGCACATTGGCGACGCATGCATTTGGCAAGCCTGATACAGGTCTGCAAGCATGTGTGGACAGCATAGTGCCAAACAGGCTCAGGATCTGCCGGATGCACGCGTACACAGCCATTCCATAAAGGTTCCAGTACATTTTGCAGGCTCATGTGGCTTGCTCATCACGGAAAGCAACAGCAGCATACAAAGGGAAGTACAGACTGCGGCTGTCACCTGCTCAATGTAAGACCGTGCAATGTAGGTGCCGTCCAGGCCCAGCCTGCGCCCTGCCTCTGCCACTGCCAACCTATCCTTGCCTTGAACCTGCATGTCATCAAACAGTTCAATGGTCAATTTAGTGTTCCAAAGACTTTTGCTTGGGCTTTCATGTGTACCTGAGTGTGTACCATGATTACAAGCCTAGTCATGATGTCCTGATGAGAAGGTGTCAGCAAGCAGCCGTAGAATAGTGAAACCTGCAAGTAGGCCTCTGCATTGTGGTAAAAAGCCAGATATTTCCACAACCATACATAAAGAAAACCTAAAAAGGTCCATGCACTGGGCAGGAAACAATCATAGGAGCTTGCCAGACAACACCGGTAAGCAAGAAAATAGCCGGTATAAGCATGCGTCTCCTGCTGACCATGTCGGACAATCACATACTGTATTGCAAACCAGGTAATGCAGTGCAAGTGCAGTCAGGAAGAGATTGATCTCCTGCTGGCCGTGCCAGGCAATCATATAGCACATCTGCACATAGTGCAGTGCATGTGCAGTGGAAAAGAGGAAGATGTGTACCTGGACAAAGCCTGTGCCCATGCCCTCGATAGTATCCAGCTTGATGGTCAAGCGGTCATCTGAGTGGATGATGCTGTTGCGCTTCATGATGGTGCCAATCTCATACCCCAGAGCCATCAGCCCACCCAGAATACGCACACTCACCTGCAGATTGCCACTCACTGTGTGACAAAACAACTTTCTTGTCAAATGGTTGGCTTGTCAGCTGACAAGTTGCAGATTGTGTGATCAAGGCTCATCAGACATGTCAGGATGAGTGCTTCAAGAGGCTTTTATGCTTGTTTCAGGGTTTTCGAAACCCAGAAAAGTCAATTTTAGTTTTCACACAGGTACACTTGATACAGAGGCGCTGCTCATGGACTTGCTGCTGTGAGATGCTCTGGCATTGCACCCATGTCTTGATGCGAACTACAATCTGGCGGTTGAGGGCAGACTGAGCAGCAGCCATGTTACCCAAGCTTACTCATGCACAAAAGACTGTCTGACCTCTCTGAGTGTGACACATAGGCCAGCAACTCAGCATTTGCTTCCATGCACATCTGCTTGTTGTTTGCCAAGCAGAAGGCTACCAGTGTACACAGAAGAGCTCAGCCATCTGACCTGCTGCAAGCTGTGAGCATACCACAAGAGCCGATGCCCCCTCATGGGGTAGGGCCTTAGCCTCAGCAGGAATGCAAATTTATGCCGGCACCCATTGGGGTATGCCATGTACAATAGGCCAATCACGACGAAAACACAAATCAAAAAGCTGTGAGCATACCTCAAAGGTGATCCTAGGTGAGATGATGAAAGGCCCATCGCACACCCACTCTTCGAACATGAGGTTGTAGCGGCCATCTCTGTTGCGCATCCTGAGCCAGGACTGGCACGTCTCTGGATCCTCATTGGGCGGTAACAGGTAGATGTCATACGTTTCTGATTCTTTGCGTTCGGTGTGCTCAGCCTGCGTCACCACACTTTGAGATGAGAGCACGTGGCGAAGAACAACAGCCACCATAATGGATTCAGCGGGATTATTTCTTGCCTTGTTTTGGCTGTACAAACGCTTGTTGTGTGAAGTCTAAGCCACAGAAGCGCAGCCTGGTCACTAAAGCATGGGCTGCAGGCGGTGGATACTGTACAGACGGCGGTGCAAACTGCACAGAAAGTGGTGGACACTGCACAGAAGGTGGTGGACACTGCACAGAAAGTGGTGGACACTGCACAGAAGTGGTGGACACTGCACGCAAGGCAGTGGACACTGCACGCAAGGTGGTGCGCACTGCATGCAAGGTGGTGGACACACTGCACGCAAGGTGGTGGACACTGCAAGCAAGGTGGTGGACACTGCCCAGAACGCCAGCTTTGCAATGCATAGATCTGATTTCTTACTTTTCTTTGTACAAAAAGCGCTCTAGCGTGCTTTGTGTCTGCTGACAGTCCAACAAGGTGTGCCCTGATGGCAGATTGACAGAGAACAAACTTGCAAAATCGGAAATTTGCAGCATCTGGAGTGAAAGTTACTTTCAGGAGTGAGTGTATGGTGTCCTTGGACACTCTCTGTGCTGACTTGAGGATATAGGTGGGGTCCATGAACCCTGAGAATGGGTTAAAGGTGTTGTAGATCTTCAGCTGAGCCGTCTTCAAATCAGGCTCAATGTATGCTTTGTACATAGGGTACACTGTATCTGAGATCTGCACCACAACAATGCTGATGTCAATCCCCTGCTTCATGCACAAGGCAGTATAGACACATGATGTTTTTGCCTATCGTGCACCACTATTTCTGGATCTGCACGAGGAATGTCAACCAGTCTTGATGCTGGAGAGTTTGACAGCTGTGTATACTGAGAGGCAGCTAGCGGTCAAGCATCAAGACTGGCTGACATGACTTACGCGCGTCCAGACGGAGTAGTCAGCGCTTTTGTAGGTGCAGGGTTGCATGCATCAGGCTGAACCAAATGATGGGCTGAAGCCAACAGAAACTTGATACCTGCTGTATGATTTCCTCGGGTGCTTGACCAGACCTGTTAATGTCTCTCAGCACACGCTTGACCAGGTCAAAGTGCACACCTCCCGTGATGGACACCCTCAGATCCTCCAAAGGCCTAAAGCGCAGGCGGCATCATCACCACTGCTTGTCCAAGCGTCACATTGCAGGAGCGCACGTCAAAAACTGAGCAGGCTGAAGGAAACTGTTGCACGGATGATAACAGCAATGAAGCAAATGACAAACTTCAGTGCGAAGCAGGTCGCCAACAAAACATGTCTGAGCAGGTACAACACATGAACTTTGGCCACAGGCTTGCCTGAGGCGTGCACTAAGAGAGTAGATGCCCTCAATGATGACCACACGTGATGTCGGCTGCTTCTGCGTCCTGTAGCCTACCCTCTTACTCAGCTTGAAGTCGTATATAGGCACCTGCACAACGCTTACTTGAGACAGGTTTGCTTGAGCCAGAGTTTCCAAAGACTTCCTACTGCTGATTGATTGCTGGACAAATAAGGGGCTGGTGACAGCCACGCGTGTGCAGCAAATGTGTCTTCAGTGCATGACAATCGATGCCTTTAGTGCGTAAATGCCAAGCCCTTCATTGCTTCGGTGTCAACGCTGTGTGCATGCTGTACTTAGTGCAGGTTGTCTGCCCAACTCCTGACAGAGAAACCATTGCAAAGCACACAGCATCCAGTCACACAGCAACACTGTGCTGGGAAGAAGTGCTGACCTGTGTTGGTTGCCCAGACTTCAGATCCTTGATGTTTTGCAGCAGGGTGTCATAGTCAGTCAGGCGAGGGTCTGCAGAGCCGCACATTATTCAATGAACAGGCTGCTTGCAGGCTGGTCACCATGATCGTGACCACCAATGTAGTCAACCTGCTAAGACGCTTAAGGGCTGCTGCATGGGAATGCTGCACATGCTGCAGACCAACAAGTGCTATAGCAACAAGCAGGGCAGTCAAGTCGCACATGGCTGAGAGCATAGGGGGTTGTAGGATTTGTATCAATACTACATCATCTAATTGCAGTGCATCAAAGCCAGAGGATGAGGCAACCAGCATGGCGTCATGTGAGCGCTGAACATTGGATGAAGAGTCAGGGGCTCACCATCAAAGTTGCTGTCAATGACCCTGCTGCCATCATTGTAGTTGTCCATGGACAGGATAGCACATCCTGCAGGCATACGTGGCAAGCTTAGCAGCGTTCATGTCAGAACTTAAGGCAGAAGCTCAGTCATGGCTCTTGTGGCGTTTCTGTGTGCGTGACTGTTCATGAAAGCTGCGTACAGATGCATCACTGTCTGCAGTGTCTGTGACATCGCTCAAGTTAAGTCTGTTTAGGAAGATGACCTCTGCATAAACATGACCACACACAGCTATCAGATCATGATGGGGGACCAATGCAATGCTGGCAGATACTGATAGGCCCATACCTGGCAGAAAATGCTGCACCTTTTCTGAGAAGATGGTCTTCCCAGAGCCAGACGGCCCTGCCAATCCCACCTGCATAAGACAGCCACAATATGCATTCAACCTGTTTGTATTGCAGTGATGCTTCTCCGCCAGCAACAAGGATGATGCAATAAGCACACCTGGGAGGAGTGCAAGCTGTGTAGCTGTTCCACGCGATCACGTCACATGTTGCTAGAAGCATACAAGCCAAACAAATGACAGTGCTTGCTACCAACAGAGACGGACAAATGCCAAGGGTGGATGATTCTACATAAGATGCTGAGCACGTGCAAGATGTGCAGACAGCGCAGTGTCAGCATCTCAATCAGTTAAAAACAATGCTACTTGATGGAAGCAGGCACCTTACCACAACAACACCTTGATTGTGGCTTGCCAGATATTGCACTGCACGTATGAAGACATAAAAGCCCTGTTACAGGATCACACATTTGCACCTCCAGCAGGCCATAAGTTATTCAGCATTGTGAAACTGCTGCACATGTCTTGGCCAGCATGTAGTTTGGACCATTCTGCCAGACCATAGCAAAGTCTTGTGCCAACCTTGTCAAACGACAGCTGCTCTTCAAGGGGCTGTATAGCATATCTGATCTTGCCGTTACTTTTGACCTTCACGATCTCCAGCTGGTCCTTGAGCAGGCCCTGAGATGCAAATGGCTCTGATTGCTCAAGAGTTGACTGACGCTAGCAAGATAGAGGATTGCTGCAGGCTTGTATATATGTAGTAAAAAGCAGAAGCACCTTCTTCTTCAGGCCTATGCGGCCTAGCTGAGGAGCTGAGTCACCCCTCTCCACACCCATGGCAAGATCAAACTGCTATCGACGCCCTACACGGGGCCCAATGGTGAGGCAGTATCGGGCTGCGGTGGCTGATCTGTGATAAGGCTTTTGACCTCATCTCAGGTACAAGGTCTACACTAACACCAACACAGCACAGAACTTCAGGTACGACAGAACCAGCGGCGGACAATGTGGTCTGGCTTTGCCGGGGTTGCTAGCATCGCTGCTGGCATCTGCGCATCCGCATGACACTGGAATGCGTCAAACTTGTTCGTCTCATTACCAATCGTGACAAGGCGGCAGAACTGTACAGGAAGCTGCGGAGATTTGCTTTTTCAGGGTGCGTTGAGAGGTTCCTGGCTATAACATAGCATACATGTCGTTTATGCCATGCTTGACAATGACTTGACGATGCGTGCGTGCGTGCGCTGAAAAACAGAGCCTTTCAGCATGCAAGCACCTCAATCTCTATGCCATTTGCGTCATGATTAGTGAAGTACGCTGCTGAGTCAGACACTGCACGAGTACTACGTGTGGGCATCGCCAACTGCATATGAGCCAGTAGGACTCTTTAGTTTATTGAGTAGATCTCTCTACGAGTATAGCGGTCTTGGACGATCAGCTACGGAGCGACTGTAAGCTCACAGCTGCAAAACTCAGCAACTAGAGTGCAAGTTCACGCACCCGACCTGCTTCAAACTTTGAAGGTCTGGCCCAGAACCTAGCAAGTTGACGCGGATTTACACCACTGTTTTGCGCTGTCTCGCGGAGTTGCAGCGCTGTGTATTCTTACTGAGTACTTTTCAAGAGCTGCGAGTTTGACTGCAGGGCTCACAACGATGCCAAACATTGTGGTTGAGCTTCATGACGGATCTCTTGGTCCTATCGAGCTGCAGACTCCTCCAGAGAAGACAGCAGCTGCAGTGTTGGATGCGAGTTCAACAGGGGGGTGGGTAGCTTTTCACCAAAGGACAACCCCAAACTGCTTCTAGAGGACGGTGATGTGCTAGCAGGTGGTATGGCTTATGTGTTCACACCCAGTGCAGGCTCTCAAGGTATGCACCATATTTGCCATGACTCAGGCTGACTGACGAAACACTATGCAGACCCTTTTGCCGCATCTTCATAAAGCTTTGAGTAGAATCAATGTGGCCTCTCAGCCTCGTCTGTGGCTTGAGGGTTTGTTGTGGTTATAGGACCTACTGAGCTTGCTTGCATGTTCACAAAGCTTCCCAGCACATTCAATGCAGCCTGGTCTGTGGCCTGAGGGTTTGCTCTGGAGGTCTTAGCATACTCAACATGAACAGTACATGGCATCTGAAGAGAGGCAATGCAGTCTCTCAGCCGTGTCTGTGGTTTGAGGGTTTGCTGATGATCTCTCAAATGGCAACATTTGATGCGAGAGAAAGCTGCACCAGTTGATCACTGGCTTGAAAGGTTGCTAGTACTTTCAGTGCATGCGCACCTGAAACGAACGGTCGTACACCCCAACTGGCGTATCGCGTGCAGGTACACTGGGGTCATCAATTTCCTCTGACCCGGCAGTTGTAAATATGATTAGCAACCTCAAAGACTTGCCAAGTGCCAGCAATCTTGGGGCGGAGTTCCATATGTTTTAGAATGATGAAGTCCAGCTGATAAATTGTTATTGGCCCTCCACTGCCAAGGTACATGTCCATGCGAGCTCAATTGCAATCTGCGAATGTGTATATTGCCTGCTGCGTAACTAGCCTTTGCTTGAAACACTCCCGAGCTGAATGCTTGAAGTGAGTCTGGAACATTGCAGGGGTCTCCCGCTGCCTTGATTCATAAGACCTTTGGTGAGTTTCTGGACAACTGTCAGCATATACCACTGGATCCCTGGATCTGCCAACAAGTCACCAACTTCAATGTGTTGATGTCAGCCAGCTATCGAACTCCTGTTCCCGAGTCCAAGCTGGACAAGAAGTCGCAAACGCTGTTGCGACGCCTTGGAGTGCAGTTACAAAGCCAGCTGCCATCTGCCAGCAATTCTGAGGACTCCTATCAGCCATCTAGTGGCGACTTTGAGGCTGAGCGGATGGTAATAGTCAGAAGGTTCCTAAACAGTTTACTAGGGCACTATGCAGCTGCTGATGTCAAGCCAAGTTTGGACGTCTCCACACCCACACGGGTTTGGCCATGGCCTGTTGTGCTCTAGTCACACAATACGCACCGGGAAGCCTTATTAAAGTTGTTGTTCTTGATTGCACGTGCAAGATGCTGAAGGGACTAGTGGCAGCAATTATCCTGTGATGGACGACTTGCTCAACAACTTGTCCGAGGTTCTGTTGCTTGAAGGTCAGGAAATCCTCTGGAGCTTGCGCTGGCTGTTGGGTGCATTTTACAATCAATATACTGCTTATGGTTCAGTGCATGACATGTTGTGTTTTATACATGCAGGAAAGGAGGGATGGGAGACAGGTGGAGATTCTGAACCAGCACTGGAACTTATTCAAAATTTCAGCATGATGCTGCAAAACAAGGCTGACCAGAAGCACTTCAAGCTGTCAGCTATGCCATGTTTTGGATTGGTTGTTGTAGGCGACACGCTCAAGTAAGCCTTTTTAAACTGGCTTTCACACTGGTCCCCTGATTTGGGCATCAATTCTAGTCATGCTTGCAACTGCTGGAAGCTTGGATAAGGCATTCAACACGCATTCATGGCTGCATCATTGATGATCAAGCAATGGTACAGCAGAGGAATGTTCAACCAACTCCCATCATTCCTTTGTGCAGGGTGTATGCCCTTCTTGTGACCGAAAGAGTATGTGCTGAGCCTTTGACCAATGCGGTCCACTTCAACGGTCTCTTGCATGCCAATCCTCAACATGTTGAAGCTTCAGCACGCTTGCTGAAGAGTCTGGCGCTGGCTGCCAACAAGCTTTACTCAGAGATGCAACTCTTGAGGGAGCAACGAGCTCCCATGCAACGCTCTGACAGGCTGACATTGGGGGTACCATACCCGCTGCAGGACACGCTGAGGTGAATGCATTCACTCCTTGTTCACATTTGCCATTTTCCAGTGTGGGTACAGCCTGCCCTTTGCTGATAGATAAGCAGCAAGTTCAAATGGCATACGTCATCATGTACAGCATGCATTGCATGTTTTGCTTCTTGAGGGTGTTTGGGTTCTTTCGTACAGACCCTTGTTCACAAATCACCATGGACTTTTTTGCTTGACTTTCCATGTACATTGGCCTCATGTTCCTGTGTCAGAAGCAAGGATTTGAGGGCCTTGCATTGCCTCCCCAATCTTCTGGATTTTGGCTGGTCTTGCTTTTGTACTGCAGCTGTGTCACTGCGTTTGTGTGACTTACACACACAGGAACTACCACTTGTTCTGTAGGTATGCGCAGGTCACAAAGCGAGCCACCTCTGGTCATGAGCAGACGTATCATGTCACAGTCCTGCCACAGCAGCAACCAGCTGTTGTGAAGTTTGCAGGATACCCGTATCCAGAAGAGGTGCGTGTGGAGTGTGCAAACAGGCACTGAGCACCTGAGCTGCTGGGTGTATTTCCTATGCCTGGTGGTTTCAATCAGGTACAAATATGGTACAAATATGGTACAAATATGGTACAAATATGGTACAAATATGGTTCAAAGCCTTGCTCAAAACAGCAATGCCTGCAGCATCAATGCAAGGCTGCGGCACTGGGGCAAAAGGCGCCTTGTGTGACTGCTCTGGGCATTGCCAGCAGCAGCTGGGTGCGTACGTAACGACAACACAATCACCAACTCGCTCAATTTGATTACCAGCTGCCAGCTTCCGCTTTTTGTTCCTTGTGACACCAGATATATGCTCACAACGCTGTCTGCTGTGCCTCTGCAGGTGGACGTGCAGCGGCTGACAGACCGTTGGCAAAGTCTGGAGCATGCAACACAGGCGCAGATTGCAGATCCCAAACTAGAGGCTGTTGTCAAAGTAGCTGTGAAGGAGTTGCATGCCATCAACAACTACCGACATGGGGACATCCGAATGCCCTATCTCATCTTCAGGTAGAGGCTTGATGGCGCAGACAATTCTCATCTTGTCAATCATCAGTCCTTTCATGTTCTATTACACAGTATGCATTGAATTAGCCAGTCGTGCAGTGTAGGGGTCGTCAACAGCAATCAGGTGCATCAAAGTGCTCCAGGCCTACAAAGTTGACCTGTCACGGTTAATGACTGTCTGGTGTGGTGGCACAGCACAGCTCCACTGCGTCAGCATTTGCCAAGCGAGTCTGATTGCGCTCTTCAGCCGTGATTCGTTGTTAAACATATTCAAAGCATACATGCTACAACCTGTCATATGATACATAGACTGAGCAGTTGCAACTGAATATCTGCAACATATGCGCTTGTAGCTGTTTGCTCAAGCAGCCAGTCTCACAGTCTGTCTACGAAAATTTTGTCAACTGCAGCCAATTGCACTTCTACGCCGGTCCACACGTGATGTCACACAAGACATGTGCCTAGCTGCAGGACAGAGTCTGACGGCACATACTCTATTCGGTTCTTGGACCTGGACTGGTGCGGTCCAGAGACGCAGGCCAAGGATCCCAGCTTCATGAGCCAACATATAGACTGGCCAGATGATGCTTTGGAGGGCACGCCCATCTTGGAAAAGCATGACCTGGAGATGGCTGAACTGATGTTTAGGCCAAATGACAATCTAGTCCAAGAGCAGCGACGGCGCAAGCGCATGGCACCCATCAGGCCGGCACTCAATTCGGCTATCAGGATGCATCACAGAGGCTTCTTTGTCAAGTTTTGCAGTTCTCAGCAGCTCCGAGCCAGACAAGGCTGCTGTCGACTTCGCAGGGTGTAAGCGAGTTGCGTGCAGCATTGCTGCATGCAATGTGCATGTAGACAATCCTGATATATGCTGCACAAGCTGTTACTTGGGGACTTGTAAGGCAATTATATTGTGGCTTGCAAAACTCCTCCATCTTCAGCAAATCTCATGCTCACCTTTCAATGGGTGAATCAGTGACACTTGTCTGCACAAGCAGCGCCGTTCCTGGTCTCAATCCTGTTGTCTTGGTGACGGTTTGTTTTTCTAATATTGGTTACCTTTCTGCTATTAGCAATCAGCTGGTACAGTACAGCTCAGTGTAATTATTTTACAACATGTACTCACATGAAGATGCCGATTGGCTGAGCAGTGAGCTTGCTGCAATTCTGTGAGCTCTGCAACCTAGAGTTGGTGAATCAAGGAGCATACAAGTGCAGGTCTCAGGAGTCACTCTCAGGAAGTTGTGTTGACTTTATGGCCTGCTGGCAAATGTCACAGCAGCCTTCAGGCTTAGCCCTAGCCTAGATGCTTGCGCTAGCCTTCTTCCTCGTTGTCCAGCTTTACGTTGAAAGACTCTTAGGGATTTAGGGGCCATTAGTAATTGAACAATTAGCGTTGCATTGCGTAAAATGCGTAAAGCACCTGCAGAGGCGAGCAAAGTTGCTGATCCTTTGATACGCAGTTACAGTGTCAATCAAATTGCTTTGTGCTGCGAAATTCCCGTGCTGCACAATCTTTCCGAAGTGAGAGAACATGGGACAGTCTTTCTCTACTGAGCGTCAAACCAAGCCTCGGATCTCTGGCAGTTTGACCAAGACATGCCCGTCACCACAGAGGATAAGGGCAACACCGCTGCGTAACAGCAGGGCTGGGAATGCAGCGCCACCTCCGTTGGGCACTATGCTGCTCAAGAACATCCAAATGCTGGCGACATTGAACGACGAATATGGCGATATTGCGGATGCTGCCATATATATTAAAGGCAACGTCATTCAGTGGGTCGGCAAGACTCGTGACATCCCAAAAGAGCTGCGAATTGCCGAGAGCACATTGGACCTTTCTAACAGGATAGTGATCCCAGGACTAGTATGCTGCCACCACCACATGTACCAGGTAGGCATGCAGAGCTAATTATTTGAGCAGATGATATGTGTTCATGCTGCCCGCAGCCATTTGCTGCATTGCGTCATACTCAATATCATTCTCAGCAGTGTCATCTGCTACGGCACCTGCAATGATTGCAAATATGCGTCTGATGGTTTTTGCATCAACTTTCCTGTAGGGCTTGACCAGGCTCAGAGGTACTAATGAGAGCCTATATGGGTGGTGGGAGGCCTGCCTACCTGCCTGGTGTGAGCTCAAGGTAAGGAGCCCAATCAAGGTGGCAAACTCATTACAGAACATGTACCCTGGCAGTTGATGATGTACAAGTTGCATATGCAGGTAAGCAAAACTCGTACAACGATTTGCCTTGCATCAACGCAAAGGTTTGCTCTGGAAAGGCCAAAGCACTATGTTGAAAGCACTCGGGCTGGCAGGATGATGCTTTGCATGGCCAGCCAGCGTGAATCATAATACAAACCTATCATGTGGCTTTGCAGGCTGAAGATGTACACCTGTCCTGCAAGCTAGAGATGACTCAGCTTGTCATGAACGGCTGCACCACCAGCAGTGATGATCAATATGTCAACCCAAATGATGTCAAGCTAGACGATGCCATCAGAGCTGCCAGGGAAGTTGGCATTAGGTAGGCCCTGTTCCTCTTCCCGACTCCACCCCTGCCCCCAATCATAATCCATGCCTGATGTTGACCAATGCCCTGCTCAGATGTTACTCAGTCAGAGGAGTACAAGTCACAGGCAGTTTACGTTGTTATTGTGCGCTCAAATGATGGTCAGATGCTTGTTTTGCATTTATCATCATTGTTGCTTTCAGGTTTCAGCCTGCTAGGGCTACTACAAACCAAGGGGACGCTGTGCCAGGAAGGCCCTGTCCGCCTGCCCTGCTAGAAGATGAAGCTGATGCCCTGAAGGACATGAAGCGATGCATAGAGCAGTTTCATGATGACAAACGGTGTGCCTCTGCTGGCTCGTCACTTCAGCAGACACTTGGGACATCCAGACCACTTTCAACTGTATGCACGGTCGTTTCACAGCTCATGATACTCAAGTGCTCTGGAAGACGTTGCCTGCAACACAACCACTTCATCACACACTCACTTTGACTAAATACCAACTGCAGAGCATGTTGCACACATACCTGCCTTCTGCTCGACAAAGAGTGCACAAGACGTGCAAAAGCTGCACTGCATGCAGCGGCTCATTGCTGCACCTGTCTCTGGTATGGTACACTGATGTTGATGTCTCATGCAGGTATTCCATGCTGAAGATAGCTCTGGGAGCTGAGTTCAACAGTGAGAAGATGTTCAAGGATGTAGCTGAGCTGGCCAGCAGGTACAAAGGAGTGCAGCTGCACACACATGTGGCCGAAAACCCGGTATGGCCATCCGTATGAACAGTATACTGTTTGGTAAACTGCTTGACTGACGAATGGATTGATGGTTAAATCAGAGTACCATCTGCAATATGTGCTAGTCTGTTGTATACGGCAGTCTGTTGCATGCTTGTCTACGGGTCACACATATATGGTTCAGCCCTGTATGCATTCATGCAAAGAAGCATGCTTGGCTCACTCTTGCACAGCTTTGGCAATCAAGATGAGTCAAGATTCATGTGCGTTTACTTTGCATCGGTAATTTTGACATGCCAAAAGACTAGGGTGTTGATGTTCAGCAGTGTTTGTGGTGTGCAGGAGTGGACCACATTTTGTCAGGAGAAGTTTGGTACAGGAGCTGCAGGCTTCATGGAGTGAGTGCTCCTCTTGCTTGCAGGTGTCACTATGCCTGCCTTATCACCTCTGTTCCTCATTGTTGCCTCCTACAGCCCAACCCTGCATTGACTTTTTTCGCCCTTGCTGACAAATGCGCCCCTGCCGCCTGAGCCCATCTTGTTGATGATGGGTAATCATGCGCTATAGCACACTTAACTTTGGTGCAACATGGTTGGCACAAACCTGACAACAGTATTTATCAAGACATCATGCATAGAGCTTGATGTGCTGGGGTGATTGGTCCAGTTGTCTCTTGTACTCAGCAGTGACTCGGAATAGCGCTTGAACTTGTACTGTTGCCAGAGCAGCTATGTTGCACACAATGCATGGCCTTTGCTCAGCTGCAAGGCAGGCACTTAGACATTCAAACTCAGCTGACAAAAAAGCTGTTGTGTGCAGTCACAGCAAATAGTCAGACAATAGCAAAATGGCAAAACCAATCATGCTTATGTATGATGACGACTTTGGGGTGTTGTCACAGGAAGATGGGATGGAACAAGAGCAATGCCTGGATTGCCCATGGCTGTCAGCTCACGCCTGATGATGTTTCAGCCTTTGCCAAGTGGCAAGTGGGTGTTGCTCACTGTCCATGCTCCAACTCCAGACTTGCAGATGGCATCTGCCCAGTAAGCTCCTGTCACACTCCTGTCAGATTCTGTTACATTCCTGTTACACTCCGGTCAGCTCCTTTTATGTTCCTGTTACACTCCCGTGTCGTTCCTGTCAGCTCCTGTGACATTCCTGTCAGCTTCTGTTACACTTCTGTGACGCTCCAGTTACAATCCTGCTAGACTTCTGTCCACTCGTGTAAGACTCCTGTTACACTCCCGTCAGCTTCTGTTATGCTCCTGTCACACTTTTGTTACACTCCATGTACACTCCCATTGGCTCCTGTTGGACTCCCCTCTGTCGTGTCTTCCTGTCTGGCCCTCTGCATGTGCACCGCCAGTGATGAAGATAACAATGATGACAATTGCACTCTTACTGGTAAACCAACAATATCATTTGCAATTATAGCTGTGTTTGTCTAAACATTTGTGGAGTGTTGCATTTGCCGCCTGCCAGCAACATCAGCCAAACAGCTGGTGTCATCAATTTCAATGGTGCATGGGACAGTTGCAGCCGGAAGTCGTTACTAACGTCTGTGACATTCTCCAACCTCTGTGCTTGTTTGCATGCACTGTGTTGTCAGTAGGTCTTGCACCTCCAACATGACCTGACTGACATCACATCTGATCCTCATGGCTCTTCCATGCAAAGGCACACACATTTGTGACTTTCCAAGGGATAGGTGCATGGGTGAGTGCATGCGTGCGTCTGTCTGCCCTGTGTGTTTGTATCTGCACCAGGTGTGCATGTCTGTCCCCAGGTGTGTGTGTTGCATTTGCAGGTGCGGGCCATCCTGGATGTAAATGGCAAAGTAGGTCTGGGCGTGGACGGCAGCTCCAGCAATGAGACTGTGAACCTAATGGATGACTGCCGCATTGCCACATACCTACAACGCAGTGGGGGCAACCCCAAAGGTGTCTTTTCTTATTCGGTTGATGTTGAAATGCAGCTGCATGTGCACCGCCATCTTCCTCTTCTTCTTCTTTGACTGCATGTGGATCATTCCAGCGATGTGATCACAGCTCTGAGTGGGTACCTTGTTTCAATTGAGTGTGTGCACACCACCTGTGGCAGAGTGACTGAGCCCTCACATTCCGGGGGGAGGGGGCGAAGGGGGAGGGGGCCCCTAGTGAAACTTGGGTCGCATTTCAGTTCTTTGATGCAGTAGACATCGTGTGTTCTGTTGAACAGCCTGTAGATCTGCTCATTCTGTCTACCAGGCTATTACTTGTCCACAGCATTTTGACTTGGCATTTAGCAAAACTCTGTGCCAAGCGCACCTGTTGTCTACAGCCTTGAGTCTCAAGGTGCACTCCTGCCGTCTACAACCTCAACAGCAAAATACTGTCTGCATTGTCTGCCACATGACTTGACAAGCATTTCAAGGATCTCCGGCACCTTGGCAAGCTCACTCCTGGTTGTGAGACACTCAAGCCAAAGCCATGTTGCCAGGGTCACTTATAATTATAATACCAATTAAAACGCTATAAACTCATGATGAGCTAGGTACGTGCAGGACAAGTCTTGTCTCTCCAGAGCAGCCAGGGTCATTGCAGTCACTTATACTCATTGCAGTCACCTACGATCATTGCAGTCACTTATGATCATTGCAGTCACTTACGATCATTGCGTTGTGTCCATCATTGAGTCCCAGCTACCACTGGATGGACACCTGAGCAGGCTGCCGTGTGTCGTGTCCGCCAAATGGTTCCTATCCTTCACTTCAATCCAGTTATGTTGGTGTGACAGGGCTGTCGGCCAGAGAGGCGCTCCTGGTGGCTACGCAAGGCAGTGCTAAGAACCTAGGCAGAGATGACGTGGGCATGATTACCCCTGGCATGGCAGCAGATCTTGTGGCCTGGCGCACCGACACCCTCACCTTTGCAGGTCTGCCTTCACCTCCTGGGGCTGTGCCAATTACACTCCTGGCTCTGACTTGCATGTTAGACAGAGCATGAGTGTTAAGTCCAGCTTGCTTGTGCCAAGCATGCTGTGTATTCATATTCAATACACATTTTGTATGTATGATATGCTAGATGTATCATAGACACATATGTACAATGTATAGCACAACATACAAACATATTTGAAGATCCATTTTAAATGATATATACATACCAATGTGCTATACAACCTACCCCCTGTGCTAATGTGACATATTAAGGCAGCAGACTCAAAGACAGCATTATGCATGCTAGATCATGATAAATCCAGGCGGCTGTGTGGGCTTGCATTGAACATGTAAGTTATGCAAATGCAAACCTCTCCTATGGATGACGAGGAGGCTTATTGCGCAAGAAAAACCAGTACTTCTGGCTGCAAGCCTATAGGAACAGTCAGACTTGCCTTAGTCATCAAGTGTCTGTCTGACGCCACCTAATCAGGCAAGTTTGAACTCTGCTGGCTCAGGAGCGCTGCCCCCATAGGAGTAGAACTTTGTTTTCATAATCACCCTGACAGCAGCGGGCTTGCAGCTGTGTTTCCAAGAAAGAGATTTTGGGGCTTACTTGTTGCAGGTTGTAGGTTGTTGCATCAAGCGGTTTTGGCTATGCAAGCACTCTAGACCTGCCCTCAAGAGCTTGCCTTTGCACCCACCCCAATCATGACACTGTGTGTGCTTCCAGGAACGCATCATGATTTGGTTGAGGCTTTGGTATTCACCAGACCTGGTCAGGTGGACCTGAACATCATCAATGGCAGAGTCATTGTCCAAGACGGCAGCATTTTGACGGTGGATGTCCCTGTGAGTACAGCAGAACATCTCCACTGTAGTTTCCTTTGCCTTACCAAGGACGACTGCTGTTCTGCTGTGTACACACATGACGTCTGAAACGCTATGCCATCACACTATTGTGGCAGGTGTGCAGTCCGTGCTCATGTTGCTCAAGATTGCTCCTGGTCTGTGCTGAGGAAAGGAGGATGTGGTTTGTGCTGTGACATGGTTGTATTGATGCTATGCCTGGACTGCAGGACCTTCTGAAGAAGCACAATGCAAGGGCACTTGAACTTAGGGCATTCACCAAACAGCCCTCCACTGATGACAGAACAAGTGCAGGTGATGTGATGATGCTCAATCCAGTGCATCAGATGACGCAGTCAAAGCAGGCACACAAGTGACTGCTGCAACGAAAGAAAAGAAAAGACAAGTTCACGCCTACAGCTCTCGTCAAAAGTGGTGTCCAGAGTCTGAAGCAGGTCTGTTTTAGACTATTGTAGAGCACACAGCTGCCGAGCTATTCGATGCTGCGACTCAGGACAGGTAAACGACTTATGTAACG
>JAABUP010004018.1_pt1 | contig 24800 bp, 24 predicted proteins | sample 5559201 | NCBI WGS metagenome assembly JAABUP01 (sample SAMN10711887, study PRJNA513373) | rock metagenome | isolation source: Antarctica rocks | place: Antarctica
ACCATACCATCAGGGATTGCACACCCAACTTTGCAACCCCAGCTGTTCAGATTCCTGCAAACCCTAGCCAGATTCAAATTTTCAGCCAGGCACGGTATAAGCTGTTGGCAAAAGGCTGGCGCAGTCAGCAGTCAAAGTCATTAGGAACTTGGGGCTAAACTCTCGCATTTTTTTTGCACAGGCTGGGCCTCTGCAGGTGGTTGCAGTGAAAACAAAGGTTTGCTGACTGATCAGGCTCAACCTCTGTCAGAGGCAAGCTTGTCCAGGCAGCAAGCTTTTGCTACCTCTTGTGTAAACAGCCACTGCTTCCTGCTTTGCTGAGAAAACCAGATACTAGGCAAGATAGCTGGCCTGTTTTGCCAGAAGGTTTGACCTTCACAGGGTATCGCTTCCTATGAATCTTGCCTGCTGGGCAGCCTCGAACCTGACTGTTGGCTGACACCAGCTTTCTTGCCTCACTCATCTGCTTTTGCTCAAGCCTTGCAGCTTGCGGCACAAGCGTTTTCAACGGCAACGGTCACAGCAGCAAGTGCGCATGCTCGTCTGCCAACACTGGCTGGCCTCACCGCCACTTGCATTGCGCACAACGTTCACTCCAAGGTTTCTGCTGAAGCATTGCCATTACTGTAAGCAGACTTTTGACGGCAGCTGTATGTCATGAGCTAGCCTAACCTGGCCATGATAGTGGCGGTATGAACCACTGCAAAAGCAGAATGCATGGAACAGTAATGACTACCACCATGTGCAACCCTGCCATCATGGTGATCATTGAGCACGTCTGATCACACATAGACGCATCACACCAGACTTAGCTAGCATTGGATACAGTTGTCCAATGCGTGGCAAGCATTAACAGCGTCAACGAAGGAACATGACAGTGTATAATCCACATGGTCTGGCGTGGGTACAAAGTAGGCTGTAGGGTCTAAGCTACGGCTGGCCTCACGAGCCCATCCAGCTAGTCATGCGATCATCTACAATGCCGAGTCTATATATAGATTCTTTTGACAATCGCGGTCGACTACTAACGACTCGTCATGCTCGGGTACAACACAGCTCTGTGGACGCCAAGCTGAAATACTGTTCTGCAGGACTGAATATTCTTCATCGTTGTAAGTCCTGAAATAGGTAAATTTTGCATTCTTGCTGATCGGTGGCTCGCGAAATATCATATGCCATGATGTCTCGAGAACAATGCACATATCTTTGCTGCTGACCCCGGACTCCCAAGATTTGGCCTCCATCCTTTTCCATAAACGCCAGTATTTTTCACGAGGATGTGATAGTATGATACTTCTGCTGACTTGAAAAGAAGCTCCAAAGTCTAGGCTCACGCACTGCGGCGTCTTATTTCCTGGACTGTCGTAAAAGTTGTTGAATACCCACTGATGTTCCAAAGCCGGTTGTAAAGTGCAACAATGGTCAGTTCTGATGTCCGTACACCGCAGCAAAGAAAAATGATTCATAGAAACATAATGTGGAACGCCTTCCAGCGCGTCTATGCCATCCATAGGCGCTTGCGCAGCGAATGACTCCTGCGTCCATTCGAATGCGGCATTGAGCATCTCCACGCCGTGCATCTCTTCTGTCTGTTCAGGCGGACCCCAGCCACCAGGTTCAATCCGGGCATGTACGAAGGTGGTGTACAAAGGCAAACTGTCGTAATTGTCTATGATAAACTTGAGATAGCCAAAGCATTCGAATCCAATGTTGGGGTTTGCCTGAACGATTGCGTTTCCACGCGAATCAAGGCCCTGCTGCAATTGGTCGTCCAGCAGTTCACCCTTGTTGAAAAGGGTTACACCTACGTCCGGGTGCAGTGCCAGCGTCCAATTGACGTCTTCATCCAACCGACTCAGAACTACTCTGTAAAGTAATTCTGTCCCAGGAACCACAAGAGCATTTGTTGTTGGTCGTGTGAAGTGGACACGAGACAGTGACGTTGCGAGCCTGAAACGTGGTAGTACAATATTCAAGCGTCCTTCGTGACCTAGTTGATGAGACTTGCTCAGCTCAACTACACCGAATAACACTGTTGCGAGCACGACGATGGTGAAGAAACCAAACACGATTCCAGAACTTGGGTTCATGAGTTACAACCGGCAGTCTTTGCTATCAAGCAGCCAACGAAACGATGCATCAAATTGCTTACGCTATATTGCTGGTGAGAAGATTTGGGCGCTGCATTGGGCTGCCGGCATCGTGCCATCCAGCTTGCCCCATATATTAATGTCTGGGCTATTGCATTGCTGGAAATCGCAATGTACATGACTAAGACTCCCATTCGCAGATGAAGTCTGAGTCATGCCCTTGGCCCAAGGGCGTTAAAATCAAATTTGAAAGCAGCAGCTTCAGAGTCCTGCTTAGGGCTGTGCTAATTACCGACCGTAGTTAGTTTCGGCCCACTTACCGGGGTTCGATGTTGTAATTATTATGTAATTACTTTGAATACCTTACAACACGTAAAATTAACGTGACTTATTTGACGTGCTTTTGCTGTACTTCACCAATTTTGGTTTTGAAGGCGGCAATCGGCTTCTCTGTGCAAAGGGATTGCATGTAGCAAGTTGAAGAGAACCCCAACCAATATAGCACGCCATTAGCGACCAAAACAGTGTTTTTAGATGATTTCAGGATCAAAAAATTGGGTTTTCCGCTTGAAACCCTATGTACTGGCCGTAGGGATTTCCTTATTCTCCTTGTATATAGCATAATTTGCCTGCTTTTAGCAGCATCATGCTGTAAACAAGTGAAAACTTAGAACACTTATTTTGCTTCTTACGGAGCCTCAACGTAACTCTTACGTAAATTAAGGTAATTACATGTCCGTCACCTCCTGTTTAGGCAATGCACACTGCAAACTGTAGCGAAGCTCGAACAGCGTTGGGCTGGGCAGCGTGCACAAAGCTGACTATCGCAGGACTGAAGCTGCAGCAGGAAGAGCTGCACGCAGCAATCGACGGTGAAAGTGATCCATACTGGGCAGACGCAGTGAGATTGAGTTCACTGAATGTTGAGATAGATGCCAGCGCCTCAACCCCCTAGCCGCTGCTGGCGCCACCGTACATCGAATAACTGCTAACCATGGTCTGGTAAAGCAGGGCCATCGCAACAGAAGCCATATTGATGCTAAGCTCATCCCGAAAGACACTGACAACTGTGGAGGCTTGAGACAAGTGCTAGAGATGAGAACTCCTGTACATGATGTATGGTATTTACACTGATAGCTTGACACCCCCACTGTGCGTGCAGCAACAGAATAATCCCAGTTACTTATGTGCCTCACAGGGGCAAACCTTGTCTGCTTGTTTGTCCGACCCCACATTTAGACTCCTTGACAACAATGAAGGAGCGAAGCCAGCACTGCTCGTGCGGGGCCTTATTCCGGATTCATGCCAGATGGAGACAGAGCCGTGGGGCCCATGACTGGACTGTCTTATGCAGCAACTTGCCCATATTCCTACCATACACCTTTGTAAAAGGTGCATCAGGCAGCAGTGCTGCTGGGTCCTCATGCTGAGGCTCTGCACTTGCCAAGACAACCAGTCACGTTGGTTTCAGCAAGTGAAGTGGTGGATGATAATCAGGCTGTTGTGCGAGCCCAATTCCTGACAGCAGACTATGTCCATACTGACGTCTTTCTGCTCAGGACCAGTCAGGGGTGGGAATCTCTGCAGCAATGCATAGGGTTCAGTACTAAAGCTGTGCTCTGAAGCATTCTTCACTGACCAAGACCAGAGGGTGCTGGTGTCAGCAATTGCTTGGACCTAGCTGGTACAGTCAAGGCCAGATGTGCTGCCTTGCTGGCATATTGAAACTTTCTCTCTGAGTACTGCACTTTGCGTGTGCTGTTGACTTTGCAGCAAAAAAACATAACTCAACTGTTGATCAAGCTGACGCATGCGTGGTCAAACGTCTTTGCGGATCTAGCTGATGTGGAGGCAAGCTGCACACGCCTTCGACGGCGTAAGTTAAGGTGATACAGATGCACGGTCAATCTCTCGTCTGAGACGCGCTATCAGGATGCAATCAAGCCCGCAAGGCTGCAGAAAGCTTTTTGAATGTCAATAATGCCTTCGGCGGCATCGGAAAGACTGTGTGTGCTGCGCACGCAGGTCCTTCTGTAGATGTTTTAGCAGACTAACATGGAACGTGGTATTCCTTATCTTTATTGCGCAAGTGCTCGCATCACGCGCAGTGCGGATCTCTGTGTGCAGCACCATATATGTGGGCCTCAGCTGGACTGGCTTGATCACGACTGCAGTCCAGCAGACAAGATACGCCATCTCTGAGAAAAGAACATGGCCTTTCAGTCTGTGTTACCCAGCATCTCCACGCTGTCCCTGTGTACCACAGACTTAGGCTAAAGGCTGACCTTGATCAGCCAGTCAGTACTGATGCGGTAACTGGTATATCACTTCATACCCCTGAAGTCACACATATGTCGCTCAATAGCAAGGCTAGAGCAACTTACCTGATTCTGCAGGGCTGCTTTGCAACATGTGAAACAGTCTGCTGGTCATACCCTGACACAGCAACCTGACACCGCAGAAAATTTACCAGCAGCATGCATCGACACGAACATGCCAAGCAGCACAGGCTTTTGCGCCAATATCGTTATAGATGTCACCATCAGGCTTGCTTGTAGCTGGCTGGTGGACCGCCAGGATGACAGGCCGCGGGGTCTGAGCCTATTCGGAATAACAAACGTGACGCTTCACGTTAAACCGGAATAAGGCCCTCCGGGGACTCCGGAATCCTTTTAAGGTGGAGATAGGGCCGTCTTTGCGCATCAGGTAGCTCCGGTTACATGATGCGCAACGAGTCAGGAGTGAGTTCGCTGTTTCGGAATGAGCCTTGCGTTCAATGCCCGGAGAGCCCTTATTCCGGACTGTAGACGCGGCCCTAATCTTAAGCTCGGACTTTTTGGCTGCAAGCCTGTAGGGCTTCAGCCTATAGGGATATCACCGGAATTGCATTACGTCATGTATGTCCGTCGCCTGGATTTGTCCGTCCGCTCAACAGATATGAGCTAGAAGCGAAGCCAGCGGGCTTCAACGACGACGCATCCCTTGTGGTGTCAGTAGCACTTTTAAGCTCTCTCTCGTTGTTTCTGCTGGCTTCTAAAAATGCCGGGCAAAAGAACAAAGGCTGTGACTGAAGTATTTCAAGAGCTTTCTGCTGAAAGACACGTTAGAAGAAGGCAGCAAGGTACTAGGAGAGGTGCTCGCGTGAAAATATCGAGCCGCAGGGTAAGAACGGCCGTATGCCCGCCAACTGAGAACACCTTCATTCTGCGTCTGCACGCGCCCAGCTATCAGCTCTCTCCCCATTGCACCGGCACCTGCTCGACCTGGGCCTGCCAGTGCATTACAGGCAACGTGCTGAGTGTCTGAGAACTGCTGGCATGTCCTGTGGTATCCTCACCTTTCCTTTTGCGCACAGCAAGCCTTTGTGGCAAGATCACCTCCATGTGTTACAAGTTTGGTTTCAGCTTCCCAGCACCTCAACAGACAGTCCCCACCTCAGCCAGCTTTGTCGATTAGTCCACCAGCAGTTGTCTATCTGCCCTCATAGCACCTGAGTACCAGCCCATAGGGGAGTTTACATGCCAATATCTTCCTTCTGTGCACTGTCCTCAGAATGTTACTTGCAGAGCTGCATGCTTATACTTTTGAACAGTTTGCTGCAGCTGCTTTAGACAGAGCTGCAGACCTGTCTATGTGGGTTTGGCAACTTATGGCAACCAGCGTCAGCAACAGCCATAGTTGCAGTCACAGCAACAACCACAATGTCAAGAGTGGTCCTCACACAATCCTTGGCTCACACAGGGCTCAATCATCAGCCTATTCAATCACTCACATTCCAGTCAATAGAGCTTACTCTTTGGCAGTCAGCAGCTCAAAATGTGTCAAAGCCCAAGTTGGTAACAGCTTGGGCAGTGGTCCTACATAAGGTGCAGTGCATTAGTTTAGACCAGGCCTGGGTGTCAATAACCTTGGGGGTGAGATATTTGATTATGCTCAGGCTTACGTTGCGTCGAGTAGAATCAGGACGATGGAGGGTGTCTTGCTGAATACCATGATCATGATTACAATTGTTGGCATGTCCTGTACAGTTGTTCAACAGTAGGTGGACAAAGGCTGTATCTGAGACTCCTGTGTGTTCCAACGTGCATGTTCAATGGTCTATAAGCTTATCTTAAGATTGGATTCAACACATGCATTTATATAGTCACGGTCTGCAAATCAATTTACCTGGGGAATGTGTATCTGAGATCCAATTATCATGCAAAATTTCGAAGGCGAGCTTGCAGCCGTATTTTCGGCCCGCAGGGCCGCTCCTTGTTATTGCCCTGTGCCCCGGACTGTCAAATGACTTTTGAATGCTGCGCCCTGGTGCCCCTGATTAGTTGCGATCAGCAACTTATGTGCTGTAACGCTTGCAAGTAATTGTCTATACTTTGAAGGCAACATCGCACTTGTGTCACTTAGCAAAGACAATACAAGGCGGCTTATGTCATGGACAACACTTCCTCAGAGCGTTAGCGTGCTGTTGACGCATGCTCTCTGACAATGGCATCTGCGTCGCGGAGAGTACTGCGTCCAAGGCTATGTTCTTGCCGCACAGTTGCCTGGTGTGCGTGCGCAGTTTCAGTATGTTACGGGATGCTGGTAAGCCGTAGACTTTTTGCAGTCTTCCTCACGATGACGTTGTTACGAGTGCGCAGCTATTTGCAGGGAGGGTTGAATCTAGGCGGCCACCTTCATCGGACACATAATACAACACATGACACGACACACAGTTCTGATGGCATGTCGCATTTCCGAGACCTGATGAACAGCTTGGCTGTGACCCTTCATCTGCCGTACGATGATATTGACGATAGACTTATTACAACAACAACAAGTTCCTTAGGTTTCATACCACGCATTCTCCATCAGTCTTGGCGGACCAAACGCCTTGAGCCTTTTCAACAGGACTGGCAAAAAACCTGGCTGGACCATCATCCAGAGTGGACTTACATGTTTTGGACAGACGCGGATAACAGAGAGTTAATTGCTCAAGATTTTCCTTGGTTTTTGGATGTTTACGACAACTTTCCCCTCAACATACAGCGGGCAGATTGTGCCCGGTACTTTTACATGCTGCGCTTCGGCGGGGTATATGTTGACCTTGACTTCGAATCGTTGAAGGCACTGGACCCGTTGGTGCAAAATGTGCAAGTCGCCCTGGGTTACATGTCCACAGACACCACATCGGAAATTGCAATTCCAAATGCGTTTCTGGCTTCAATCCCTGGTCACATCTTTTGGTGGTACGTGGTCAAGCGTGTTCTGACAGCTTTTGCAGCTGGGCAAGTAAATAAGAACGATGCTCATCGCATCACCGGTCCTGTGATGTTAAGGGAAGCAGTAGTTCAGTACCGGGATTCTTGTCAGAACAATGAACTGGTAATCTTTGCAGCAGAGACATTGTATGGCATTGATTTCAACTGGAGGGACGATCCCAACAAGCAACAGTTGTTTCATGTATGTCACGCTGCCAGCAAAGAATTCAATTCCACTTTATGCAAAAGCTTCTTTCCTAATTCTTATGCTATAACGTATTGGTCAGGCGATATTACGTGGATGAAGCCAAAGTAGCCAAGTTTCATGCAGCTATACTGGTCATTTGTTCACTCAAAACCTCTTACTATAAATTCACGGGATCAACTCTGCCAGTACTATTACTAGAAGACTTGGCCAGAGGTAAGCATGGCTGTTTGCCAATATGACTTTCCCGATCTGAGCACATGTGTACAGCAGCCAGATGTTACCAAGCGTTCAGGCATAAATGCATCCTATACTGATTAGTACGTACTGGCAGAAGCACTGCAATAGCATGTCACTGCTAATTAACTGACTGGCAAGCTTGTAACACATGTGCAATATTGGACATTTCTGACATTGCTTAAAGCTTTGAAACTTCATGTCATCCACAATCACAACCTAAAGCAGCACAGACACAGAGGTCAAGCAAGTCAGTTTCAACTGGCAAGCAGAACCTGCAGTTACTAATATAACTGTCACTCACCTCAGCAACTGTTGTACACAGCTGATCTCAAAATGAGAATGTGGTTGCTCAACTGACTAAGGAACTTGATGTCCCAGGAAAACAGCTCAGAACAACTAGGTTGTTTGGGTGAGAGCAGTGGGGCACAGCAGCTGACTTGTACAGGGCCAATTTCTATTAGCCAGACATTGCCAGTACGTTCATCTTGAGTGGGCCTTTTGGGCAGCCCAGGCAGACTGACAGGCCTGCAGTTGGGACTGCATCTGCATCATGCAAAATCATGAAACATCGTGTAAAGGGTGCATGCAGCAAGCAAGAAGCTTTGCTTTTTGCAAAAATTGTGTCGTATTCCCTTTTTCTGGTGGTGCTGTTTGAAACCACATGGCCAATACAATTGCATTGAGCACATTGTCTGCAGAAGGCTTTAGGGAGTTTCTGACTGTGCTGCGAGGAGTGGCTTGCTCAGGCTGCAACTGCCTTCCTGACCAGCATGGTGTATAACTGCGCAGGCCATCAATCACGCCGCCCATCAAGACACTGTTGATAGTATCAAAGCACACCATGCTGCTACCGTAGCTGCTGCATCAAGAGCAAAGAGTCCGGTGAGCTGTGTTTCAGATGCTGCTTGCCCGTCTGTTGCTGCTTGCCCACCATTTGATGCTTAACAAGTGTTCATCTGCTCAGCAAGCCACAAGATGCAGAGGGTTGAGACACGCCGTGACTGATGAGTGATAGTTGACTACAAAGAAATGACTGCATACAGTGATATTTGTTTTCTGCTGTATGAACCAGCAGAGGTGCTTCTGCACACAGCAGAAGCAATGTATCACTGTATGCAATCATTTCCAGCAATCAGTCAGCAAACAGTCAGCAATCATTTACCAATAGGCAATAATGTCAGTGATAACTCCCACACTATGCACAAGGCTCACACCACGACAGCACAACAAGGTGCATGTTAGCCCATATGGCATGATGACACGTTGTTGCACATGGTTGTGGAGGGATGTGGGTCCCCAAGCTGTGCAAGTATGCCAATCCTCAAGACTGTGGTCTCTCACAAGCTGGTAGGTATGTGGAGCAGCGTGGAGCCACACAGGCATTGAGTTGAGAGGATAGATGAGTGCACAGGTCAGTGTAACCCCATGGCCCTGTTGCATCTTGTGCTCCCAGTGTGTGGCTCCATGCAGTGCATGAGAAGGGTGCATGACAGATCTTCGCATGCAGTGGGATTACACAGAACTGTATAGAATGTGGACATACTCAGATCCATACCCTCCCAACTTTAGGAACGCATACCAGTCCACCTCAGCAACATTTGCCTCCTCAGAAGGGTGGCAGTCTTCCCAGCCAGGTGTTGCGTGTGATGAAAATGTACCTTTTCACCTTTTTCACCTGTTCACCTGTTCACCTGTTCACCTGTTCACCTGAACAGCCCAGTACTTCCTATTGCTTTTGGTGAGCACTACACTGTCACCAGCAAACTTGGACTTCTCAACCCCTTGTGCAAGCCAGTGTAGCATTGCTGATCATTGCCAGATCAGATCCTGCTGTGGCAAGCTGAGACCTGCATGCTGCCCCCAGACTCTCCATGCATCAAGAGCAGCTGAAATCCGAGCTTTGTTGGGCATATGTCTGCATGTGGCTTGCAAGAACTTGTCCCACAGCTCACCATAGGACAGGCAGGTGCACAGTGTTGTGCCTGAGCAGTCACAAGTGTTGTGCCTGAGCAGTCACAAGTGTTGCACAGCCCTGCAAGTTTGCAATGCAGCGAATGGAACTCAGCTCTGGGGTTGAACCTATTTTGTGCTGGTCTCTGCCAAAGCCATTCATTCCATAGAAATCAAACAGGGGCCAAGCTGTGTTGAGCATGAAGGCTGGCAGCTGCAGTTTGTATGTGTGCCTACGCGTCCCTAAAGTTTGGAGGGTATCGGTCTGAGTATGTCAACATTCTATACAGTTCTGTGTAATCCCACTGCATGCGAATATCTGTGAAGCACCCTTCTCATGGACTTGCATGGAGCCACGCACTGTGGGAGCACAAGATGCAATAGGGCCATGGGTTTACACTGACCTGTGCACTCATCTATCCTCTCAACTCAACGCCTGAGTGGCTCCATGCTGCTCCGCATACCTATCAGCTTGTGAGAGACCACAGTCTTGAGGATAGGCATACTTGCACAGCTTGGGGATCCGTATCCCTCCACAGGCATTTGTGCCATCGTGTCATCATGCCTGTGCAGGTCCATCAAGCTGAACAAGACTGCAGCATCTTGAAGATATGCACACATGAGGCAGAATATGTGTCAATGCTGGTAAAGACACCTGTGTACCAATGCTACCCAGAACAGTGCATGAGCACATTCGGGTGCAGTCAGAGGCACAAATCAGAGCTGAGATGATTCCAGGGGCATTGCAATCTGTGTCAATTTAACTCATATGGTATTTATATTGTCTGCACTGCTTGTTGCACAGGTCACCTGCCAGCCAAATGCAGGACTTAAATGCCACAATCATTGATTCCACAAGTACTATGCTGACATCTCTGACATACAACTAAAATGCACCACTGGTCTCGGGAGACAATGGGCAAGCTCAAGTGAGTGCATGCCTGTAGGCATCTACTGACCGCACTGCTGACGACACATGCCTGTACAGACTTGATCAATTGTTAACAAGGTGCTGCCAACCCATTGGTTGAAATAAAATGTGTCTGACTTGATGGGGTCAGGCTGCACATAGCATGGACCCAGAATGCTGCTGAGTTCAACAATAATCGGCTGATGAGATTCTGCCTTTTTCTTCTTCCCACTTCAGCTGCACCAAAATGAGGTTTCTACAAGGTTTTAGTCTATCATAGCAGTGCGCTTCGCCACAAGCCATCTGACAAAAGCTGCCTCAATCTCAGAACCTGAGGAGCTGGTGTAGCTGAAGAATACTAACAGTTTTGCAAAGCACACACTGTTGGTCTCCCCCCTGTAGCACACCATGAACATGTAGGCTTCAATAATAAGACGCCTACTGCTTGTCTTGGCTGAGTACACCGCATCACTCGTAGGAGACAGTACATGGTTATGTGGCAGGCATATGCATGATGCTTGTTGACACAGACTACTAGACAGCTGGAAGAGGCATTTTGGTGCAAGCAAAACTTTTTAGTGCATCAGTGGCATGTGTACCACTCAGGAGGACTTTGAACGACCAAGGCATTCTGCAAAGGTGTACAATCCTTGCCTGACTTGAACTGTATCCTGACGAGATGTTGCATGCAGGGTGATGCCCTCGCGGATAGAGCCCCGATGCAACTGATACACTACTCCCAGCTTCTTTGCCACTTTGACCTGCAGCATCCAGCCTTGAAGCATAGCTGTTTGTTTCTTACAGCTCTGAATAGCACAAAAAAAGCCACAGCAAGCCTTATTGTGACGCTGCAGGCAGTTACCAACTGTGAGTAGTCATGATACTGTAAGCACTCCGCAACACTTGCTAATGCCTTACTACTGATTAGCTGAGCCAGCAACTCAGCCTTGCTACAAAAATTGAGAACCGAATCAACTGTGTTGTCATGACACAACTAGCTTCAGGATATGCCTCACAGCCTTACACTTACAATGAGTGCAGGGATGCATCCACTGCTGCAGCCACTGTGCATTGACTGTGAAGGCTGCACCAGTGACCAAGTCTGCCTGCCAGAAAGCTTTGAAGGATCACTGTGCCGCCACAAATCTTGGGCAGCTTCCCCACTGGTGTTTGGCAGCTGGCGCCGGGACCAGCCAACTGGAGCCCCAGCAGCCCTTGAAACTTCTTGAGGAGCTGCTTGCTGCCACCCAACAAGTCAAGGAGTGGTTGTGTGTCAGCTGGTGCGATGTACCCCATGACATCATTCTTCCTTGCCATGACAGGGACTCCTTGCTCACATGCTTTCTGGGCCTGCAACGCCATGCACACTCATTAGGTCATGCTGTTGTTGGTCTTACATGTGGTTCAAAGTACACATATACGCACACACGCACCCTTTTGTGCTGCCTTAGTGTGAGCCTTGTGCATAGTGTGGGAGTCATCGCTGACGTTATTACCTATTGATGAATGATTGCTGACTGATTGCTGAAAATGACTACATACAGTGATACAGTGCTTCTGCTGTGTGCAGAAGCGCCTCTGCTTGTTCATACAGCAAAGCATGGTATCACTGTATGCAATTATTTTCTTTTATTAGTCAGCTATCACTCACCAGTCACGGCATGTCACAACCCTCTGTGCATCTTGTAGCTTGTTGAGCAGATGATCACCAGCCAAGCATCAAATGGTGGGCAAGCAGCAACAGCATGAAAAGCTGGACTTCACACAACTTAACCGGCCTGATTTGACAGCACACCTTCAGCAAGTGAAGCTGCTTTTGCCGCTTGCTTTTGCCCTGAAGCAGCTTTGGCAGCAATGTACATGTTGGCAACTTGCTTGCTTGATTGCAGGTAGCAGGTGAGGCATGCCAATAGAACATCAGTTCAACCTATGACAAAGGAAGTTGCTAGCTGTGCTCCTGGTGCTCTGATAATGTTTCTGCTCTCTTGCAGGTGTGCAGTCGTCACTTGGCCTGTTGCCTTCAGCAGCCTTTGGCTCAACTTTGGTCAAAGATGCAGCTCAAGCAAAGAAGAAGCAGAAGACTGCCATGCAAGGTACCCTGCCTTGCTTGTCAGAAGCTGCATGTGCTCTACAACGACTTGCATATAAGGCACGCAGAGCTGTTTTGGATGCAGCTGCAAGCATTGTGTATAGTCAGTCATGTGAAACTTGATCATGCACTAACCCTGTGGGCTTGTCAAAAGCAAGTACTGGCTTGGATACAGCATTGTTGAGCAAAAGCAAGTACTGGCTTGGGAGGAGCATTCTTGAGCCACTGCCTGGCTCCTTTGTTCTTTGTTTATCTTGTTCTTTGATGAAGACTATACATTCTCGTGGTCAAATGGTCTAGCTGGCCCTAGCGGCTGCAGCGATCATCTGTCGATTCTTAGTTGATAACATGAAAATGTCAATTAGCTCTGGCAGCAACGAATGTGCTGAAAACCTCCTTTGGACAAGTGCAAGCAGCTGGCAACAAGATGAGCGGCCAGATGCCGATAGGGGGGCACATGCTGATCATGGCCTTCCTATCAAGCATCCTACTGACCAAAAGGTACTTTACTGTAGTCAGTAGTCTTGCCATCAGCAAGACAAGAAATGCTAATTTTGCTGCAGCAAGATGCATCTGCTTTTTCCTGTGCCTCTCTTCTATAAGCTGCACACTTTTGGACAGGGTTGTTCAGTCACCTGTGTGCAGTTTGACAGTCAGTGGTGACCTGACATCGCACTACTAGCATCACACTACTAGCACCAGCCTTCTGCGCAGACTTGCTGAATTGAATATGCTTGCGTTGAAGCAGTACTTGTCACACACACTGCAGGTTGCCATGCAGACGCAACCAACCAGCCTGCTGCAAGAGAAGCTGTGAGCACGCTTTGCCTTTTGATTATCATGCAACAATAGTAATTTAGTTAAGTGTTGTTGGTTTGAATCTGAGACTGTACAGCATCAGCCTCACCTCTGCAAATGCAAAGCTGACCCAGAAAGCAAGACTGATTATCTGAGATGAGGCCCTCATGATGGACATGCAATGCTATGAAAGTGTTGATAGGATGTTTTTGGGGCAAAGTGATGGTCTTTGGTGGAGACTGTAGGCGGGTTTTGCCCATTGTTCCAAAAGACAACAGGCGGCAGACGTTGGATGCTTTTTTGGTCTTTCCTGTGGCCACTGATTTGCCACTTGTATTTGATCAAGAACATCGAGGGTTCATCGGCTGCAAAGTACTGCAATGGTACTTGGTGATTGAACAGCTTACTGCAGCTTTCATGGCCGAACAATCTGTCTGAGCAAGAGCTTATATGTGTGTATTGCAAATCTGTTGATTTTGCTGACATATCTAAGCGTCAAGTAATTACACCTGTCATGGTATGGCATTAGCTTACAGTTCATGCATGTCATGCAGGCATTGCTGCTGATACACAGCAGATTTTTGTGACTTCCTACTTGCCATTGGCAATGGCACATATCCTACCTTAGCAGCAGGCGGTCCAGCCCAAACACCACCAGATACCATCAAGCTACCAGATGACATGGTTGCACCCAAACAGGAGCTGAATGATCTTACTGACACTGTGTTGGGTGAACTAGGCACAGTTTCACCAGTTGGAGGTGCTTTTGATCCACATGTAAAGCAGACATCAACATGATCAATGCTTAGAGACCACAGAGTGCTTCCCCGGCCAGGCATGTCCTTGGCATTATGATCAATCATTTTGCCAACAGAATATGGCAATCCATATGGTAAACCCAACCCAGAATTCCAAACACCTATCCAAATCCCAAATCAATTCCATTTAAGTGTAGCCGGCGCTAGCGCCGGCCTTTATTTTGTGCACAGCTTAAGCGCGCCGTGGCGTGGCGCAACGTCAATGTCAAGTTTGCGCCGTACCGTAACGCTTGCTCGAACCGATGCATCACACCGAACAGCGTCAGCATATGCAGGCATGCAGCCAAGAATCTTGACATACTTCAACCACAGCCTTCTTCCTGGCCTGGCATTGTTAAATGCCAGTCAGAACAGCAATACAGCGCTGTAAGCGTGCTACTGACACCACAGGGATGCGTCGTCCAGTGCGTCGTCGCTGAATTCAGTGCAAGTGCGGCCAGCCGAACTTCGCTCGGCTCGGCTCGGCGCAACTGCGATGGTTTCGCTTCTAGCTCATACCTGTGCAGGCGACAGACAAAGTTTAGGCAAAGGTCATGTACAGTAGCAGTCAAAAGTCTGCATCCAAACATGTGCATGACTGTACATTGCAGCATTTCCCTGCATCCCCAACTCCCATGTCAGCCCATCACGGGGGATTACGTGATCAAGTTTGAAAGGAACAGCTTTAGAGTTCAGCTGTCAGCGAGGGGTATAGCAATCTGCTTTGCCTCGGCTTTGCCTCGGCGCAGCCGAAGGCGCAGGTAAGGGGAGGTAAGTGGAGGTGTCTTTGTCTTTGTCTTTGTCTTTGTCTTTGTCTTTGTCTTTGTCTTTGTCTTTGTCTTTGTCTTTGTCTTTGTCTTTGTCTTTGTCTTTGTCTTTGTCTTTGTCTTTGTCTTTGTCTTGCCGTCAAGTCAAGTCAAGTCAAAAAGTCAAATAGCAACCACTCTGGCAAATTTTTTGACACTTGCAAGTGATTGCACGGGCTTGCTGGTTGCACAAGCTTTGCTCCAAGTGAGAGCAAAGCTTGCTCAACAAGCAAATTCCTTGTCTTTTGTGAAAATGCTCTGGCTAACAGCAAACTACTTTGCTTCACAAACTGGATACTACAAAAGAAAGCTGGCCTGTATTCACAGACAGCACTGCCCTCTTGAGACCTGCTTGCTTATGGTTTTTGCTTGCTGCACAGCAGCAAGCTTTCCCTCCTGCTGACAACAGATTTCCTAGGTCAACGCACAGTCAAGGTCAAAGCTCTGCAGCTAGCGCTACGGACGTTGTCTGCCGCATCGGTCCCACCCACACACGCGTTCGATGGTGTACTAGGCCTAGCTGGCCGTACCGCCAGTTAGATTGAGCTGTCGTCGCATACGAACTGTTCTGCTAAGCAAGCACTGGTTTTGGATACAGACTTTTGACTGCTACTGTATGACGTGATGCAATCCGGTACCGGTAGTATCTCTAGGCTAAAGCCCTACAGGCTTGCAGCCAAAATCTGGATACTACAAGTCAAAGCTGGGTAGTTTTACCGCACATCCCAGGGTGTCACAGGCTACACGTGTGTATGTCATTCGCTTGCCGCACAGCTGCCAAGTTGGAGGGCTGTCAGCCTTGTTCATTACCACAGACCTGTTGCTTTCACCGGTGCCACACATGCGCTACAAGCGCTTTTTTGTTTACGGCTTCACTGGCGCAGAAAGCCGTAAACAGAAAGGTGTGCTGGTTGACTTGCTGTGTTCGGAAAAACCGCCGCTTAAACACAGAGTTGCGCTTCGCATGAGTGTCGCACGTGTTGCTGGTTTGACTGCCCAAATACCGCGCGGGGCCCCCGTCCGGCAAAATCGCAACGCCCTCCCCATTACGCTTTGTCAGGCCGACGGCCATGCATAATTTGTTCGTTGGCGCGGCCGACGGCTATGAAACGTTTTACCGTCCCGCCGCTTGTTATCTCCTGCTTGAGCATACTGTGGGTTGTAAGGCAAGGTTTTGATTTGCGATCTAGTCCTGCAGGGCAGCCTGGCGAGTGTGATTCGAAACATCTGGAACGAGTCATGTTTGCAGACGAATCACAAGCAGTCCACTACCGCCAGCACTGCGGAAGTAATTGGCATGTTTTATTCTCAGCATGGGAACAGAGACAAAGACGTGCCCTGAACGGAGACCCGGCTGTCAAATCTATAGTATGGAGATGCACTGGCCTGTGTGGTGGCTTGGGAGATAGACAACGAGGCATCCTGACAAGTTTTGCTCTGGCGCTCGTGACGAACAGGGCGTTCTTCATTGATAGCCAAGAGCCAGTACCTATACAGCAATACTTTCACGTGGCCTGCCCGCGGGTACACTGGAACTTTGACGAAAGCTTGGTGGAAGGTCGTACATACATGGAGGAAAACTTTCTAAACGCATTCCCCAATATTGGGGATTTTGCTACAGCAAATCTGTCCTACTACGATCCATACGATGTTGTGATTCATCTAAACAACTTTTGGCAGCCCTTCAACGTTTTGCGCAATCCCTCTGTCGACGCGTCACACCTGCATTCATACGACGCGCATGTTTTAGCTGGTTGTGTGCTCAACTATCTGCTTGTCCCCAGATATGAATTGCAACGTCAAGTTGCCAGCATGTTTCGCGCCAATTCTCGAATTGTGGCTGCACAAATTCGGACAGGAGACAGCCAAGTCAAGAACACTACAGTCCTTGGCGATCTTCTGCAGCACTTCAGGGTATGTATCGACAGAATTCGGAACAGATCATCGAACACCAGTATCTTATTTTTGACATCAGATTCTGATGAAGTTCATCGAAACCTATCAGCCGCTTACCCGAACGTGCTGACCTTTCCTGGCCAAATAACACATATTGATGGCGCTTTTGGCAAGCCACATAGTCCCGCGAAAGCATTTGAGAAGGTCGTGCTAGATCACGTAACGCTCAGCAGAGCAGATTATTTGGTAATTTCCCGGAGTGGTTTTGGAGAGATGGCTGCTGTACGAGGGTTTCAGTCATATTATACACCTGTTACATGTGACTTTGATAATCCCGTTGAGCACTTCTCTTTTCCTACAAGCGAGCCACAAGCTTTACCCGCTACAGAGATCAATTCCGTTACCGAAATTTTCTCTTTGTCAATAAGTTAGGCCAATACTGCAGCTCAAGTGTGTTTGCACTAATACACCTCGCAACACAGGTCTGCACCCCAAGAGATCGTTTCACTGCCAATCCTTGGTAGCTGCTTGATCAATTCATTTGTTAGATAGAAGCCACAATAGTTCCACTCTGCTGTCTGCTTGTATATTTCAGCAATTGTATTGGCAGTTGTGCAGCCCAAGCAGAGCACAAATGAACGCTCTGGTGTCGAACTCAGTGCTTTTACACTTGAAAGGATTATCTTTTGAGCTACTAGAGGCTTGGAGTTGCTGAGCAAGTCCATGCAAGGTTGAAGCCCTTCTGTTCCCTATGAGTGGTGTACACCACTTCAGGAATATTGCATAGATGCTGAAGGGCATGCTGCATTTCAGTCTTGTTCAAGGTCCAGTCCATGCACAGCATCTGTTAAGCTTGAGAACTACGTTACATAACTGATTGATTCATATGCTTGTGAAACAAAGTCTGATGCTATGTTTGTCTGTAGTGTGCTCAAAAGATTCTGCAAAGCCTTCGTCATCTCAAAAGCTTTGATTTGGGAAGCCAACTTCAAGACAGTCTACTGTGACACTCCCAGCCAACTTCATGAACAGGTAGTGAAATAATGCATTGATTTGTCAAGTATACAGTACAGCTCCAGTATGCCGCAGCCTGTGCTGCGGTGCCACATGAAGCCGATACACTCACCGCCCTGTTTCTAGGGTTGTGGTAAAACTATCTAGTATTGTCTCTCCCTTGGTGCAGCTGCATTAAGTTGTCAACACGTTTGCATTGTGTACTCACCAGGGATGCAAGTCTACCAGGGGACTGGAAGATGAGGCTTCTATTGCTCAGTCACAGTTGTACACTCCCTGTAATTAATGTGATGTGCTTAGAACACCAAGTATGCCATAATTGATGCCTGGCTACTGTGGTCGAAAAATCTGCAAAGCTTTCTTATTTGTACGCTTTGTGAGCTGAACCTTTGTGAAATACATTAACATGTTGTGTGCACACTGTCTGTCAAACAAAACCCTGCCAAAGGAGAGCTGCTGGCAGCACAGCTTCTCCGGTACGGCCTGACCGTATGTGGTCTCAGCGAGATCAGGTGGCAGGGTACAGGCCAGAAGCAGCTAGGTGCATATGCTGTGCACTACTCTGGAGTGACAGCTGGCCCAGCACAGCATGGTGTTCTCATTGCCCTATCGCAGCCTCCCAATGTTTCCTTCATTGCCACCCTGTCAGTGAGCGCATCATCACAGCCACTCTCCACACAGCCATCGCGCCGCTCACAGTTGTGCAAGTCTACGCGCCAACTGATTCTGCAACCCTTGAGGTCAAGGATGCCTTTTACACACAGCTACAGCAACAGCTTGAGACCTTCCTTGAAGCAAACATGCTCCTGCCCATGATCCTGCTCATGCTTTAACGCAAAGCTTGGCTGTCAAGCAGAGCAATGGGGAGGTGCCATTGGCAGGTTGGGTCTCCCAGCACCAATCACTGACAATGGCAAGCGACTCCTGGCCTTGTGCATGGCTCACAGTCTGGTGGTCACGGACACCGTGTTTCAGCACAAAGCAGCTCACCTTCAGACCTGGGTCAACCCTAAAGCTACTGACACCACCAAGCACCAAGTTGACCATACCATCGTTCGGAGGCTTGATGTCAAGTGTGTCCAGGACACCAGGGCCTTCAGGGGTGCTGATGTTGACTCAGACCACGGGCTCATGCTCAGCAAGCTGCAGCTCAAATTCCGCAAACTCAAAAAGCACACCCCGCACCCCCGCTTTCAACCTGCCCCCCTTCACACTTGGGGGCTCGAGGCCTCGAGGGCAGGAATGCCGCCTTTCAGCAATCCCTGTCAACTGCACTCTCACTTCATCACCACATCCCAATCACTGACGTGGAGCACAGCTAGGATGCCCTGCACAGCGCCCTCATGCTCACCAGTCATGCGCAGCTATGCCAATCACCCAAGCCCAGGACTCCTTGGATCTCACAGTCCACTATGCAGAAGCACCAACTGTGGCGAGCTTGGCAGGCCAGCCAAACCCCGGCAACGAAGGCCTTGTACAAAGCAACCAACAGAGCCAGCCGACAGGCCGCAGTTGCAGAGTACCAGCAGCACTGGTCATCACACCTGGCCCAGGTGCAGAACAGCACGCGCAAAGGCGACCTCCACTCAGCATCTAGAAGCCTCAGCCAGCTCAGCAAACCCAAGGCTCAGCTCAGCAGAACACTTCGTAGCAAGCACACAGACAGGCTGCTGCAGTCACCCGAAGAGCGCATAGCTGAGTGGACCAGCCACACCACTGTAATCCTTGCCTCCAGCACTCCCATACCACCCAGCACCCTTGCACTGCTACCCCCCCTCCCCCCCAATCCACAGCATACTACCCAAAGCCCACGACCATCACAACCATTCGCCAGCTCAAGAACAACAAGTCCCCAGGGGTCCGCAACACTTTGCCGGAGATGCTGAAAGAAGGCGGAGAGGAAGTGCACCTGGCACTACACCGGCTGTTTCTTGGCATCTGGCGCACAGAAGCTGCCCCGAAGCACTTCAAGCAAGATGTCCTCATACCCATCGCCAAGGAGGGCGACAGCTCACTGTGTGCGAAACATCGAACCATCGCCCTACAGTCCATCGCAGCCAAAGCCTACGCCAACGTCCTCAGAGCCCGCCTGTCCGAATGCCTCGGCAACCAGCTACTGGAGCAGCACTATGGTTTCAGGCCAGACAGAAGCTGCGCAGACGCTCTGTTCAGCCCACGACGTGTCTGCGAATAGGCGTGCAACAAAGGCACGACATTGTACATGTGCATGCTGGACCTGACCAAGGCGTTTGACTCAGTCGATAGAGGCATGGCCTGGCAAATCCTGTTGAGCAGAGGCGTCCCACCCAAATTGGTAGCGCTCATCAAGGACTTGCACACCAACCACTCAGTCACTATCAGGGCAGAGCTGGATTTTCAACCCATTGTCACTGACAATGGTTTCAAGCAAGGTTACACTCTAGCACCAGACTTGTTCAACATCGTCTTGGACACCATTGTGAGGCAACTGCTTCCACAGCTGCGTAAACTTGGGGTCAAGATAGCATACAAGATTGATGGCCAGCTCATGCATAGCAGGAACCCAGATGCAGAAGAGCTCATGTGGATCCTGTTGTACGCTGATGACATCTCTCTTGTGTGTGATGATATCAAAAGTTTGCGAGCAGCAGTGACACTCATGGATGTCACATTTGTGCAGTGGGGTTTGACCATAAGCAAGAAGACTAAAGTGTTGGTAGTAGGCAAGGACGCTGCTGAGCAATCACCAGATGCTGTCATCACCATTAGGGGGGAAGTGCTGGAGGTTGTTTTCCAATTCAAATACCTAGGATGTAAGCTCACCTGTAGTGGCATGCTGGACACAGAGATTGCTCATAGGGTTGCTAATGCAAGTAGTGCCTTTGCCAGGCTCCATCAAGCAAAAGTCTGGTCTTCAAAAGCCTTGTCCTTGTCCACCAAATTTGCGTTCCTTCACACCATTGTCATGACAGTGTTGTTCTATGGTGGTGAAACCTGGTCCGTACTTGACAAGCATCTTAATCAGCTGTCTGTTTTTCACATGCGTTGTTGAAGGCGGATTTGTGGCATCTCATTGTTACATCACATTACAAAGCCTGTCATCTTGAAGCGGTGTGAAACTTTCTCTGTTGACTCTCAGCTTAGAAGCAAGAGGCTTAGGTGCTTTGGTCATAACTGCAGGATGTCTGACAGCAGATTGCCTAAAGTACTCATGCATGGACAATTAGTAGGCCAAAGCAGTCGTGGTAGACCTAGGACTGTCTGGAATGATGTTGTTTTGTCTGACATTCACAAGTCAAAGTTATACCGCTAAACCGGTGATGCTCTAAACAAGCATGTCTAAAGGGAACTGACTTGAGTCGCACGCTGGCTAAGTAACGTTTTAATGATTATTGTTGTTATATTGTTGTGGTGTACTTGAACGCACACTTTTTCCATTGAGGTTTATACACACTGAGTGTATTCCATGATTTTGGAAACTGTCAGTGTGCCATGAGTCTGAAAAGTCTGTGTCCCTTGAATATCTGGTCAGACTAGGTGTTCTGGCTCTAGTTTGCAGGAATTTTCAGAACTGGCAGTTGTTCACCCAGTCAGCAAAACTGCTGCCAAAAATGAAGACGAAGGCACAGAGCGGCACCGCAGCATCATGAATGCTCTTCTGGCATCAGATGCAATGAGCCTTTGGTGCCTATTGTTTTAGGATAGGCAGAATAAGCAACATCAACAGAGCAGTACTATCAGCAGGACCATATAAAAATGGGTTTAGAACTGAGGGCATTTCCGGCCTGAGGGCGTCGTCAGAGAAGGAGGTTTTGAACCCAGGCCAGAAATGCCCTCAGTTCTAAAGTTGAGATCCACCAAGACCTTCAGTCCCAATTCTGCCTGGTACGGTAGTGACCACGACTCTGCTCAATAATCTCGTCCCAGACCGCCAAAAGGCGTCAGCTGACACTTTTGCAGGCCATGTCACCTTGTGCATTTTGCTCATAATAATATATTGTACATATTATATGCATATAGATATTCTCACATACATATATATTTATATCTGCATATATGTATTCTCACATATATATATAAATGCCGGAACTCCTGGTGGCAACATAAACAAATGAGCTGTTGAAGATCAGGGCATAAGTGACACATCTGCTTGTGGACACCTGCATTTCAGTTGTTGGCATCATGTAGGCAGTAAGCACTCTGCTGCCCAGCTCCATAAGGTGCGTACTTCCTTGCACCTCCTCTGTGTCTGTAGGACAAGATGCTACAGCATGCCATGTGTGTCAACAATCTTTAGATCAGAAGACAAAGATTCTTTAAGCATGTCAGATCTCTACAAACTTGTAGCATGGCCAGCAAAGTGGAGGCTGACAGTAGCCAACACACCGCAAAGATGACATAATCAGACAGGAGTTTGTTTTGCTGCTTGTTCATTTAGCTATCTCCTTGCAGGTTGCATATGCAATGAGAGCTGTGTCTGCCAATTGCAGAGATTTTGAAGCACAGGCAGAGTGTGGGGCCTGGCTGAGCCAGTTCGAGCGTATGAGTGATATGATTGCTGGCTTGTGCAATATCAGCTCCTACATCACTGCCGAAGTCTCTCTGTGCAGACAGTACTTGATGTTCATGAGTGTTTAATTATTATTATTGTTAACATTACAGCAGACAGACGCCTCTGTGTAATTCATTCAAAATCAAACTGAACCACATTTCAGCACTGGTGCACAGTGTTGACTGCCTATGCATTGCCAGAGCTAATGGTAACTTACCGAACATGATTGTACATACCACCATGGCTTGCAAGAACAGAACGGAACATTTTAAGCTGTCAAGCCGAATAAAGGGCCTAAGGCTTCTCCATAGTTCCCTCGGATAACTCTAGCGACTCCAGGGTACCTGTTGTGCAGACGGCCAGACTTGTAAATTGTGTCTACCATGATTAAGCATGCAACGCTACCTACATGATGCTGCAATGCAATTGTTGAAGTCCAGTGCATGACCAAGCTGGTGTAGCCAAAGTATAAAGATAAAAAGCGTAGACCCAGAACAAGGGCAGCCAGCAACAGACTGCAAAATGCATGTAAGCAAAAAAGGGCAGAGCACAGGTACAAGCAAAGCTGGGCTTCCTCTGGTGTTGTGTCAACAGCATCTTCTTCCGAGTCATTGTCACCACCATTTGAACCAGCAAGCTCGTCACTGTCACCCCAGCTGCTGCCACCGCATGATACACGCTGACGTGCAGCTTCACAAACTGCCTTAAGCTCAGCAGCACCAAGGTCATCCTCATCCACATGTGATTCACCAAGTAATGGCTTTTCTGCCTTTGTGGGTCACCTGCCAAGGCACATACACCTGCAAGGCACATACAATATGGAGGTGCAACACCACACGGAAGCACTACCTGGTAGATGCTATTTCAAAACTGAGCAGGTAAAGACAACAAAACTTGACAAGCTGTGTGTACACATAAATGAGCTGCAGATGGTCTCAGCATCAGCAACAAAGTTGATAGCACATGCCTAAGGCACAGCAGCACAGGCAGTGTGATGAGTGCTGCTATGCTGCACGCTGCTGAGGGCCATACGTTGTAGCTGCCAAAACAATCACAGTCTGTTGAGGACCCTGGAGCAGTAAAAATGCGGGGATCGCAGCAGATTGCGACGGCGGCCCGTCGACACGCCCCTTCTCGCCTGAGCTGTCTGCTGGACTGCAGTTAAGATCAAGCCAGACCAGCTGAGGCCCACACACACAGTGCTGCACACAGATCCAGGCAAAACCCGGTGTTTGTTATATGCGGGTCGCGCGGGTGTGACGACCTTAACCTGCAGAGCTGCAAAAGTGACCTTTCTAGGCAAGCTGCTGCATAAACCAGCCAGTCACAGTCCAGTCATGGGCCCCTGTGGTCTCCAGGAGAAGGGGCCATGGCCAACCAGGGGATTTCCCATCTCCCCTGCAGGCAATGGAAGCATGACCTTTTTGGCTGGCAAGGCAAATCACCCTCCCCTCCTCCCACCTGCTCCACGCGCTGGCCATTTTGTTGTTACGTCATGCCGGACTAAGTTTGACCAGAACCAACGCCAGCTCCGTGATCTTTTCTGGGCCACAACATCCTTCACATCACATCACACCGCTCATCTGTATCAAGGCAAGTCTGTACCATTCCAGTCCGTACCAAATTGACCGACATAACTTCCAGGAAAGATCAGCCACACTATGGCTAAGTTGACAATTGCTGCCGGTGTGATCCTGTTGGTAAGTTGACTGTTTGCCGCTGTTTGTTGTTGTACATGGTCTGACCTACAGTTGTAGCGTACAGGTGACTCAAAGCTGTTTTCACATTGTTCACGGTAATTAGTCCAGTGACGCAACAATATCGGTTCAAATGCTTTGTCTGAACAGTTAAGCATTCAAGGATTTACAATTTGCAGGCCATGGTTCAAAAAGGCTTTACAAGCGGTCTCTCCAGTCAGAGGTTGTCGACTATGACGCTCAGTACGACTCGATCGCCCCTACTATAACTTCTTCATTGTCCCCTCCTCCACCACCACCTGTCACAGTGTCAGGCATGTATATTTGTGCGTCGATTCTACGCCTGTGTCCGTTTCTGGATCCAGTGGACACACCAGAAATAGACACGAGCGTAGTAGCGACCCACCACCCAACTGGGCTTCAGGGCTATTTTCTGTTGTGTTATGCAGAAATCGACAAAGCTAACAACAACACCAACACAACAGTTAGCAAAAGCGCGACTGTGCCAGCTGTTGTGTCCTCAATACTCTTTCATGT
>JAABUP010004019.1_pt1 | contig 24797 bp, 22 predicted proteins | sample 5559201 | NCBI WGS metagenome assembly JAABUP01 (sample SAMN10711887, study PRJNA513373) | rock metagenome | isolation source: Antarctica rocks | place: Antarctica
AGGATCTCCGACCAGCAAATGGCCGAACTGAACATGATCCGCAGCGACTTCCATGGCGAGTGGAACTATATTATCGCGCCCCGATCGCAGGAATCAGCGCGGTAAATCATCGACGCTTCCTAAGCAGCAAGCCCTCGATTATTTCCCCGGCTTAAAGGACGCGGAACTGCCGAGGTATATACTGCTCTCCGACTTCCAGACCTTTGAAATCTACGATCTCGAAGAGGGCGATCAACCCATCAAGTTCACGCTGGCGGAGTTGCCCCGGAACATAGAGGCCTTTGGCTTCATTATCGGTGTCCAGAAGAGAACATTCCGAGATCAGGATCCCGTCAACATCGATGCCGCCGCATTGATGGGCCGACTGCATGATTCCCTGACGGCATCGGGGTATGTTGGACACGACCTTGAGAGATTTCTCGTCCGCATCCTATTTTGCCTGTTTGCGGACGACACGGGGATCTTCGAACCGCGCGACATCTTCGATACGCTGATTCGAGAGCGAACCAACGAGGATGGAAGCGATCTTGGTCCCTGGCTTGCGCGCCTCTTTGGTGTCCTCAATACGCCGGACGAGGTTCGCCAAAAGAAGCTTGACGTCGACCTGAAGCAATTTCCGTACGTGAACGGGGACTTGTTCGCGGAGCGCTTGGATATTCCCGACTTCGACAGCGGCATGCGAGAGCGCCTGATCGAAGCATGCACGTTCTCCTGGGACGCAATTTCGCCCGCGATCTTTGGATCACTGTTCCAATCGGTCATGAACAAGCAGGAGAGGAGAGAGACCGGCGCCCATTACACCAGTGAAAAGAACATTCTTCGAGTTGTTGAGCCACTGTTTCTAGATGGCCTGCGATCGGAGCTGCAAAAGCTGCTTATTCGGCGTGATACGGGCCGCGCCAATGCCATCAGGGGGTTCAAGGAGCGCCTATCCAGATTACGCTTGCTCGATCCCGCCTGCGGTTGCGGCAACTTCCTGATTATCGCCTATCGGGAAATTCGCGTCCTGGAAATGGAAGCGTTGAAGGCGCTGAATCCGAAAGGCCAAAGGGAACTGCTCGACGTCGCTACGTTGTCCAGCGTGGACGTAAGCCAGTTCTACGGGATCGAGATAGCCGAGTTTCCCGCTCGGATAGCCGAGGTGGCCCTATGGATGATGGATCACATCATGAACGTGCGCCTGTCGCTGGAGTTCGGCCAGGCATTTGCCCGTATCCCATTGAAGGTGTCGCCTCATATCTGGAATCGGGACGCGCTCGAACTCGATTGGGAAGAGGTCCTGCCAGCTTCGGAATGCAGCTACATATTTGGCAATCCTCCGTTCATGGGGCACCACCTCCAGAGCGACGAACAGAAGGCATTGCTGAAGAAAGTCTACGGATCCCATTCCAGCTCGGCAGGAGTGATGGACTTCGTGACGGCTTGGTTCGTCAAGAGCGCGAGCTACGGGGAAGGGCACAAGATCGACATCGCATTCGTCGCCACGAATTCAATCACACAAGGAGAACAGGTCGGCATATTGTGGCGGACCCTGGCGCGTCATAAGCTGAATATCAGCTTCGCGCATCGTACGTTCAAATGGGAAAGCGAGGCGAAGGGCAAGGCCGCCGTATATTGCGTGATCATCGGGCTCTCGAAGGAGGCACATGAAAAGAGACGGCTGTTCGACTACGTCTCTCCGGACGGCGAGTCCCAAGAGGTTTCCGTTCCAAGGCTAAACGCCTACTTGGTCGATGGACCCTGGGTTCTCGTCGAAAACAGATCGAAGAACATCTTCGGCATGCCAGAGATGATGTACGGCAGCAAGCCCACCGACGGGGGCCATTTTCTATTTACCGATCAGGAGAAACAGGAGTTCCTTGCTGCGGAGCCTGCAGCAAAAAAATACGTGAGGCCATTCCTGAGCACCAAGGAATACCTTCATGGAAAGAAGAGGTGGGTGCTTTGGCTCGTCGGTGCCGATCCTACAGATATTAGCCGATTGCCATTGGTGAAACAACGTGTCCAGGCCGTTGCCGCCTTCAGGAAGGCTAGTAGAGCCAAGACGACTCGGAAATATCCATACCCAACCTTGTTCCGGCAGGTTACGCAGCCCAAGACCAATTTCATTCTTATACCTGGGCATACCTCGGAGCGGCGCGACTACATACCGTTTGGCTTTTTCAGCAAGAACGACATAGTGGGGAATAGCTGTTTCGCATTGCCTACGACAACGGTGGTACATTTCTGCGTCATCCAATCGGCGATGCACATGGCATGGGTAAAGGCCGTGTGTGGTCGCCTCGAAAGCCGCTTTCGCTACTCGAAGGACATCGTCTACAACAACTTCCCCTGGCCGAAGATGTCCGACAAGCAGACGGTAAAATTGGAGGGCTTGGGCAACGCCATCCTCGCGGCTCGGGCCCTCTATCCGAACGCCACGCCGGCTCACCTGTACGACCCGACTTCGATGCCCGCCGAGCTGCGCAACGCTCACAAGGCGTTAGATCGAGCTGTGGATCGGCTCTATCGCAAGGAGGCCTTCACTTCCAACCGCGAGCGCGTCGAGCACTTATTCGAGATGTACGGGAAGCTGACTGCTCCTCTGGCGCCGGAGGAGCGTACAACCACCCCCAAGCCCGGGCGAAAATCGCTGACTGCGGCAGGTTGACTGCCGTAATTTCAAACGGACCCACTACCAGGCGCCATGATAGGTTGACCCGCGTTTCTGTGCCATGTTAAAGCGAAAGTGGCATTGGTCAGACCTTAGATCTTGCAGGTCTGACCAGTGCCACTTTCGATCCGGTCGATACACCGAGGCCTGATGGTGGAACCGCTTCTCGAGGTGAAATCCATCAGCAAGAGATACGGAGCGACCCTCGCGCTCGACGGTGTTTCCTTCGCGCTGTACCCAGGAGAGGTCTGCGGGTTGTTGGGCGAAAACGGCGCTGGCAAGTCCACCCTCGTCAAATCGCTCTGCGGTGCTGTCAGTCCGGATGCTGGAGAGATCCGGATCGGCGGCGCACTATTCATGCCGCGCAACATCGTCGAGGCGCAGCAAAGCGGGGTATCAACCGCTTTCCAGGAACTGAGCCTGGTATCCACGCTGTCGGTCGCGACGAACATGTTTCTGCCCGGCCTGCAGGCAAATCAGGTGGGTCTGTTCTCGGCTCGAAAGCTGGAGAAGCAGGCCGCGGAAGTCCTGCTGCGGCACGGGGTGACCGACATCCAACCCTCAACGCCGGTCAGCGATCTGCCGCTCGGGATGCGACAGAAGGTGGAGATTGTCCGTGCCCTGTCCCGGCAGCCCTCCCTGCTGCTTCTGGACGAGCCCACGGCGGCCCTGTCCGACCGGGAATGGTTGTTCGAACTCGTCGAGCGTGTCCGCCACAGCGGTGCCGCGATCCTTTACATCAGCCACAAGCTGGACGAGATCCGCCGTCTCTGTGCCCGTTGCGTGATCCTGCGCAACGGCCGCAAGGTGCTGGACAGCAAAGTCTCTGCCATGAGCGATGACGTGATTTTCAGCAGCATGGCGGGCCGCTCCGTAGTCGAGACCTTCGTGAGTACGCCAACGGCCGTCCGTGCCGCCAACCCGCCGGCGCTCGTCGCCAGACGCCTGACCGGGCCCGGAATCACCGACGTCAGCTTCTCGCTCGCGCAGGGGGAAATCCTTGGTGTCGCGGGCCTCGAAGGCCATGGCCAATCGAGCCTGTTCAAGGCCCTGGTCGGACTGTCGCCGCTGCGGGCCGGAACCATTGCGGTCGGCGGCATCGAAACGCCCATCCGCTCCCCCCGGGCGGCGCGTCGGCTCGGGGTCGTGCTAGTGCCCGAGGATCGCAAATCCGAAGGCGTGTTCAGCGACCTCTCTACCATTGCCAATATTTCGTTGCCGGTCATCAACAAGGCGAGCCCCTTCGAACTGCTGAACCCGAGAGCCGAGCGCCGCCTCGCCGGGACCGTCATGCCCGCCGTGAACCTGGCCGAGCGCTATCTGCCCATGAGCATCAGCGCGCTGTCGGGCGGCAACCAGCAGAAAGCCATCCTGGCGCGCGCCTTGATCGGAGGCGCGAAATGCCTTCTCCTGTTCGATCCCACACGCGGCGTTGATGTCGGCGCGAAGCAGAACGTCTATGCGATGATGCGGGCTTTCGTCCGGGATGGCGGCGCGGTGCTGTTCTGCTCGACCGAACTCGACGAACTCGTGCACCTGTGCGACCGCTGCATCGTGCTATACCGCAACGCGATCGTCGGAGAGCTTGCGCGCGAGGCGCTCACGCAGGACCGCCTCCTATCCATGGCATCCGGCCACGCAGGTGCCGGTGAGCGCGCCATTCCGGACACCGTAGGAGCGACGGTCTGATGACCTCCCCGGTCTCCCGCCTAGGACGCCGCTGGACCGGGGGAGGCGGAGCCGTCACCGCCACGCTACTCTTCCTGGCGATGTTCGCCATCTACGCCGCTTACGAGCCGTCCGCCCTGTCGGCCTTCGGGATCGGCAACCTGCTGAACAATGGCGTCGTGCTGGCCTTGGCGTCGGCGGGCCTCACCCTGGTAGTCCTGGCGGGTGAACTGGATCTGTCGGGCTCCGGGGTGATCGCGATCGCCAACGTGGTGGTGGCCACAACCAGCGCCGGACACCTCGGCAGCGCCGGTAGCTTCGCGGTGGTACTCGGCCTCGGCGCTGTCGTTGGGCTGCTGAACGGCTGGCTCGTCGCCGAGCTCGGCTTGCAATCCCTTGCGGTGACGATCGGGTCCCTGATCATCTGCCAGGGCGTTGCCCTGATCATTTTGCCGGCCCCGGGCGGCGAAGTCGCGGAATCGATCGCCTCGAACCTCACTGGCGACATCTATGGCTTGCCGGTGGCGGCCGTGATCCTGATCGGCGCGGCGCTGCTTTGGCTACTGCTCAAGCGCATGCGCCGCGGCATCGCGATCTATGCGGTGGGGGCGGATGCGTCCGCCGCGCGCCTGTCGGGCCTCGACGTGCGCGCCACGAAGCTCTTCGCCTTCGTGCTTGCGGGCCTGTGCTACGCCGCGGCGGGCTATGTCTACAGTGCGGAAATCGGCTCCGGTGATCCACGCGTGAGCGACTCCTTTCTGCTCTTCATGTTCGCATCCGTCGCCATCGGCGGCACGTCGCTAACGGGAGGCCGGGGCGGCATCCTCGGAACCCTGGTGGGCGCCGGCATCCTGACCGTCATGCAGAAGATGCTGTTCGCGCTCGGCGTCGCCGAGTTCTACACGAATATTTTCAACGGCGTGATCATGATCGTCGCCATCTTCTTCGGCCAACTTGGGCCGCTCCTTGCCAGGCTCAGACGACGGAAGCTCGCCTAATGCGGACGGACAAGACAGCTTGCCAAGACGAGGCCAAGCTCGGGGTGGCGGGCCGCCGCCGTCCCATCCTCAGTCCGGGACTCGTCCCCGCCCTGGGCGTGCTCGGCGCCACGGCGGCGCTGGCTGTCGGCGTGAAGCTGCTCAATCCGTCCTTTGGCTCCCTCGATCAACTGACCGCGATCCTGGTCACGGCGATTTTCCTGATCGTCGCGTCCTTCGGCCAAGGCTTGGTGATCCTGATCGGCGGCATCGACCTTTCGATCGGGGTCGTGATGGGGATCGGCGGTATGATCATCGCCGGATTGACGCGCGGCAGCAACGACGCGCTCTTTTACGCACTCCCGGCAGCGCTGCTCGGCTGCGGTGCGATCGGGTTGGTGAACGGGATCGGGGTCGCGGTCGCGAAGCTGCCGCCCTTCATCATGACGCTGTCGTCGGGGACTACGTTTTTCGGAGTCGCGCTCGGCCTCACGGCGGGGAGTTCCCAGCAGCCCGTCGCGCCCGCCCTCCAGCATTTCATGAGCGGGCGCTGGCTTGGCCTGCCCCTGCCGATCCTGTTCACTGTAGCATTCGTCCTGGTTGCGGTGGTGTTTCAAAACCGAACCGCCGAGGGACGAAAGCTTTATGCGCTGGGCAGCAGCCCCGGCGCCGCCCAGGTGTTGGGCCTGCCCATCACGGCCTTGACGATCGCGGTCTACACGATAAGCGGCCTCTGCGCAGGGATCGCCGGAGTTCTGCTGGCCGGCTATTCGGCGAGCGCCACCCTGGACATGGGCAATGCCCTGCTGATGCCGACCATTGCGGCCGTCGTGATCGGGGGGGCGCGCGTGACGGGCGGCTCAGGTCTTTACCTCGGAACATTGGCCGGTGCGTTGTTTCTGAGCACGCTTTCCACGGTCATCACCGCCTTCAGCCTGTCGCAGGGTTTTCGGAGCGTCGTGCAGGGCGCCGTTATCTTAGCGGCCTTGCTGCTCCAGAGCCCGCAATCCGGATTGCGCAAACCCTGGGCCACGCGGGGCGAGCGACAAGTCAACTAGGGAGGACCATAATCATGGCTAGAGTAAAGAATCGCACGGCGCTGAAAGCCTTGCTGTCAGCGGCCGGGGCAACCGCCCTGGCCCTGTCGGCCGCCACGACAAGCCATGCCGAGCAGCACTACAAGGTGTTTCTCGACATGAGCTACAGCGGGAACTCGTGGCAGGCGGCGGCGGCGAACGGAATCAAGGCTCTTGCGTTCACCCCGCCCTATGACAAGAGCGTCGACTTCAAGACCGTCATATCCGGCACCGACGTGCAGCATCAGATCTCCGATCTGCAAAGCATGATCGCCTCGGGGGCCAACGCGATCCTGATCTACCCGCTGTCCCCCACCGCGCTCAACCGCGTCATCAAGCAGGCCTGCGGCAAAGGGGTGGTGGTGTTTGCCTACGACGCCACGGTCACCGAGCCTTGCGCCCACAACGTCAGCAACATCACGGCCCGCTACGGCGCCAATACGGCCCAGTGGATGGTCAACCAGATGGGTGGCAAAGGCGAGGTCGTCTTCAACCACGGGGTCGCGGGGACGACCGTGACCAAGACCTATGACGAACAGGCCTATGGGATCTTCAAGAAATATCCGGGCATCAAGATCGTCGGCGATTTCTACGGCAATTGGAACGACGCGACCTCGCAGGAAGAGGTTGCCAAGATCCTCGCGGCACATCCGAACATCGACGGCATCTGGACCGTTGACGGCACCTACGGCTCCCTCCAGGCCGTGATGAACGGCCGACCGGAGCGCCTCGTCACCATCGCGGGTCAATCGAACAACGGTTACCGGCTGCTGATAGCCGATCCGGCCATGCAGGCCAAGGGGCTGAAGGGCGTTTCGTCGAGCGCCGGCCCGGCGGTCGGCGGCTATGCGTTCAAGCTGATGATGGAAGTGGTCACGGGCAAGAAGAAACTGGAGAAGCAGAATATCGAATACCCGTTGCCCTGGGTCGAGCCGAAAGACGTGAAGGTCTGCTCGGGCGACATCTTCACCGGGGGCTGTAATACCTTCCCGGCCGACAAGGTATCGCCGCTGTTCCTCGATACATCGCTCAACGGCGACCTGCTACCGGAACTGAGCATCGACGCGGTCCAGACCGGCAACGCGACGCCGAAGGCGACAATCCAGGACCTGCCTCCGGTCAGCTACGCCGACACGCTGCCGGGCATAAACTGCACCGACTGCACGGCCCCCTCGGGCTGGCTCGAACCGAACCGTGTCAAGCCGGTTGCCGTCCCGAACTGATCGGCTTGCGGCGCTTCGAGCCACGGAGGTGGAATCGCTTTGCGGTTCCATCCCGATTAAATCGCCGGTGACTAAAGCTGGAGCGGCGCCGCCGAAAGGCATGTGCGCTCCGGGACCCGCCTCTTTCGGTCAAGCCTTCCACCATAAGTGACTTTCGACGGTCACGCGTCCCGGAGGCGCAGTGGCCCCAGGCGCCGGAATTCTTAAACCCCAACCAGAAGCTGAACCTAATGCGCATCATGGAAATCCGTGAAGTGACGGCGCCAATCGCTTCATCGATTGCCAATGCCTACATCGACTTCTCGAAAATGACCCTTTCTTTGGTGGCGATCGTGACCGACGTGGTGCGCGACGGACGCACCGTGGTCGGGTACGGGTTCAATTCGAACGGTCGCTACGGCCAGGGCGGCTCGATCCGCGAACGATTCGCGCCTCGCCTACGGGAGGCCCCACCCGAAACGCTGCTGAACCAAGCAGGCGACAACCTGGACCCCGACCGCATCTGGGCCACCCTGATGAGGAATGAGAAACCCGGCGGACACGGCGAGCGGTCGGTCGCGGTGGGCACCATCGATATGGCGGTTTGGGACGCAGTGGCCAAGATCGCCGGTAAGCCGTTGTTCCGCCTACTGGCCGAACGCCACGGGCGGCGGGCCGACCCGCGCGTCTTCGTCTACGCGGCCGGCGGGTATTATTATCCAGGCAAGGGTGTCGAGCAGCTGCGCGCCGAGATGGCATCCTATCTCGACCGCGGCTACACCGTCGTGAAGATGAAGATCGGTAACGGCCTGGCGGAGGATCGGCCGCGCATTGAAGGCGTGCTGACGGAGTTGAACGGCAGAGCGCGGCTGGCGGTCGACGCCAACGGACGCCTCACGCTTGAGCAGGCCATCGCTTACGCCAAGATGCTGCGCGATTATCCGCTGTTCTGGTACGAGGAAGCCGGAGACCCGCTGGATTATGCGCTACAGGCCGCTTTGGCCGAGTTCTATCCCGGCCCGATGGCGACGGGGGAAAACCTGTTCAGCCATCAGGATGCGCGCAACCTGCTGCGCTATGGTGGCATGCGTTCGGACCGCGATTGGCTGCAATTCGATTGCGCACTCTCCTACGGGCTTTGCGAATACCAGCGAACCCTCCAGGAACTCACGATCGCGGGCTGGTCACCAAGCCGCTGCATTCCGCATGGCGGCCACCAGATGTCGCTGAATATCGCGGCGGGGCTCGGGCTGGGCGGCAATGAAAGCTACCCGGACCTGTTCCAGCCTTTTGGCGGGTTTCCGGACGGGGTGAAGGTTCACGACGGGCACATCGTTATGCCGGATCTGCCCGGCATCGGCTTCGAGGGCAAATCGGACCTGATCAAGGTCATGCGCGCCTTGGCGGAGTGATCGTCGTCTATGGGGCTTTGCCAATAAAAGCGAGCGAGCGCCTGCCCTCAAACAACGGCCAGGGCTTGGGGCTCGGCCTCATGCATCACGCCGAAGGCCCGCATCGAGCGGGCGATCGATGCGGGGTCGAGCCCCCGCGTAATGAATACGATCTTGGACCGGCGATCCTGATCGGGCCAAACCGCAAGATGGGTCGGTACATGGACGAGTTGCTGGACGCCATGGATCGCCACCGGCGTCGCGGTGCCGGCAACATTCAGGAGGCCCTTGACGCGAAGGACCTGCTCGCCGTGCCGGTTGAGCAGCATGGTCAGCCAGAGGCCGAACAGCGTCCAGTCAATCGGAGCATCGATCACGAGGGAAAAGGAAGCGGTCCCGCGGCCATGCCGGCTCAGGCTGGCCTGGCCGCTGGTCTCGTCCGCCAACCGGTCAACCGGGACCTCCAGGCAACGTATGCCGCCCAGGACCGAGGTGAGCGTCGGCCGCTCGTCCAAGACCGCCTGCGCGTTCAGCTCATCGGTCGCGGCCACCAGCAGCGGCGCATCCGGATTGATGGCCCGCAACGCATCGACCACGGCCCCAACGGTTGCTTGCTCACAGAGGTCGGTCTTTGTCAGCACGAGACGGTCGGCGATGGCCGCCTGCTTGACGCTCTCCGGCTGGTGCAAGAGTTGCTGGAGACCATTGACCGCATCCACCGTGGTGACGACCGCTCCGATGCGGAAATGGTGGCGCAGCACCGGGTCGGCCGTGATCGTGGAAATCGACGGCACCGGATCGGCTAGCCCGGTCGTCTCGACAATCAGGCGGCGGAACGGCGGAACGGCACCGCGTTCGCGCTTCGAATGTAAATCGCGGATGGCGGAAGCAAGTTCGCCCCGGATGGTGCAGCACAGGCAGCCCGATTGCAGCAGCACCATGGTCTCATCCACCCGCCCGAGCAGATGATGGTCGAGGCCGACCTCGCCGAATTCGTTGATGAGGACGGCGCTATCGGCAAGCATCGGGTCCTTCAGGAGCCGGGCCAGCAGCGTCGTCTTGCCCGAGCCCAGAAAGCCGGTGAGCAGGAAAACGGGCGTGAAAGCCGGAACCTCGGTCAAGGATGATGAACTTCGAGCCGGTCGAGCAAGGCCGGGTCGAGCGGGTCGAGCGGCCGTCCCAGCAACTTTTCAGCCGTGGCCCAAAGATGCGCGAGATTGTCGACCAGTTCGGATTTTCCCGTCTTCGTCGAAAGCATGAAGGCGCTGCCCTGCCAGTCCCTGAGACGCAGTCCGAAATGCCCGAGAATGCAATTGGCGTGGGTCACGCGGCGGGCGCGTTCCCGCCGCCGGTCGAGCGGCCCCGTATTGCGGGTGAAGGCGCCGGGACGCGCATGGGCATCGGCCCAATGCTCCGTTCCGCCAAGCACACCACAAAGAGCGCACATCATTTCCGTCCTTGAGGCCGAATTTCCCGATCGGCAGATGGGTACCGGCTGTTCCCTTTCGCCCGACCAGGCTCAAACATTGACGCAATTTCATTGTCGCTTTGAAATCGCGCCAACCCGAACGCAAGCGGGGCAAAGGGCTGTCCGGAGCTATGGAGCGATCCGGTTACTTCTTCCGAGGCGAGCGTTTGGAGAAATCGTCCGCCATCTGGTCCATGGTGACGAATTTCACCCCCGGATGCGAGGCCATGTGCTGGTAAAGCCGTTCGAGCATCATCAAAATATGCGGGCGGCCGGACACATCCGGATGGATCGTCATGGGGAACACCGCATAATCATATTCCCGGTAGACCCAATCGAACTGGTCGCGCCACATCTGCTCGATGTCGCGGGGGTTCACAAAGCCGTGGCTGTTGGGTGACTTCTTGATGAACATCATGGGCGGCAGGTCGTCGAGATACCAGTTTGCCGGAATTTCGATGAGATCGGTCTCATGCCCACGCCTGAGCGGCACCATCCAGTCGGACGGCTTTTTCGAATAATCGATCTTGGTCCAGCTGTCGCCCACCCGGACGTAATAGGGCTGATGGTCATGATGCATCAGGGAATGATCGTATTTGATTCCACGCTCTAGCAACAATTCGTTGGTGACATTCGAGAATTCCCACCACGGCGCGACATAGCCGGTGGGCCGCTTGCCCGACAGTTTCTGGACCAGGTCGATCGACTGGTCCAAGACCTCCGTTTCCTGTTCGCGGCTCATATCGATCGGGTTTTCATGCGTATATCCGTGGATGCCGATCTCGTGGCCCGCATCCGCGACGGCCTTCATCTGCTCCGGAAAGGTCTCGATCGAGTGGCCAGGAATGAACCAAGTCGTCCTGATGCCGAGCCGGCCGAACATCTTCAGCAGCCGCGGACTTCCCACCTCGCCGGAGAACAGGCCGCGCGAAATATCGTCGGGCGAATCCTCGCCGCCGTAGGTGCCAATCCAGCCGGCGACCGCATCGACGTCGACACCGAATCCGCAAAGTATTTCCTTGGCCATGATCCTCATCCTTTTGGGCAGCGTGGCTCGTCAAGCCGCGGTTTGAACGACTGTTACGGTGGATTCCAATGCGATCGATGCCCGATCGAGTTGTCCCGATTGCTATCCGCAGCAGAACCGGGCGGAATTCACAGGTTGGGGTCAAAGGGCGACCATCAATCGGGTCAGATCATGACGTCCCCGCCGTTGGGATTCATGGTTGCGCCGATATAGTAGGCGCCTTCTTCGGATGCCAGCAGCACGGCGGTGGGCGCGACCTCATCGACAGTTCCAGGCCGGCCGATAGGCAGTTCGGCGAGTTTCCGGCGTCGCCAATCCTCGGGAATGTTGCGGAACAGCTCCGTGTCTATCGGACCCGGACAGATCGCGTTGACCGTCACCCCCTCGGTCGCCACCTCATAGGCAAGCGACCGGGTAAAGCCGATGACGCCCGCCTTCGCGGCCGCATAATGGGCCATCTCTGCCGCCCCCTTATGGGCGAGTTGGGACGAGATGTTGATGATCCGGCCGAATTTTCGTTCGATCATGCCGGGAAGGACGGCGCGTGTGCAAAGGAATACACCGCGCAGATTGACCGCCATCATGTGGTCCCACATGGCGGTCGGCATGGCGACCACGAGCGAGGTGGTGTCGATACCGGCGTTGTTCACCAAAATATCGATCCGCCCAAGAGCGCGCGAGGCCTCTCCCACGGCGGCGATGACGGCCGCCTCGTCGCTCACGTCGGCCGCGACCGACATCGCCTTGCCGCCGCTCGCCGCAAGCCGGTCCGCCGCGCCCTTGGCGGCCTCCGGTTTTAGATCGAGGATCGCCACGCTGGCGCCCTCTCGCACGAAAGCCTTGGCGACGGCTTCGCCGATGCCGCGCGCCCCGCCCGTGATGAGAGCGGTTCTGCCTTTAAGCCGTCCGGACATGATGATGAACCTCCGTTCGCGATGGGATGAAGCGCGCCGGCTGTTCGCGGGGCCGGGCAAGGATGCGTTCGGCCTCGGCGGCAAAGGACGCAAAGGTGGCGGAAGCAGGCGTTGCGCCCGCGACCTCCTCGTGGCGATAGCAATGGACGAGGTGACCCGGTCCCACGCTTTCGGCGGGCGGCATGGTGGCCCGGCAGCGATTGATCACGAAGGGGCAGCGCGAGGCCAGAAAACAGCCCTGGGGCAGATTGATCGGGCTCGGAATTTCACCCTTGAGGCTGACGCTACTTTCCATCGCGAGATCCGGATGGGGCAGCAGCACGGATGACAGAAGCCCGCTCGAATAGGGGTGATGGGGCCGGTTGAAGAGGGTCTCGGCGTCGCCTTGCTCGACGATCATGCCGAGATACATCACCGCCACGCGATGGCTGATGAAGCGCACGGTCGACAGATCGTGTGAAATGAACAGGTAGGCGGTGTTTCGCTCGGCCTGAATGCGCTTGAGGAGGTCGATGATCTCGGCCCGCGCCGTCGGATCGAGCGCGGAGGTCGGCTCATCAAGCACCACCAGTTCCGGGTGGGTGATCATCGCGCGGGCAATCCCGACGCGCTGTTGCTGCCCGGCGGACAATTCCGTCGGATATGCGTCGAGCAGCGCGGGGTCGAGCCGGACAAGGCCAATGGCCTCGCGGATGCGACGCAGCCGCTCGCTCAACTCGACTTTGAGGGCCTGCAACGGTTCGGCGATCGTGGTACCGATCTTCATGCGGGGGTCGAGCGACTCGTTCGGCTCCTGGAACACCAGTTGGATCTTGCCCGTCGTGGAGCCCTGCCGCGAGCCCTCCCGCCTTTGCGGATCGAAGCGGATGTTTCCGGCGCTCGCCTCGATCAGGCCCACGATTATCCGGCCGACCGTCGTCTTGCCGGATCCGCTTTCACCAACGAGCCCCAAGGTCTCGCCAGGGTGGATCGAGAAGGACACATTGTTGATGGCCTGAACCACCTTGGCCGACCCGGCGATCGGGAAGTGCTTATAGAGGTTCTCGACGGTGAGGATCTGGCTCATTAGTGGCGCACCGGAAAGTGGCAGCGGACCGCATGGCCCAGCTGCAATTCGGCGAGGGGCGGTTTTTCGCGGCGGCAGACCGGCTTGGCCAGCGGGCAACGGCCCGCATAGATGCACGCATCCGAAGCATCGAGGCTCGGCTGAACGACGCTCCAGGCTTGCCGCAACGCCGAATTGTGCGAGAAGGCGGCGAGCAGAAGCAACGTGTAGGGATGGCTCGGTGCAAGAAACAGTTGTCTGCGGGTCGCGAGTTCCATGATCTCGCCGTTGAACAGCACCGCGACCCGATCACAGAAATGCGCCGTGATTCCGACATCGCGTGTGATGAACAGCATGGCGCTGCCGTGCTCCGCCGCAAGCGCGCGCAGCAGGTCGAGGATCTGGGCCTGCACGGTCACGTCGAGCCCACTCGTCGCATCATCGGAGATGACGAAGGCCGGATCGCAGATCAAAGCGATCGCAATCACAGCGCGTTGCGCCATGCCGCCCGACAATTCATGCGGATAGGCGTTCATTCGGCGCTCGGGATCCGGAATTTGCACAGCCCGCAACATCTGCAATGCCCGATGGCGGGCCGCCTTGCGGCCGAGACCCAGATGCACCCGCGCGACTGTCGCGATCTGGTCGCCAACCCTCATGACCGGATTGAGTTCGCCACGCGGGTTCGGTACCACCATGGCGAGGCGGCGACCGCGCAATCCGCGCAGATCCCGTTCCGGAAGACACAGCACGTCCCGCCCCTCGAACGTGACTCGCCCGGCATCGATCCTGCCCGGAACAGGCGGTAGGCCCAAAATCGAACGGGCGAGTGTCGTTTTGCCGGCACCGCTCTCCCCCACCAGACCGAGCACTTCGCCCGGCTTTACGGCCAGATCGATGCCGCGCAGAACTGTCCGCGGCCGCCCTGACGGGGTGGGAAAAACCACCCGCAGGCCTTCGATCCTGATGAGGTCAGGCGTCGATGCGGACGTTTGGGTCCGTTCGTTCTCCACCCGGCCGAGCGTGTCGATCATCATTGCCCTCAGTGACTGATACGGGGGTCGGCGAGGAAGTAGATGAGGTCCACCGCAATATAGACTAGCAGCGAGAAGATGGCCGAGAACAGCACGAAGCCTAGCACCGGATAGATGTCCGAATTTAGAACGCCCTGAACCGCATATTGCCCCGCGCCACCCCAGGAGAAGACGATTTCCACCAGGACCGCGCCGCCGATCAGGTACCCGTACAGCACACTCACGATGGTGATGATGGACGGAAGGGAATTGCGCAGCGCATGACGCGCGACAAGGCGATGCGGCAACCCGCACAAGACCTCATAGCGGCTGAAGTCGGCCGCCAGCATCTTGTCCATACTTGACTGCGTCATCTTCAGAATCGGGCCGGCATTGATCAGGCCTAGCGTCAGCACCGGCAGGACCAGATGCGACACGGCCGACCGGAACGCCTCGAAATCCCCGGCCAGCAAGGTGTCGATCGTCATGAAGCCCGTGACGGGCTCCGGCGCGATGACCGCGATGTCGAGCCGTCCCAGTGGTGCAGGCGCCCATTGGGCCAGGGTGTAGAAGACGAAAATCAGCACGAGTCCGAACCAGAAATCCGGCAGCGCGCCCGCACTGAGCCCGTAAACGTCCGCTAGGCGGGCAAGCCACCCGCGCGGGTGGAGTGCCGAGGCGATGCCAAGCGACAGCCCCACGATCAGCGCCAGGATCAGCGAATAGGTCACGAGTTCGAGCGTCGCCGGAAAACGTTGCAGCAGATCTTCGAGCACCGGCCGCGTGGTCTGCCAGGACATGCCGAGATCGCCATGCAACAGATGGGCGACGTAGATGATGAATTGCGTATAGAGGGGCTGATCGAGCCCCATCTGGGTCCGGAGACTGGCGATGGCCTCGGGCGTCGCCGTTGGACCGAGCATCAGCACCGCCGGATCCCCAGGGATCGTCTTCACCAGAAGAAAGCTGACCAGCACGATGCCAAGCAATTGCGGTAGGACGAACAGCATGCGTTGCAGCAGGTAGCGCCCGATCCGCATCACCGGCCTCCCGCATCGGCCGTAGCCGTAACGGTGGCGCGCGCGCCCCGGCGCTGATCCCTGAGTTCCAGTTCCTGCGAGATCGACTGCCGACCCGCCGGATTGGACAGCATCTCGATCGACGCCCCAATAAGCGAAAAGCCGAACACTGTTATGGCGAGGGTAACGCCGGGAAAGACCGACGGCCACCATTGGCCTGTCACGACATTCTGGAACCCCATGGCGATCATGCTTCCCCACTCGGGAGTGGGCGCTCGCACGCCCGCGCCAACGAATGAGAGTGCGGCGGTCAGCAGAATACCCCAGCCGACGTTGACCGATAGTTGGGCCAGAACCGGTGCCATTGCGTTCGGCACGATGTGACGCCGGATCACGGTCAGGTCCGATACGCCCGCGACCTTGGCGGCCTCCACATAGCGCATCGCCCGGATGCTGAGCACCTGCGAGCGCATCAGGCGCAAATAAATGGGCATATTCACGAACGCGATAGCCAGAACCACCGTCTGGATGCTTTGGCCGAGGCTTGCGACCAGAGCGATGGCGAAGACGAAGACCGGAAACGCCTGAATTACGTCCGCGGCCCGCATGACCGCGAAGGACAGCCACACGCGAGGCCCGCGCCCGACGCTGTAGAATCCCACCAGAGCCCCGATAGTCGTGCCGACCGCGGCCGACAAGACGGTGCCCAGCACCGCGATGGTCAGATCGATCCTCGGCGCGTAGATCGCCCTGCTAAAAATATCCATGCCGACCGCGTCCGTGCCGAACAGATGTGCGTGGCTCGGCGGCTGTAGGAAATTGGACGAGTCCGCATCGACGGGGGAGTAGGGCGCGACCAACGGCGCGAAGAGCGCCGCCAGACCCACCAGCACCACGATGATATAACCGACCGCAAAGCGCGGTCGGATCAACAAGGCACGTCCGAAGAAACGCATCCCAGGCATCATCGCGAAGCCCAAACTAGAAATAAGGGGAGCGCGAGACGGTCGAGCCCAATTGCAGCCGACCCTTCGTGCTCCGACGCGCGTGGCTCAGCCGCGGCTGAAGTCCTGAAATCTCAAATTGTTCGAGGTATAGTAGGTGAACCCCTTCAGCGCCGCCTTTCTGGCCAGCGTGTATTTCGGATAGGCTAGGAATCCCCAGGGCGCCTCCTCCATCAGAATTTTTTGCACTTGTTTGTACCTTTCCAGACGGACTTTGTCATCGAGCGTTTCAAGACCCTCGGTGATTAGCCGATCGACCGTATCGTTCTTGTAATTCGAATAATCGACGTAGCTGTTTTGGTTGAAGTACAGGTACATCGAATAGCCTGGGTCCGGGGTCCAGGGCGAGTCGAGATAAAAGATGACCGGCTTTTGTCGCTTGGTCACCGCTTCGTAGAACACGCCCGCCGGAAGTTTCTCAAGCGTGATCTCCACTCCGATTTTCCGCATCGCGGTCTGAATCAGCAGCGCGATGGGTTCCTGGGTCGGGTCGCCCGCATTGTAGGACAGCGGCACGCTGAAGCCTTTCGGCATCCCGGCCTTGCCCAGCAATTCCTTCGCCTTTTCCAGGTTCTGCTCGTAGGCGAAGAAGCTTTGATCCACCATCGGATAGATGTAGGGCATCGGCGCAGTTTGCTTGTCGGCAAGTCCATAGTAAATAGTCCGGACGATCTCATCCTGCGGGATGGCTAAGTTGAAGGCGCGTCGCACATCAGCATTGTCGAACGGCTGGATGGCGGCATTCAGTTCGAGCCAGATCATATAGGATGAGTTGACCGCATCGACCGCTACGCTGGGTGATCCTTTGAGCGACTGAATCTCACGTGGCTGCAGAAATTGAGCGATGTCGACAGCGCCCCCCTGGAGCAGCGACAGCCGGCTCGAGGACGTGGGTACCTCCTTCATGATGACGCGTTTCATAACGGGCTTGTCGCCCCAGTAATCATCGCGAGCCTCGAACACGGCCTGCTGACCGCGCATCAACTGCCTGAGTCGGTAAGGTCCGAAGCCGGCGCTTTCGCTTTTCAGGAACTGAACCGCCCACGGGTCGTCCTTGCCACCGGCTTCGGCGCATTTGGTTCCGTCATAGACTGGGTTGGCGAGATTGCATTGTTGCTTCAGGATCAGGGGGTTCGGCTTCTCGAGATTGAACGATACCGCGTGGTCGCCCTCGATCTTGACCTGATCGGGCGAATGGAGCCCAAGGACGGCTGTTTGGAACAGTCCCTGCCCCTTGAGGTTGAACTTCCGATCCCACGTCCATTTCACATCCTTGGCCGTGAACGGATTGCCCCAGTTGGACTTGACCCCTTCCCGCAGCTTGAACATCGCCTTGCGTCCATCGGGGGACACTTCCCAGCTTTCGGCAAGCTTGCCGCGCAAGGCGAGCCCGTTGGGCTTGTCGGCGTGAACGCCGGTATCCTCGCGCATCACCCCGGCCGCATTCGGGTCGGGCATTTTTTCGTAGCCCAGCATGTATTCGTAGAGCGCACCGAGGGAATCGATCGAGCCGAGACTGACGTCGAACTCGATGTCGAGACCCTGGGGTGTCGCGGGCGCGGCGATCACCAGGGTGTCCGAGGCCCCCTGCGCCGCAGCTTCACCGCTCATGGCGACATTCGGAAGCATGGCGGTTCCGCCGAGGAGCGCCGAGGACCGCAAGAATTGCCGGCGAGTTTGGTCGAATGAAGAACCTGTTTCACGCTTAGACATCGCGTCGCTCCCCAGCCGCAGCCGTCGATCGAGTCTACCTAGGAGGTCGGACCAATCGCTGCGTGTGAGTGGACTACCAATTATTCAGAGCGTCAATGAGTTTTTTTTGAGCAGCAATGCCTGCCTAAAAGGCGAGCTGGCGGATTGCTATGCCGTGTCGCGTCGTTTTAAGGTCTGACCAATATGTCTGTCGCTTGCGCGCCCGGATCAGTCGAGGATGACAATGAGCAGGATCGTTTTGGTGACCACAGGAGGCACGATCGCATCCCGTCACGATGCGAAAAGCGGCCATACCGTGGCGAATGTCGGAGGCGACGACCTTCGCCGCACCCTGCACGACCGGCTGGAGGGCATCGACGTCGTGGTCGACGATTTCTGCAATGTCGGGTCGTTCGAATTCGACCTGCCCCTCGCGTTCAGTTTGGCCAGGCAAATTGGAAAGCATCTGGACGATCCGACCTGCCGGGGCGTCGTAGTGACCCACGGAACCGACACAATGGAAGAGAGCGCCTATATGGCGGACCTTCTGGTTGCATCCGACAAGCCGGTCGTGTTCACCGGCGCCCAGCGGAGCGCCGACACGCCGGACACCGACGGACCGCGCAATATCGCCGAAGCGGTTCGAATTGCAGCATCCGAACAAGCCCGTGGCCTGGGGACGGTGATCGCCTTCGAGCAGGATTTCCATGCCGCCCGCGACGTGACCAAGACGCATGCGTCCCGCGTCGACACCTTCGCATCGGGTGAGCATGGCAAGCTCGGAGAAATCGATGGCGAGCATATCGTCGGCTTCCGCCGCCCGGTGCTGCGCAAGACCTATGCCCCCAGTCGGGTCGAAACGAAAGTCGACCTTATCAAGCTGGTGATCGGGGCGGACGACCGATACCTTCGGTTTGCCGCGAACGACGGTGCCAAAGCGATCGTGCTAGAAGGTTTCGGCCGGGGCAATGCGACGCCGTCGGTCGCCCGTGCGGTGGCGGACGTGGTGGCCGCCGGCATTCCGGTAATCGTGACGTCGCGCTGCCCGCAAGGACGCGTTCGGCCGATTTACGGCAATGGAGGAGGCAGGGATCTCGCCCGCGTGGGGGCGATCTTCGCCGGCGACCTCACCGGCCCGAAAGCCCGTGTCCTGGCATCCGTTCTCATCGGACTCGGCCTCGATCAGGAGGCGATCCACAAGGAGTTCGCCCTGCTGGGCGGCTGACCGCCCTCACGCGATCTCTGTCAAGGCGATCCCGGCACGGGCGCAGGCGCGGCTCAAGTGCTGGCGCATGTAGTAACGCCCCCCTTCCGGGTCGTTTCTGGTGAAGGCCTCGACGATGCGCTCATGCTCAATCACGGCCTGCCAGAGATCGTCGCGTTGGATCAGCGGTAATCGCTGACTTTCGAGCAGCACGGACGCGAAATTCCGATGCATATCGGCCAGCAGACGATTGCGGGAAAAGCGCATGACAAGGGCGTGGAACTCGAAATCGGCTTCGGCGTAGGCTGCGAGAGCGCCTTGCCCGGCTGCTGACCGGAACAGATCGAGGTTGGTATTGAGTTCGGCCAATTCATCGACCGTGTGCTTCATTACAGCCAGTTGCGCCGCGTGACTCTCGGCAATGTAGCGAAACTGATAGACTTCCTCGGGGGAGTAGCGGGCCGCGAAGCGCCATGACGCGGCCACCCGCCCTTTCGCCTCCCGCTCCGCGTTGCCCACCACAAAGGTGCCTCGGCCGTGCTCGATGGACAGCAAGCCGATGGTTGCGAGGACCGAAACCGCTTCGCGCAGAGAAGCGCGGCTGACGCCCAGGTTCTGGGCCAATTCGCGCTGCGGGGGGAGTGGTTCGCCCGGCTTGAAGCGGCCCGCCCGGATCATGCCCTGCATCGCCAGCACGGTGTTCTGTGCGACAGTGGCTGTTTTGTCCGCGATTCTGCCGCTCCCGTGAGCACCATTGGGTTGGGAAACGGGCCGGGTTTTCAAAAGCGTTCCGTGGGCATGTTAACCAAGTCTAGGCTCGGGCGACCGGTTCGGACACTTGGCATCGCACTGGAGAACTACCATCTGCTCACATCTGTCGTCAATTACGCGGGACGCTGAAAGTCTCACGGGCAAGCGCCTGCCGCAAAGACGCCGGGCCCGGCCTGTTCGCCTCCCAACTCAGGACCGCTCAACGAGTTCCTTCGTTACGACTTCGGCGAGCTGTCCCGTTGTCGCAGCCCCACCCTGGTCTGGTGTCAATATCAGCTTTGCTGCGGTCACGCGTTCCATCGCGGTCATGGGCCCGTCTACGCCGTCGAGCCCTGCGCCGCCGGCGCACCGCTCCGCGGCTTCGGGGCTTGACCGCGTAGCCAGTCCCTTGCCGAGAGATGGCCGTTCCGACGAAGGGGTAGAGCGTGCTGGCAACCTTCAAGCCCCCTCGTCAGAGGCCTGGATGGGAGTGATCCCTCATGGCAACGACAATCAGCCTTCGGGAACATTCTCGGATGAGGCAACACAGAGTCGCGTCCAGATTGCCGCGCTACAGGCATCGCCCGACCTCGCGCTGGCACATGGACGAAATGGTCGTGAAGATTGCGGGCAAGCGCCATTGGCTCTGGCGGGCGGTGGACGATGAAGGCGAGGTGCTCGACATCCTGGTGCAATCGAGAAGGGACAAGGCCGCCGCCGTCAGCTACTGCGCAAGCTGATCAGCAAACAGGGCTTCGCGCCTGAGACGGTCACCACCGACAAACTCGGGTCATATGGGGCGGCCTTCCGGCAGCTCGGTCTTTCAGCCCGCCACGACCAGGGGCAGCGCCGGAACAACCGCGCCGAGAATTCCCATCAGCCAACACGTCGGCGAGAGCGCAAGATGCAAAAGTTCAAGTCGGCGGGGTCGGCCCAGCGCTTCCTGTCGGCCCATGCCGCCGTCCACAACGTGTTCAACACCCAAGGTCACCTCGTCTCCCGCAGAACCCTTAAGGCCTTCATGGAATGATAGCTCTCGGTCTTGCCGTTGGAGCGCTTGCGCGTCAAACAGTGCGGACAGCCGAGCTTCTGCGAGCAGAAATACTCGGTGCCGTCGAGCGCGATCAGCAGGCGTCCGCCGAGCCGCTGAAACGGCGCCAGGCCGCCGCGCCGACGCAGGGTCTCCAGAACGCCATCGAAGGCGGCCTGCAGGTGCGAGGGAGGCACCGGGTCGAGCATCGCCCGGATATGATTGTCGGTGGGGATCGCCGTCATGCCGAACAGGCTCCGGCAGTTCGATGTCTTGCGGCCTTCTTCCAGCCCCCGCTGATAGGACAGGAAGGACTCGCTCTGCATGAAGAACAGCGAGAAGGCCGACAGCCCGATGTCCGCCATGAAGTAGGTCACCTCCCCGCGCCGCCCATCCGGAAAAGCCGCGCAGGCCGACCGCACTCCATCGATAAGTGTCTGAAGCGTTTCCATCCGGAGCTTGAATCTGGAGGCTTCTGTGAGGTCGCGGGGCTCTGAGGGCACGAGCGGGCTGGCTCCGCGACCTCATTGAAGCCGGATTGAACGAACCCGCGGGAGGGCTGGCGGGCTATGGGGATTGTGGCTGCAGCGCCTGGTCCGAGACGCTGGACCGGAGGGACTGCGCGGTCGTTGGGTCATCATCCTTGAGAGGATCACGACCCGTTCCGGAGGGCTGGGCCGGGTTAGGATCGGGCCTGCGATGGTCTGTTCGCCTTCGTGTCAACCCGAGCGGACCATGGAGCACAAGAGGTCGCAGCCTGGCGCGGATCACCTCGTCAGGTCCAACGGGGGTTGTGTTGCGCGCCGTCCGGCTGATCATGAACTGTCCGGCCACAGGAAAGGGCGGCGCGGTGCCGCTCGGGGCAACACGCCGACGATCATCATGATGCCGCCGCAGCATGGGCAACGCCGGTGCTCCGACGGGTCTGCTTTGCCGGTCGCCCGCGGGTTCGGCGGGGGCGTCTGGTCGAGCAGCTTGCGGCACAGGGCGAGCTTCCCCGCACGATGGCCGTTGGCCAGGAAGCCATAGTGACGGATGCGGTGGAAGCCATCGGGCAAGCTATGCAGCAGGAATCGCGGGATGAACTCGTGGGCGTCGAGCGTCATGGTCTTCGCCCTACCGCTGTGGCGATAATCCTTCCAGGTGAAGGCGACATCACTGTCGGTCATGGACATCAGCCGGGAATTAGCGATGGTGACGCGGTGCGTGTAGCGGCTGAGATACGCCAGGACCTGGGCCGGACCGCCGAAGGGTGGCTTGGCAAAGACGACCCACTCGACCTGGCGCAGGTCACGAAGCCATCCGGCGAAGGCGTCGGGGTCTGCGAGACCTGCGAGATCGCCGAAGAAGCCCAGCGTGCGGGCCTCGAAAGCCGTGCGCAGACCATCGATGAACAAGCGGCGGAACAGGCGCGACAGCACGCGGACAGGCAGGAAGAAACCCGGCCGGCAGGCGACCCAGCGCGTGCCGTCGAGCGAAGGGCCGCCACCGGGCACGACGCAATGGACGTGCGGATGGTGATGCAGGTTCTGACCCCAGGTATGGAGCACGGCGACAAGCCCGATCTCGGCACCCAAGTGCCTGGGATCGGCCGCGATGGTGCGCAGCGTGTCGGCCGCGGCGCGGAACAAGATGGTGTAGACCGCCTCCTTGTTCTGGAAGGCGACCTCGGCCACGCGGGCCGGTAGGGTGAACACGACATGGAAGTAGGGCACGGGAAGCAGGTCCGCCTGCCGGGCCTCCAGCCAATCCGCGCGCGCCTGTCCCTGACACTTCGGGCAATGCCGGTTGCGGCAGGAATTGTAGGCGCAACGAACCTGCCTGCAGGAGGAGCACGCTTCGATGTGCCCGCCCAGCGCCGCGGTCCGGCACAGTTCGATGGCGCTCATCACACGCCGCTCGACACGGCCGAGGTGACCCGCGTGGGCATGGCGATAGCGATCGCCGTGGCGGCGGAAAACGTCCGCCACCTCCAAACCGGCTGTCATGGATGGGGTCAGACGTGCGGCGGAGGGACCACGTCCAGCTTCAGATGATCAAGAGGGCTCGTGGTTCGCCGGATCAACCCGGTCGAAACTCGCGTGTAGAGAGCCGTACTCGACAGGTTGTTGTGGCCAAGCAGAACCTGGATGATCCGGATATCGGTGCCGCTTTCCAGCAGATGTGTGGCGAAGCTGTGCCGCAATGTGTGCACCGTCACCCGCTTGGCCAGCCCCGCTGCCGCACAGGCGGAGCGGCAGCCTGCATGCAGCACCTGGACGTCCATTGGCTTGCTCTCGTCCCGTCCAGGAAACAGCCACTGGCTCGGCCGGGCCAGACGCCAATAGGCTCTCAAGATGCCGAGCAACTGGGCCGACAGCATCACGTAACGATCCTTGAGCGCCTTGCCGTCCTCGACCCGGATCACCATCCGGCCACTGTCGATGTTGGCGACCTTCACGCCGACCGTCTCGGAGGCGCGCAATCCCGCCCCATAGGCAGTGGTCAGGGCAGCCCGCGTCTTCAGGCTCGGGACCGCTTCGAGGAACCGCACCACCTCGTCCGCACTCAGCACGACCGGCAGTTTGCGGGGCTCGCGGGCGTAGGGGATGCGCTCGGGGATCTCGCCATGGCCCAGCGTGACGCCGTAGAAGAAGCGCAACGCGCAGACGGTCTGGTTGAGAGCGGGCCACGAGAGCCCGGTCGAAACCAGGTGAACCTGAAAGGCGCGCACGTCTTCCAGACCAAGACGGTCCGGTGTACAGGCAAAATGCCGGCTGAACTTCGTCACGGCATGCAGGTAGGATCGCTGCGTCGCAGGCGACAAGTTGCGGACCGTCATGCCCTAAACCATACGGCGGCGAAGAGGGCTCATCTCGGCCATCGGGGTGCTCCTGGTTCAAGGATGGGGCGTCAACACCCGCAATCCTCACAGACAGGACACTTCCCGATAAGAGCTCACCCTCCCGCGCCAGCGGGTTCGTTCAATCCACCTCCCCCGATCGTCACTTAGAATCGCTGGATTATCGCGCCGCGGCTGGACCAGGACATCGAGCACCTCTCCCTCGCTGTCGACGGCGCGCCAAAGGTACATGCGCCGGCCCCGGAATCGAGACGACCATCTCGTCGAGATGCCATTGGTCGCTGGGTCGAGGGCAGGCGCCGCAGGTTGCGGGCGAATACGGGACCGAACTTCAGCACCCACCGCCGGACTGTCTCGTAGGAAACGTCGACGCCCCGCTAGGCCAGGAGCTCCTCGACATCACGGTAGCTAAGCGTGAAGCGCAGATGTGGATCAAGAAAAGGCGGCCCGGCCGGGAACTCGTCAGAATTCGCGCGGCGATCAGGATCCGTTTTGCCCGCCCGCGGCGCCCCCTTGTGCGGTTTGCGGATCGGCCGGATGTGCCCGGATCTGAGCAGGCGCGAACGGCATGGCGAAGCTGTTGATACGTTGGCGGGATGGACCGAAAAACCAACTTTCTTCCTGTGCGAGAGCGGCGACCTCCGACAGGATTGCGAGCTGAGGACCCGGAAGGTAGGCGGCGGAGTACTCCACCTGCGTCGCGACCGGCTGCTCGATCATCACGCTCAATGTCCCGGCTTCCAGATCCTCTGCGAATAATTTTGGCGGCAGCAGGCTGATGCCGATCCCGCGTCGCACCAGGAGCGCCACGACGCTCAAGCT
>JAABUP010004020.1_pt1 | contig 24792 bp, 33 predicted proteins | sample 5559201 | NCBI WGS metagenome assembly JAABUP01 (sample SAMN10711887, study PRJNA513373) | rock metagenome | isolation source: Antarctica rocks | place: Antarctica
TCCCCCACCCTCTCCACCACCACCCTTGTCTGCATCCACACCTGAACCCTCACTGCCTCCCATGCCTTCTCCTGAGTTGACTTTGCCCTCTCCTGCACCCATCTTGCCGTCTGCGCCTGGCTCAGGCCCACCTGCTGTGGGGCCCTCGATCCCACCTGTCATGGGACCCTCACTACCATCTGCCATGGGACCCTCACTCCCACCTGTCATGGGGCCCTCACTTCCACCCGCCATTGAGCCCTCACTCCCACCTGTCATGGGGCCCTCGCTACCACCCCTGCCTGGCCCAGCCTCACTGCCACCACCACCACCACTGGCTCCTCTACCATTGCCATCGCCAGGACTATCTCCCTTTCCCACACCAACAGCACCTCCCATACCTGCCACTCCTTTGTCACCCCTAGGTGGCATTGCTACTGCACCTGAACAGGCAGCAGTGGTCACCATCTATCTGCTGGGTGACACCGCCATGCAGGTGTGTGCTTTCTACTGGCTGTCATTCTAGGGATGCAAATGGAACATGTTCCTTGCCAGCTGAATGTTCACATGTGAACTGTAAGTTTTCAGCTGTTGCATGAGCTTAGTGACGACCTAGCATCCGGCACCATAGTAGGCAGCTGCAGTGTCCATTGTTGGCATAACACAATGCTCTGTCATCTCTGCTTTCAGATCAGGAAATGCTTGACGCTGCAGGTCCCACTTGGAAGCACATTCAAGGATCCAGGCTACTTTGCGCAATCCGCTGCTGTGGGCAAGAGCAGCCCTGTCACCGTCACTGCTGTACTCCCTGGTACAACTGCTTTGCAAGTAAAGAGTGCAGTGTGTTGCATGTCTGCATCTCCACTGACCATCTTGCCTGGCTAACATACACAGCTTTGCCGAAAGATGCTGCCTGCTTCTGTGTCTACCATTGACAAGCCCATTTGATGGCATGTATTGCTCAGCAGCTGCCTGCATCAACCATGTTACTTGCCAACTTGGCTAGAAATTTCGTCTTGTGCAGGTGGTGGAGTAATTGACACAACTGCTGTCACTGATGTCCCTTATGTGATCTCTTACAATGCACATGATGCCTTGGGGAACACAGCTGTCCCAGTCGTACGCTTCGTGCATGTGTACAATCCATGCCTCCCTGAGGCTTACTGCACAGTAACTGGTAAAGCCTATAGCCCTTGCCCTGCCCATGCTTGACTATCCAGTCAGTGCTGATGTTCTTCTGCTGCTTTGCTCTGGCTGCCTTGCCATTCCTGCCCAACCCTGACTGCCCTGCCCCTGCTGTCCTGCCCTGGCTATCCTGTCTCTGCCATTGTGCTGGCTTTCCCTGTACACCCTGGTCCTGCTATGCCCTGGCTGACCTGCCCTTGATGCCTTATCCTGGCCGTCCTGCCCCTGCCATTCTGCCCTGCTCTACGTTGCCCTTCCTGGTCTGCCCTGGCTGCCTTGCCCTTGCTGCTCTGCCTAGCAAACCTGCTTCTCACACAGGTCGAACAACATCATGCCCACTCAGTCTTTCAGCAATGAACGCACCTCACAACCACGTGCAGACTTTGGAACAGATCTGATGCTGTCTTGTGTGTTATATCATGTGAGTGCTGTTGCTTGGTATCATAACTGCTGCTGCTGATGTGGCTGAGGTGCACAAGCTGTGCTGCACAGGACGCTGCAGTGTATATGGTTTCTGCTTGAGTGCTGTCACCAGCACGTCCAACACGGCGCCCACCATTACTTTGCGCACCACAGCTGCAGCACCAGCGACCACCTCCATCAAACTAGGTTCCCACTACACAGCCTGTGCGCCAGGGCAACAGCCCTACAAGGGTGCTGAATGTGAACTGGGTGCAACTGCCCTTGATGCACAGAGTGGCAACCTGACCGCATCTGTGCTGGTGTGCGCCCCTGCCACATGTATGGCATCAAGCTGTGCGTCTGGTGAGGCTTCCAGCCACCTGCAACAGTGCTTTGCCCACCTATGTTCAAGACTCAACTTCAGAGCATCAAAGAATGCCAGAAAACGCTTGTCTTGCAGATGCCAGCTTCGTTTTGCATCCCCAGCTGTGATTGGATATGCAGCTAGCAGAGCTCATTAGTATCGTGCGTGTTTGCCTGCTGCTTTGTTAGTATATTTTAGTCTCAAGCTCCTGTTCTGCTGTTTACCAAACAATTCCTTCCCTTACGCTTGATGATTTCTACTTATCAACTGCACCACATCAGCCACATTGCAAGACAGGGCTGTTGTCGAGATGACTACTCACCACAAGCAGCCTCAGTCGTGTTCAAACTGAAGTCTGTGCTGCTTTGCTGAATGTGAGGACATAATCTTCAGCTTGATGAGCAACACAGCTGTTGACCTCATAACACTTGGCGCTTCTGCTTTGCAGACTACATGTTTGTTGCTGTGGGATTGGCTCCTTGTGGCCTGTCCACTGCCTCAGCACCAGTGGGGACCACCTTCAGCATCACTTTTTCCGTGTTTGATGATGGATCACCCCAATTGCGATCCAGTGTCAATCGCACAGTCCTGATCATCTCCCCATGCTCATCAGGTCAGAGAACAACTCTTGTTACATTACTGTTGTCAACGTTGTTGGAATTTAACACCTTTTGCACATCTTGCATATTGATTACTTCCTCAGGAAGGGAGGTTAAGAGCTGTGTGTCTTCACTGTTCCAATGTAAGCTGTTGAAGCAAGGAGAAGACTATGTACTAGCAGCGACCTTTTGCAGGTAGGCGTTGGGATGTTGATGCTTGTCATTGCAGCTGCCAAACCAGTGTGACAGTTCTAATGCAACTGCTGCATGTAGTTTCTGCAGTGCTAAGGTGACAGTCAGCATGTCAACGTCATCGCAATGATCGCTGCAGATCAGTACTACTGTAGTGGGGGCTGCTACCCAGTCACCTGTGGCACATTGGCTATGTTAAAGTCTCGTGCTGCCCCTACAATCATGCTATCAGCAGAGGCCAACGATGCTCTAGACTCTTCTCTGGAGCTGATTTTGACATATGCAACTTCTGTGGCTTTCAACTTGCTGCCCTGTCCCAGCACAGGTGGGCCATGTCACCAAGCACAGCACTGTCTTCTCCTATGTGTCATGCTCCATCTCAGCTTGAGCATCGCTACTTACCCCCCTGAAAGCAAGTTAGTTTTTGATCTGCACCCTGCATGCAGAGCTCATCAACAGAGCCCATCTGCATGTGGGCTGAGCTCAAATGCACTGGGAAACCTCATACATAGGCATGGCACCCCACCTGATTGTCACTGGAGCTCCTGTGCATGTATCAAAGTATGCATTGGTGTCCTGGGCTGTTGTGCATATGCCAGTATGTAGCCTGAAGATGGGATTGTTGTGAATTGATTGATGATGTGATTGATGTGAAGGGCTGCTTTGGACAGTCAAACAATCAAAGGCTGATCTTTGCTGCAGAGGAGCAGACGGACTGTGCTGTGTATGCTTTAAACAGCTTGGGTGATGACATCTCCAATGCAATCGATTTTGCCATCAGCAACCTTGCATGCAACTCCAAGTTGGTTGAAGACAGCTCTTGCCCCGTGTGTGCAGTGCAATACATGCAGCAAGGTCTCTGCTTGCCTGGCAGGTAAGCTATGTTTGTCCTGCTGGAAGGCAAAACTGACACCCTATGGCAGTCTGCAAATGTACTTTTGCGTTGTGGGTCTTACACCGTATACTTGAGCTGGTGATAGCCTATCAAAACAATATCATGTCACCCTTTTGATCTGATCTCTGCACATCACTTGTAGTTCGGCAGGCAGCCTCTCTCACTTTGTATATGGATAAGAGGTGGTCACTGCTGGCAGTAAGTGGACCTATTGACGCAGGTATCAGATTCAGTACAGCGTGTCTGACATCAGTGGCGCATTTGCAATGCCAATGACCATAAACATAACACTTGGTGGAGGTAGCTTCCATCACCGTTGGCTTCTTCTTCATGGGTCAGGCTGACAATGTCAGCCAGGCTCAGCAGCATGCAGCACAGCTCTGTACTGGAGGAGCGGCTTCTAATGCAGCTGTGACTGCAGATCTAGCCGCCGTCTTGCAGAACTGGCTGTCATCTGCCGTCAGCTCTCATGTTGATCAGATGAAATTGGCCTTGGACGCAAGCGCAGAAGTTGTAGCAGCTGTTGATGTGGTAGAATTGGGTCTATTTAGCGCAGTTGTGCAGGCAGATATCGCAGTGTTGGATGCCAGCATTGCCTGGGATCTTACCGCAGTTCTCAATTTCAACATCACCCAAACCTATGCCTACAATGTGACAGTCCAAGCTGCAGTGCTGACTTCTGACTTGCTGCTATCTGTCTTTGTCGATGTGCTGAGCAGTTCAACCAGCAGAAGGCGTCTTCAGAGCGAATCAGACCACTTGCCATATGACGAGCTGCTGCATAGCACAGACTCACTGCCCTCTATGCAGACCAAGTCTATTCATGCTGTAGCCGCCGCCCACTTCCCCAGAAATGTGGCTGCTTGGTCCTCTGTGACAACACAGCAACAGAGCAGCAACAGAACAGCTAGGATGCCGGCCTTGGGCACAGCTTGGGATGGTTCGCATGGCAAGGCACGCAGCGTATTGAGCACAGGCCCCAGCTCAGCGTTCCCACTGTCATCACTGCTGGCCTTCAAGACAGACCTGATGCTGGCTGCCTTTGCTGACACCTCCGGCTGCAGCATTGACAGCCTGACAGACCTGTTCTTTGAGGACTCAGAGGAGCCAAAGGAGCTGAGCGATCAGTGTGTGGACGATGATGGCTCTGCAGATCTCAGCCTGAATAAAGCATTGTTTGTGAGTGCCGGCGACTCGGTGCCCCTGTTGCAGGTGCTCTGCTGTTGCTCCCTCTGGCATGCATGTCTGCCTGGCTGTTGCTCTGAATTGTGACGGGCATGAGTGGACCACTTTAGTGCTGCTGCAAAGCTGCATCCTACTATCTTCACTTCAGTATGCAATACCAGCCCAAATGTGTCCATGTGCATGGTGGGTTGCAGCATACAGTTGGGTGGGAGTGCTGGTGCATATAGTATGTTGCAGGTCCAGCATCGTGTTCAGAAAGCAACTATGTATCAGGTCTGTGCAGTTCTTCCCCCCCCGCCTCCTGCCCCCTACCACACCCCATAACAGGACTGGGACACTGCGTGCATGAAATGGTTAAGCACAGAATCTACAGAAACAAGACCCCTTGTCTTTGATGGCATTTAAGGAGGAGGTTGGTACGACACTTTCCTCGGCGCCGAAGGCAATATCTGTGGTAAAAAAAGTGACAGCATGCGAGGGCTGGGCTATCTCTGGCAGACAAGCCTGCTTTCTTGGCATCACAGCATCAACCAGCTGTCATGTATGCAAACTTTGATGCGGCCAACAAAATTGAGAGCTGTGCATGCGCAGGTGGTACAGCTGCACTCCACCTCAGCATCTGCGCAGAGTCCCACAGTGGATTATGAATCTGGCATGGAAGCCATGGTGTTAGCAATTCTCCAGCAGACCAACTACAGTCAGCAGTCTGAGCTTGCTGATCTGGCAGGGTTAGCCCTTCAGCTTTCCCAAGATGGGATGGTTGAGCAGGGAATGCTGCTGAATGCGTACTCAGGGTTTCTGGCAGACGCACTTGCATCAAATGCCATGGTTCAAGGGAGCCTGGGGGATACATCAACGCCCTCCCTCTTACCGGCAAGTGGACACATGCAAATTCTGACATTGCTTACAAGTGTGAAGACTGTTTCATCTGTTCTGGTGGCTTGAGCCCATATCTGGACAGGACATCCAGCATATCGCTAGCTTCACAGGGGCATAGCTCCTGCTCTTGAGGTCTGTCAGCAGCAGAACACAGAGACAGTGTGAAGGCTGGTGTACAGACTGTAATGCATGGTACCTGGGTCACGACACTGAGGCTGCTTCTGCTGCCTTTGCATGTACCTGCCTCTTCTCAAGGGCATTGATGTGCCTACACTCAACACCGCAGCCCTCAAGCGGTGTTGCCAAAACCTTGATGCAGCTTGCAAGTATCCTCTCCATTGCTGCTGAAACAGAACAACATGGTGCTAGCGTTGCAGTTTTGCTTGTGAGGCAGAATGGACATGATGCTAGCCTTGTGATGCTGCAGGCAAAGCTCAGCCCATCCACATTTGTTTTGCGTGAAGCCTTGATCCAGCAGCAGCAGGAGCAGCAGGCAGCCGTAGACTCCCTTGCCGTGCTGCCAGGCTGCAATAGGACTGCTGACATGCAGTATGAGTTTGTGGTAGGACTTCATGTACCATCTGCCATCAAACTCTCTGGCAAACTTGCCCACAAGCTGTGTTGTGCATTGCGCAACATGTCTGCAGGCATTGGGGGGCTGACTGCCTTCATTCATTGAATATGTGCCTTCCCATGGAAATCTTTGATTGCTGCTGCAAGCAGAAGTATCCTGTGGTTGCTCAGACGTGGAGGACCTTCGAGCTGCACTGCTACTGCTGACAGGCGCAAGGCGCCTTATCAGGTACCCAAGCATTGGCAAATACAGCTGTGGAAATAAAATATAGCTGCTGCTGTGTCTGCAGGTCACCAACGACACTGCTACAGAGGCCCTTGCTACAAGACGCAGACTGTTAGTCAACCAGGTCAGTTGCTGTGCCACACTATGATGGTATATTCACTGAGCAGTAAACATACTCATTCTGTCAAACAAAGGCGCAGTTGGACCCCACTCTGGTAGTGAAAGTATCTTGTGGCGTTTGTCCCTCTATACTCAGTGTATGAACCGTAAGACAATAAGTACTGGATGCCTCTGGCACTCCTCTTCTGCTATGTTTTGTATGGTGATGTGTAGGGGGCAGAGACTTGGGACGGCTATTTGGTGTCTGCCAATCTAGACAGCAGCACACAAGGGACTGGTACAGTAGCACAACAGCTGCTGCGCAGACGCTACGTGGGTATTCAGGGTAGCAACAAGGTCATTGGCGCACTGGAAGTCCAGCAGGTTGGTATCGCATAGGGAATGCATGGCATGCTCTACCATTCCACTGCCAGCAATGAAGCTAGCAGCATGGCAAGGACGGCTAGCATGATGCGACATTTAACTCTCAGGGGATGCAGCACTGCCTATTCAGGTTTAGCATAGCGCAGGGCATAACCAAACCCACAATTGGTGCTGTCTTGAAGTGTGTGCATAGCGTACTTTACAGGCTTGATCACATTCAGTGCACAGCCTCAAGCATCATCTTATCTGCAGTACAACATCAAACAGGAGCTATGTGCATCTGCAGACAGCCCAAGCTCAAGTGTGCCAGTCAAGCCGTTTCACAAGCTTTGCAGCTTCCTGCAGCGTACCGCATGGTGAGTCCAAGACTGCGTGCTGATGCAAATCCACATTCACAGCATGTGTCAATACAGACTCAACAGCTCATTGCAATGCAATGCTCCCCCATTGAGTGCAAGATCTGATTTCACATGCATGTGTGCAGCAGGACTCATGCATGCAAGACCTTGACTGCAACCCAGCACCCAGGTATGACATCACCATGGCATTATCTGGAGATGGCATCATCTGGAGGATGTTGTCAAGACTTGAACTCTTTCAGCTTCCTGTATGCCGCATGCAGCAAAGTTGTCATGACTATAGGCATAACTGTTGTAAACAGGGTAGGAGAAATGCATGATGAACAGCTGCAATGCTGTACAGGGGTAACTGAGGCCCCTGCAGCCTCACAGCTTGCAAATGGAGTTGTGGACCTGATGAAATCAGGGGGCGGCATTGGGGTGGACCCAGTCTTTCAGACCTGGTCAGACCTGTGGAACCTGGATTTGGTAGGGGATGAGGACAAGTACTACAACATAACAAAGGTGACGTGCTTACATAATGTGAGCTTTGCAGCATGATCATTTTGTGGAATCAATGGTTGACTTATGCTAGCTAGTACTAGCAATGCTCCAACACACTCAGCACTTGTGCTCGTATCTGAAGCTGCTGCTGCTGCATGCTTTGTAGCACAACAGCACCATGATGTCATGCAGTCAACTGGCACACCACCGTCATTGCAACTCACATAAATGGTTCATCCTAAATCATTCATCCAGGTGAGTTTGATATGCAGGGCTCTAGTGATGTGGACTCCCTTGGCAACCCCTATGGCTTCTCCCAGACCCCCTTAAGCCAGCACACACCTTCTTACCCTCTCCTGGTCACAAGTCAGATGTCACGTGACAGATCTGTAGATCAGCTCATTCTCATGTCAGACGGACGCTATCTGAGCTCTGACACCAACAGCATGACTCTGCGCCTAGTGTCATACAATGCAGATGCCAAGGCGCTGGCCTACATTCAGATTCCCTTTCAGTGGCAGGCTGCAGGGGTCATCATAGGGGGGCCACCCTATATTCTCACCCTGCCTGTTTTGGCCTATGCCTCGTACGCATCCAGCAGGTACGCAAATGCGTGCCACGAGTATGCAGATAAAGTGAGTTGTACATGTATTACTCAACAGCACTTTGGGTCTGCTTGGATGCTGGCTTGTTGACTGGGCTTAGCTTCCTGCATCACGCAGAATGTTTGCATAGCAATGCTTGACGGCGTGTGATGATGCATTGACCCTATGTGCACAAGCAGGTGTTGCCTTGACAGTTACTTGATAGTGTGCAATGATGCATTGACCCTGTGTGCACAAGCAGGTGTTGCCTTGACAGTTACTTGATAGTGTGCAATGATGCATCGAGCCTGTGTGTGCAGAAGCAGGTGCTGTTTTGACAGCAGAACAAAACTGCTCCGCCTCCCATGCCTAGTGGCTATCTACATGGCAAGTCAGCTTCAGGCCTTCGAGTCATCACGCCTGGATTGCTCTACAATGAGCACTTACGTCATAATGGACACTTTTCTGCTATCAGAATATCATCACCAGAATCTAATACTGCTGAAGACAAAGCTGACTTGTGCATTGTTGCATGTGGCGTAGGTGGACAGGCATTTTCTGGGATGTGTTGGTGTGTAGTGTGATGGTGGCGTTTGGTGTGAATGTGGTGCAGCGAGTACGGCATGTCTTGCAACACCACCGCAAGCACCTTTGGCAAGCCCTGTATCACCGCACTGCCATTCTGCTGGACACAGCCATCCTTGCCTTGCAGGCTATCAGTAAGTCGGTGGGCACAAAGTGCTTTGCGACCTTATGGCTTGCTTGCTCCAGAAGCATGTGGGACACCTGCACAAGAGATGCACATGGTGCATCCCCTAAGCGATTTTGACATACCCACAAGAAGTGCAGGCGCATACAGTTATGCAGCGCTTTAAGCTCGCCAGAAAGATGCATGAGCGCAAGTGCATCAAGAGTCAGTCACGCATTATATGATGGCAGGCCAGTGACAACGTCTCTGTCAGCTTTGCTCAGTTGCAACACTCAGTTGCAGACCAGACCAATAGATGTGTGTTTGTGTTACCCACAAGTGTCAAGCTGGCACATCTGGATCTGTGACAATGAGTGCATTTGACTAGGTGTAGGACCCAAGTTGCATTGCATGGTGACATCAGTCCTTCTTGCTCCAGGTATGGCTCTGTACATTGCATATGCCTGGCTGCAAGTCAGTCAGCTGGGAAGCGCAAATGCCACCTATGACATTTATGACTCAGACAACTACCCCCTGGTACGCCTCATGCCCCCCCCCCCCGACCCCCCCCACCCTATCCCTTGCCCTCCTATATCAGCCTTCTCAAGCCTGTGGCCACCTGCCGTGGCACGTTTTGCTGCACATCACTTGTTCATGTCATGGCTGCATCTGGCCAGATGATGTCAGGAAGATGCCAAAGACATTGCATAGCTTGTATTTATCATGCTGCTCTTGCAAGTTGTTGTGTCAGGCAAGCGCTTCTTGCATCAACTCCTGCTTATCTTTGTCAGGCATTCAGAAGCACATTTAACGTGTTTTTTGACACAGCCCTGGCAAGCGGTGAGTCACCATTATGTAAAGCTGGTGTGCATACATGCAGGCGCGCTATCCACTTATCCAGAGGGTAACAGCAAGTGTGGCAGATGCAGTCAATGGAACAGCAATGCAAGCTGGCGGGCCCAACCGTTACCTTCTGCAGGCCAACTACACAGGTGAGGCTTTGTCATTGGTGATGAGTACGCCTGATCAGGCAACATAGATAGTATGCAAGCTAGCCATCTGTGCAACCCACTTGCAGCTGTGCTGCGTTTGCATCACGTGTGATGTAAGTTGAATTTCAATCCGAACATCCTAACATAAGTTTATTTAATCATACTTCTTGTGCTCATACACACCAATTGCTTGTGCAGCATGACTTGCATGCCTCATGCACCATCAAGCTTTGCAATCTTGTAAGTCATGTTCTGTGTGCTGAGAATGGTCAGCAGGGACAAGGCTGTGGTCCAAAAGGTCACCCTGTTTGATTCCCGGAATGCCTGCTGGCAATCATGCATGACAAATGATGTGAGAATGCTGCAGGCCTAGAGAGTTTTGAGACCTTCCTGTACAACACAAGTGTGCTGTACAGTCTGCTGGTGGCATACGCCCTAGTACAAGCACTGGTGCTCACTCTCATGCTGTGTAGCTTTATTCAGCGATGGTGAGTCACACAGCATCTTTCTTGAGGGCAAAGCTACTACCTGCGCAACAGATGAGCTGTAAGACAAACTGTGTTCAACAGCATTGATGTTTAGCCACCTCAGTCAATACACGGCAGCATTTGTGTACTGTGCAATTCCTTGTCTGCAGATCTGTAGTTGCATCTGGCATGTGTTGAATCGGTTGCTGTGGTGAAAACAAGCCTGATGCAAGGGGGTCTTGCACGGCCTCACAGACAGAGGGAAGCTGTGGTACCCATGCTAGTGGGTGTGATGCAGGTCATTTGACCCCAAGATGGGTCCCATTGCGAGAGTGCTATGGAGGTGCCTGCCAGACCTATTGCATATTGGGGCAGTGCTGGTCTGCGTTGCCCTCATGGTTGCCCTCATGGGCAATGCCCTGTTTGGTGATAGGGCACAATCATTCTCCTCACTGGCAGGTTTGTTTCCCGTGCAGTGATGATAATGTGGGTCTGAATTTGCCTGGGTCCCTGCATGCATTGGTGACGCAGCCGGACATGTCCCATACCATTCTTTAGCTTTGAGCACTGTGGGTTTAAATTCCAGATGCATTTTCTCCAAAAGCCCCTGACTTTGATGTCTGTGTTCTCTTGCTGAAAGGAGCTTGCAGCTCATGAGGCAAGTACACACAGGGGGGATCTTGCAGGGCATGACAGGGTTGCAGCACAATGCCCCTGCATTCCTGTCTCATGTGTTGGGGTGCATTTGCTGTTAGTCAGGCTACCACAGCAGTTCAGCTGGCATCAAAGCAGCACTGAGCCATGTCAGAGCTGCTGCTGGAAGCTGCGCCGTGAAAAGTCATCGCATGCAATGGCTTGATCAAAAGTTGTTTGCAGACAGCTTGGAGGTGATGGTAACCCTGCTGGTGGTAGGGGTCATGGATGACGCTCGCGCAGACATTCTGGCAGACGGAAACATCAGTCTGAGTCTTGTAGAGCGGCTCAGTCAAGTGCGCTCTTGACTCCTGTCTGTGTGCTCGCTGGTGCAATGAAGCATGCGCTGCATGGGGAATGTAAGCAGCCTGGGTGACAGCTACATTTTTGTGCAGAAATCCATTGTTGCTACATCTCTCTGTCAAGACTCAGCATATTTGCTTCCTTGGTTGCGCATGACAACATCACCAAAGGTCAAAGATCTCATCATGACTACTATCGTCATCATCATCAGATCTGTGTTCACCAAGTGTTTGAATGTTGATGTCAAAGAAGCATGACCGTCTGGCTTTCACACGCAGGAGGTATACTGCTTCATCCTGCCATTCATTCTGAAGTGGCTGGTAGCAGCCTTAATTGCAAGTGTCCTAGTCAGCCTCTTCAGCAGGCTCAGACGGCAAGGAGACCGTTCATACAGCAGCATATATGCTCAGATTTGCGCCCTGTTTGATGAGTGGTTGCAGTGCATGCGTCACCATGTTTCAAGCAGCAAGCAAACGTTTCTGATTCTAGTGCGTCTGATTGGCAGAGGCAGGGTGTCTGGAAGAGTTTCAAAAGTCACAAGGTAAGCTGAAACTGATTATAGGGTTGTAGAGAACGATCAGTTTTGGCATTACTCACATGTGTTTGGCTTCTTGGGCATCTCAGCATGAATGTTTCAGCACCATGTTGCGTCTCTAAAGGCTTTATTGTGCTGTGACTGAGCACCCTGACTTTGTAAGAGTTATGCAACTGTCTGAAAAGCTTCAGGTGGACTAATGCCCATACTTGCAAGCTAGTGTGGCTGTGCGTGCACAGGTCTAGTGGTCAGCGTGCCATAAAAGGGATTGCCAGGCCTGCTGTGGTACCATGCACACGCTCTGTGCAGCTTCATGGGGTGCTATATACACCAGCAACTATACAGGTCAGATCCATGGTTGTTACCCTTGGCACCAGGCAATTCACACTCCATGCAGTTCAGATTCAGGGCTTGCATGCATGTGTATGGAGTTCTTCAGAGGTGTGTCAATGCTGCCGTTCACACATGCATGAGCCACTTGCTGCAAGGCAGAGCCTGTCCGCATGTTGTGTGCAATCAGCGCCTGCACAGGCGCCTCTCATTGTATACAGTGGTGCAGGCAGCAGTCAACAGGCTTGAAAGGGAGACTGCATATGCATTTTCACAAGAGATGGTCAAATCAAGGCTATTGTCTCAATTCTTTTTGGGCTGGCCAGCATGGCGGTGCAACAGACATCTCTACACAGTGCATGAAGTGCCCCACGTCATGTGGCGCCATACTCGTTCCAGCAGTGATGGGTCAGAGAGTGCTCCAGAGGGGTGGTCAGATTTGACTGATGCAGCATTGGTGCTACTTGAGAATCCCACCCTTGCTGGGGTCATCCGCCCTCAGCAGCAGCAGCAACAGCAGCAGCATCATACTGAAGTAAGGCTCATGGTGCCCTCCAGACAACGGCCAAAATATGGGCCTTCAGCAGCAGGGAACTGGGAGTCATTTGTCCAGGAATGCCTTGCGCCTAAGTCAGGAGCTGCGACTGCTGCACTGGTGAGTAGGCAGGAAGTTTCAGCCAGCTCATTGGCGGCCTTGTAGACTCACCTGAGGCTCATTATTCTGCCTGGCATTCGTAGCATAACACATACCCTTCATACTGGTATTGATTCTTGCAGCAGCGCAAACAGCAATGGTGGCAATCACAGTCTGCATGTGGCAGACCTACATAGAGACAGATGCCTGCAAAACACATGCTTCCCTGACTGCTTAAGAGCGTAGCTGTCTGTGTGTACCATGCATTGCTTGCTCCTGGGCTTGTCCTGCAGCACTTTGAAATTGATTACTGAAAGGCACTCTGACTGCAGGCACTGTCAGCGCAACCCATGACGCTGTCATCGCAATCCATGAAGCATGGCCACATTGGAGCAGACATGGAGAGTGCCCTTGAATGCTCAGATGGCAGCAACATCAGCTTGCAAAGTGTGGATGCTTTGGGTGCAACAGCCCCAATTTACGGCAGGCACAAAGTGCAGGACTGGCTTGCAAGTGATCATGCTGCTTGGTCCAGCATGCTACCACTAGACCCAGCAAGAACATGGGATGCCAGTGCTGCAGCAATCATGAAGCATGCATGTGCTGAGGTGCTTGACGAGAGGACCATTGGTCAGTCAGGCAGGCGGCCCACCTTGCCTGAACCAGCTGCTCAGCAGCATGACGCTGACGCAGCAACTCAGCATGCATCTGAAGAAGCAGCTGAGCAACAGAGCGCTGTGGCAGCTTTGGTGCAACGTTTTGAGCGTTTCACTGTAGCAAAGGTTGACATCCAGAAGCGCGGGTTGGCCTTTGGGATGTCAGCATTGGCTTTTGACCAAATCCCTCAGAGAGCTCAGACAGCAAAGCAGACGGGTTTAGCAATTGAGAGCGCAGCTGGTGTTGCAGCCTTCTATGATGCAAAGGTCACCATCTCTGCTGGTGACGACGCACACCCAAGCAGACAGATACAGCCCAGCTGCGGCGATGCCATTCTACATCGCACACCTGCAGATGGCTGCTCTGCCAGTGGCAGTCAGCCTGTTGCATGGCACGTAAATACATCTTTTCAGCCAGAGAGCTCATCTGCTGAGTTGGGTGTGGCTGATGCGTCCTCACACAGACATGCTGAGCCAGCAGCTCCTGATGTCTCAACAAGCTGTTTGGCCAGGTTGCGAGCTGCTCATGCTGCTGGTGCAGACCAAGCCAATGCAAGGGAAGTGTTATATGAGGAGGATGACTGGCTGCCACACAGGTATGCCTTGGCAGTGCATCAGTCACATTGACCGTGCGCAACAATATATGTACAAGGCAGTCTGTCTTGCCGTGTGTGACGCGAGGCCAAAGGGCCAGCTACCACAAGCAAGCTTACAGGCTAGCCGCTGACTTGTGGAGGCTGCTGTTTGCCACACTTCTTGCCATCTGCCGGCAATGTGAATTTGCTATTTACACTTGCGGCCTCAAATGGTTTGGCGAACAGATGGTGCCAATTGCACTGTGCCAGGCTTCATATCACTGCAAAAGCTATCTAGTTGCAAATGCAGGCTGGGACTCTCAAGCTCATCAAGAGTACTGCAAGAGTCGAATGACAAATGCTCCACGGGACAAAGGTTTACACAGAGCTGGTCTACCTCCAGTGGTACAGCAGTGGATGTTTCTGAGATTGGTATGCTTGATGCACCAGCAGCAGTGACGCCCAGCACAGTAGCAGGGGTGGAATGTGTCACGGGTGTGAAACCTGGAGGGCATGCTGGCCATGGGCAGCCATCGATGCACCATGCACTGCAGCGTACTCTGCATCAGGTTACAGATTGTACATTGCAACTTGAGGCTTTCAGCAAGCAGCAGCATGCGATGCAGATGGCCCTGCAGGTCATGACAACTAAAATGCAGGACAGTGTACTTCTAATGCAGCAGCAGTAGCAGGCAAGGATCAGCACATGATTCACATCAACAGTGTGCATCCTTGCTGCTTCTGAGCAGCAGGAGCAGCCTGGCACACCCAGATGCCCATTGTATCATACTCTGGACATTGAATGATTGACAAACAATTCATATCGTCTGCCAAGCAGTAGTATTGTTTGTCAATCAAGCCATTGCTTGTGATCAAGGTCTGACATGGTCTGACATGAGATTTTAGGATGTTTGTTGTCGGCTCCGTTTGCTCATGTCACCATGATATCTGTCATTCATGTCGCTGTGAAGGGGGGTGTCGTAATGCTGTGGTTTCTATTATAGTTTCTAGAGCTTCCTGAGTATGACCACACGTGCAGCCATCTGCCCTAGATCACTGTACACTTTGCTCTAGATCGTCTGTGGACCAGCAGTGTAGCTTCTGCCCTACACTTATGTGGGATTTTGCGTGCAGAAGCAGATAAGAAGATTGTCTGTGGATGACTGCAGCTTTGAGTTTGCAGAAAAAGGTTCTTATCTTTTGCAAGACCATGATTGGTGTTTGACAGAAGACCCCACCCCTCCCCCCCACTCCCCTGGACTAAGGACACATTCTGCAGGGCAATCATATAAGGGCCAGGAGGGGGGGAGGGGCGTCAGCAGGCTTGAACTTTACCCCTCTCAACACGCTGGGGAATACATGAGTTCTGAACTTTTTTATATATATTTAGATTTCTTGAAGTTGTGTGGACGGGTGAAGAAGTAGACAAGTAGATACTGCCTCAATAAGCCCTTTACATGTGTTTCTGGCACCGGGAATCTGTGTTTGACATGGGAATTGGGCTGACTTACTGACAGACAGCTCTTTGTTCATTATTTATACTGCATGTGTTTATGCAAATTACATGGGATTTCTTATGCTACTCTTGTGACTCAACATGACAATTGACAGGAGAACACGGTACGGTCAGTGCTCAGGTACGCAAGCAATTGGCACGTTTACACAGTTTAAAATATACACATGCACATACAGGCTATGCAATATATCCAGACAGAGAGAGTTTACATTGAGGAAGACAAAGGCCACATATTGAACAAGTCAAGACAGTTCAAAACGAAGTTGAATATCTGAATGTGATCCTGCTGCGCAAAGGAAGACCTGTATCTGTTGCAATACCTCTATGATCCAGGCATTTTACCAAGCTCTGCAAATTAGTGTATCCTTGGGAAAGTGTATCTAAGATCCAATCTATCAAGGAAAGGAAGACCTGGTAGTGGCATTTGTGAAAAACAACTGTACTACACATATGTGCCATGCGCATTCAGATTTCGGTTTGACACGAACCGCACCACCATAACATGCATAGCACGGCTGAAGAATGGCTTCCTACCTTTAATCCAAGGACTGCTTTCGTACCTGGTGTGTACGAGGCTGAAGTAGCGGATGAGCAGCTTGCAACGCGAGCTAGCCATTCGCAAGCGAGTCTTGGACATGTATGAGACGCATTTGCGAACGATGTTAGTTCATTTTGAGGAGTCCTGAAGCTTTGCGTTCTTACAGACGTGCTGTGCAGATTTAACAAGACCCGACACAACTTCGCGACCGATGAGGAGTGGTTTGACTATCAAGAGCTAACAGAGGATCACAGTAAGCCAGCACTATGCAACAGTTTTCTCCTTGTCCTCTTGTCCGCAACGCTCAATATCGCTTTTGCAGTTTTCAAGCTTGTCGAAGGCCAGGATGTGCAGCAGACAGAAGCTTCTATCGACGAATACAAAAAGGCAAACTTTGGGAATATTGTTGCAAATGAAGCCAAAAAGGTACTGCTTTATTCAACATCATGCAAGAAATGGGAAGCAATGCATGTACTTCATGGGTGTGCCTGCCAAATAACTGCACCAACATGCATGACAGGATCTGATGGTAACTGCACCAGCATGCATGCAACTATGACGACGTTTCTGTTGTCTGGTGTTGCAGAGGGGCCGTGTGCAAGCCAAGATCACAGGGTCTGCTGCTGTGAGCACCACAGATCCTCAAGCAACACAGTCACAGCCAAACACTGGCACCTATGCTGCTGAGCAAAGGTACAGAGATCTACATCGGCATCACAAACATTCTCAGCCTTGTGATTGTGTGCCCATCATTCAGCCTGCCCATCTTGCAGCCTGCCATTGTGACTGTCATGCAGCATCTTGGACACCACCAAATTTGCACCTTGTTCTAAGCACAGCTTGTTGCTTGCGTGCTGATGATCCCAGACAAGCAATTGTGTTCTACCTCACAAATGGCATGCATGCAATTATGTTTTGCGGCGGCAAGCATGTCTGCCGGGTGCAGGCCCCTTGGGTTTGGCCAACCCCAGCCCATAGCCTCAGCGGCTGTATCCAGCCAGCTACCCCCTCCTGGAGGCCAAATGGATGCCCAGCAGCAAGTTCGCATGGCCTTGGCCAGTGGCTGGAATCCTGACTTTGCACACAGGCGCTCTATGCAGCTTGCTTTCTGTAGCTTCTAGCAAAGTGACTTGAAATGCTGCACACATCAAAGCACAATGCAAGGGTTGACTGATCTGTGCTGGCACAAGAAGAACAAGACTGGTGATGCTGATCAGCAGGACGTTTGTGCTTGAGATCTGCAACTCACCTCTGGCCAGGGTATTTGCAGGGCGGTACACATGTGTCGACTCCGCACCAAAAGCGTTACCATCGTGCATCACAAAAAACCAGTGCGTTGATGACAAGCACAGCATGAGCTGATACCCGCACAATGTTGGCCTGATGCTGACCTGATTGTAGATGCAGCTCAGCTCTACTTCAGGTGCAGAGTACGCAATTTGAGCTATGTAGCAAATTAGCTAACCTGCCTACATTTAAACAAGGTCGACACTTTTGAGCTGAGTGATACTGGCACTGTGCACATGCAAGTATGCGTTGTGTTGCGTTAGCATGCAGTGCAGGCAATGTTTCACCTAGTAGGGCAGCCCATCAGGGACAATTACTGTGCAAAAGTCGGTTGGGCAATCTGTAATCAGCAATTCCTTCGACAAGATGGTATAACCGCTTGCAGGACATTGTGCCCAAGAGCGTTAAGTGTACTTGTGACACAAATACTGCCTGAGAGTATCTCAACAAAGGGTTGCAAATGAATACAATACTGCATGCCTATGTTTCAGTCTACACCCTCTGCATTGGTGGAGATAACCAAGCCTGTCACAGATGCCCCAGAAGCAGGATTTCTGTATACACTAGCTGTATCAGACTCAACGATGGTACCAGCAAACAAGAAGAGAGGCTGTAGCTGAGGGTGAGGCCATGTCACATCATCTCCTGTCACGATTTTGGTGAAGTCAGACCATGTGGGCAGTTTCAATTTGACATTGTCATCAGCCCCTCGCTGCATTTCATCAAATGCCTCTGCAGTGACAATGCTTGTGAATCCTGAATTCACCTTGTGGGAGCCCAGTAGCTTCTGCTCAAAAAGTTCGCCTTCTTCACCAAACACCCAAGAGTTTCCAGGGTCATCCATTTCCCCTAGCTGAAACTGGCCATCTGAAAGTTTTGGCAAAAAGGCTCTGGGCAAGGAGACCTGGACGTAAGGGGCAGCAGCATTGCTGCTCTGCCAGTCTTGCTGGCTGCTATTGATTTGATCTGATGGACTGCTGCTGAAAAGTATTTTTGGATCAAGTACATAAACTGCACCACAGCAGCAACACATGCTTTTTCGGAAACAAGCAAAGTTTTGTTGAAGCATAGCCAAGCTGGTAATGACGGCGCTAGCTCAAGCTCTCAATGTCGATGACAGGCTTGAGATTGTCCGCACGCATCATGCTGAGGCACAAAATGCCCTGCCGAGTCTTGTGAAACCAGCTTGCACAAGGCGTGCAGACGGCGTGCAGGTCTGAAGGGCAGTGCATTCTGAGCAATGCTGGCTTCACCTTGCACTGTTTCGGCGTTGCTACCGAAGTGCCGCTGCCGAAAGTTTGCCGGTCGTAGAAACTTCTTGACTTGCCACAAGCGAAGAAGCATGGAAGCCGATCTGCTGTTGCAGAGGAGGCTGTCGGTTTGATCTAGTTTGGCAAATCAAGCTTCGAACTGTGCTTCAGAGCGACTTGTCACAAGTGCACAGCCAGTTTCTATTGGAGATCCCCCCCACCCTCATTCGCTTGGGAGCGCAGAGAACAGCGTAAGTATGGCGTGATCACTGAATGAGTCATTTTGAAGTGGGTGTTGAGATTTTCGCAGTAGCCTTCTTCTTCTGCTGGCACCTGACTGATGGCCCTTCTGGCCCCTCAACACTTGCACTGCCGAGCACGGCTGCGTCGGCACCATATTAATCTTGCGCAGAGCCTTGCTTACATAGCTCATACAATTCCAAATGAACTCCGAAAACGAAGTAGCCGTGCTTCAGCAGATATTGCCTGCACAAGATCATGGGCACGAACCATACCTGCAGAGGTCCCGGAGCAATAGCGGTATCGATATCGACAGACACTTAAGTTCAGATCAAAGTGTCGGATCTTCAGCCGACAAGGTGCGTCCATATATAGGGCCCGTCGCATCCTACCTGCTTGTTGTCCCATGGCTGGGTCGCTGCGCCATAGAGCCTCACGCTGGAGAACGCAAAAAGCTCAAAAAATTTTCTTTGTTTTAAATCAAGCAGCTGCATGTTCACCCGCTGCCTGCCTGACTGGCACAGCGACACCGACATACGCTGTGCAATGGTAGCACTGCTCCTACTGTGTCGCGCTATCGACTAGTCCGCGTAAGCATGTAGTCAGACTCCTGTGTCCTGCTGACAAATGCTGTTGCATTGACTGTAGAGGAAGCAGATTCCAAGGCCCAAGGGGAAGCAACACGATGCAAAGCCACCCCTCCTCTCTCCTTTTCAGCAGGTGATGCCTGCCCAATATCTGTGTGCCAACGAAGTCACATTCACCGTCACTTTGATATTTGAGCACAAATGATGCTGCCACAGGCATCAACAGCAGCTGAAAATGGTGACCTAAGGCACAGCAACAGTCACCCAGCAGATGAGGATGCTCATTCACCGGCCTGGTACTCACATTGCCAAGCAGCGCCTCGTAGCCGAGCTACTGATGTAAGCAATGCAACAGAAGTTCATGCTGCCACTTATACATGGCACTTGCATCTAGCCCTGTAGTCTCAGTTTCACCTTGCTTTCGTCAAGCCAAACATATCTGCAACACTTTGGCTTTCATCGGCGTGAGCACTTCCAACAGGAAGGCATGCCGGTGGGCTGCTACGGCACCCTTGGCCACAGCTCATGCATTGCGCAGATTGCTGCATGCATGAGTGCAAGACTTGTGTCACTGCGTCCTTAACCTTTTCCAGCCACTTGTGTACAATGGTGCAGGCGGAGGCTGCCCCAAGCCCAGCACTAGCAGCCATACAGAATGTAGCAACGTCCTTGACTACCAGTCTTGCTCTGTGGGGCACCTACATCACTGACTTTGTAGCAGATGTGGCAGGCGAGGACACAGATGATGCTTCTGAGGAAGAAATGGCTGCCTCACAGAAGCAAAAGTAGGCTTGATGCTTCTCGCTCAACATATGTGCCTCAAAGTTGTCATTGGCCTTCTCAGCGCACCTTCGTGCACTGATGTTGCTTTCACGCTGCAGCATTATTTGCAGGTTTATGCAGGTCATTGCTAGCTTGATTGGTCTTTTATGCCGACCAGCTTCTGTTGCGAAGTCCAAATGGAGTGACGAGTTGTTTGTGGATGCAAATATGCCCAGAGGTTGCGTTTGCAAATTGCATTGGTCTGATTGGGCTGCAGACAAGCAGCAAAAGAAGCAAGCATGGTTGATCAGGGATCAGTGTCTGGGGACATTGCTCAGCCACTCACGAGGCGACACAGCCGAAGCAGCTCAGGACGTCTCAGCAGAGGAGCATCACTTAGCAGAGGGTCATCCCTGCGTTTGGATGGGGACTGGCTAACCAGTCCCATCAAGGTCCCTGCTTCTCCCGCCATACGTGAAGCAGACCCAAATGGCAAACCTGCTTCAGATGATGGCGAGTCTGAAGGCGATAAGAAGGATAGCTAAAAGCATCACTATTTGCCAGTACAGAATGGTTGAGGAACCACTTGTCAGAAGTTTTGGGACTCATGGTCCAGCTGCACAGCATCACATGCTGCTGTACACAGTGGTTGACAGCAGTGTGTCTTGGTGTGCTGGAGTTCGGATTGTTTCATATGTGCCGCAATTCAGATTACGGTGCATGCATGGCTCTATTGCAAGATAGATTTGACCTTGCAAAGTATTGCAGGCATGTCTGCATGTCATGTGAGTTGATTGTCAGCTCCCAGTTCAGAAAAGAAAGTAGGGGTCAGCTGCAGCATTTAGTTGCTAGCAAATTGAGAGTGCTTCTGCAAGGTTTTGAATGCAGTCACAAAGTTCAAGCGAGCCAGCACACTTAAGGAGACATCTAGTGTACCATGCATGAGGAGATATCTAACAACACATACATGTGTCTTGTTGCTAGTGAATTACATCACAGGCAGTTTGTTTCTCAATACGATTTGATTAAACTTGTTGCTGCGAAATATATGCTGCAGATACCTTTTGTATATTGTATGACTCCAAACTCTGTGACGTTCAGCGCTGTTGTTCTGAGACTTCTGATGTAGCAAATTTGCAGCTTGAGGTGATCTAGCCTTGAGAGCTGAACAGTGCACAAAGCTGTCGGTGATAAATCAAGCCAGCAACGCAACTGATTTGTCATATTGCAGATGTTGTCTGCACCAGCTGGGCTTGATTGGAGCCTACTTGGTGACAGAATTAATTTACACTTGCTTGGTGGTACAACTAACTTAAACATACCGGGCGACACATTGTTGATACCAGTCTTGGCTTTTCGGAACCCTATGCAATGTTCAAGCGCATGCTCACAGCAACGTCAAAGACATGAACACGTTATGTCAGCCAATAAGGGATAAACGAAATTTACCACTGATGATTAAAAAATTGACTGTGGCCAGCAAAGATTCAACCTTTGTGCTGATGCATCTAAGCAGCAACCTGTGACAAGATACACAAAGAAATCTCAGCTAAACCTACCAGAAACCTATAGCTATGCTACTCAAGCTTGCTGCGCCGCTCAGCCCACTCGACCAGAGCTTTACGCTGCCTGTGGTTCAGCTTCACTCGCGGCCTGAGCTGCTGCACTTCCTGAAAAGCTTCTACAAACGAATTTGCATGACCAGCTGCCACAAGAGCTGCACACAGAACCACTGTGCTACGGCCATGGCCATGAGCACAGTGCACATACACAGGCCTATCTTCTGCTCTTTGTTCCAGCAGCCACTTGACACCATCTTCAATCAATTGAACATCCGGACCTGCAATCCACATATAATGCTTCTGCACTCATCACAGAATACGTGGGAGCAGACTTGAGTGCCATCTGATAAGACGCCTTTTCATGGTGGTGATCTTAACAGAAATGTAAGCTAGGTTCGTGCGAGGGCAGTCTTGCTTCTCCAAAAAGGCTTGTCCTGAGCATCACTTGGCACCAACACTGAACTTGCTTTCAAACTCAGACAAGACAAGCTTAGTAAAGCTCATGTTCAGGCTACAGGACGTCGCCCCTTGATCTCACCAAACAACAGCTTCTTTGATAATAGACTCTCATGCAAAGCTTGCATGCAGCAAGTGTGGTGCCATGCAGATTCTGTTTGGCAAACAGAACTGCAAACTCAAGAAACCTGTCAGGCGGCGTTGATGAGTGCAGAGCTAGCAGTGTGCTGACGCCATGCACATACAGGAGAAAACCTTTTAGAACAGCACAGGCAGGTACCTGTGAAACAACCGCCTCAGCAACACCAAGACGCCGATCACCGGCAACAAGACCACAAGATGCAGGAAAGCAAAGGATTCACTAGCACAGATCTGTCAAGCTAGCACTGAACAAAGCACAAAAAATCTGCAGCATGGTCACCATGAGTGTCCCAGGTGGGCAGGCACAGGTAGGTGTTGTTGTGCCGGCGCGGCAGCTCACAGGTGCAGTCAACAATGGAGGGGTTGCCAGGCGGCATCCACTTGGGCGAGCTGGGCCAACCCCCAATGTACCTGCATTACATGTCTGATCACGCTTTGAGACGGCATGTCAGGCCAGCATCTGGCCAAATCAGAGGTGTCAATTGCATGTTTGCAAAGCTTGCCAGCTTGCAGACAGCATCTACCATCTGTTTGTTGCTATGCGCGACTAAACAGGCCTCAAGTAGACAGTTGACATGCATACAGCTGTTTGCGTATTGCCCAATGTACCCAGATGCTTGCATATTGCCCAACAAGACTTTGTGATGGGGGTCAGGTAATCAGCTGCAGCATTGTCTCCAAGTCAAGGTGATATGCCTCAGTGCAAGCATTGCAGGCCATAATTGACCTTGATGCAGCTTGCATTTACTAAGTCAACCTGCTGTGGTGTTGCTGCAAGGTGCTGCAAAGGAAATGCCGTCAATTTCTGTGCTGCAGACTATTAAAAAAACGCAAGATGCATGTAATCATGCTGCTGACATGTATGCATTGCCATGTGGGACCTAGCAAAGACTTTGCGACAATGCACAAGCCACTGCATTGTCCATACCAGCCGTCAGTGATGAGAGTCCAATGGGGCTCAGTGCTGATGCGCCGTTGAATCCACAGCTTGCTTCTCAGTCCCACATGATATGGCCAGAGAAGCACCAGGTTCCAGTACGGAACGCTTCCAGACGCTGTCTGGAGCAGTGCACAAGGAATTCGATCAATAGTCACTCAAAGCTGCAAAGTGGTCAGGTGTACGCAGGGACAAGGAGAGGCAAGGGCAGAGTGGCAGCAGCGCAAGAGGATCAGCGATGACACCGCCAAATTCTCAGGCAACGTGTCAACCTCCGCCTGGGCGAGCAAAACAAAGCTTTCTGGTCTATCAAGCCTGCTAGGCACGCACCTTGCCCAACAGCTGTGTGGAGTGACCTGCAAACTGGTCTGTGGTCGCCAACGCCACAGCAAAGCCAACAAGAGAGATGTGCCCAAGCGTCAGAGTCAAGGGTAAGGGAAGCTTATGCCTCAGCAGGATGGTGAGTGTGGCCGGCAGTACAGAGACTGCAGCAACGATCCCCGATAAGTGCAACCCTATAACCTCAGTAACAGAACACCACAGTCCTTGTTGTGGGTCACTCACTAGCTTCTACATTGCAGCGTCTGCCTGGCATTTACACGACTCGTCGGTACAAAGGTGATCACACGGGGATTGAGGGTCAAGACCAGCTTCAGCGTTGGCTTCAACTTTTGCCAAGTTCTTCTTCATGCATGTGTACGAAGTCTCTTGGTGGTCGTTGACTTGCAAGAAATGGCGTAGGCGATCAGCCTTTTGCTGTCCCGTTCCTGCTGCATTCGTTGTGTAAAACTTATGGTGACGTGAAAGCTCATTGCTGCGCAGCGGGTCATTGGTGAAGTGTGACTTGCAGACATGCAGCACATGCACAGCTTGCAAGGACACCAGTGCCCTTGTCACCCTCACTTGGCCGGAACACGTCTGCCTCTTCTTTCAGTCAGAAGGCACAGAAGGTCCAAAGCTGCCCGCTTAGCTTCAGACGCAAATGGTCGAACGTCAAGTGCCAGTGAGCGGGAGACAGGTATGCAGCTCAGTGTGATCAGTCAATCGGCAGTCCCGCTGAATGGGTTGAGCCATGAAGAACTGCCCCAAACCTGTCGCCACGTGCAGGTAAGCGCCAAAGCGCACCGTCAACTCCAGCTCAGAAGACGGCAGAAACCAAACCGCACAGAAGGCGAAGTAGTAGCAACAGCAGCGCCAAGGCCACCACACAGCAGCAGGGAAATACTCTTGGCACCAATCAGATGTCCCTTCAAAA
>JAABUP010004021.1_pt1 | contig 24791 bp, 20 predicted proteins | sample 5559201 | NCBI WGS metagenome assembly JAABUP01 (sample SAMN10711887, study PRJNA513373) | rock metagenome | isolation source: Antarctica rocks | place: Antarctica
CGACACGCTGACCGATCCGCGCCCCACCCAGTAATGATCGTCATGGGCTCGCTTTCTCCGCATCGCCTATCTGCCACAACACATCGGTACGGTACCTTCGCAACCCGGCACCGCCACGGTTCGCCGCGTAACGATTTGGCCATTCATTTCCTAACAGCAGGCGACACCCGTTTGGCAAAGTCGGCACGACCGTAGTACGGCTGGCGGCTCCGCGATCTCACCGTCGTTCCGACTTTGCCCGGTTGGGCATCCCTGTAGCGCCCTCCCGCGACCTGTGGCGACGTGCACTGTCGAGGAATGTCCGCGCGGATGCCCACACCAGCACGGCCTCCGTGCGCGGCAACGATGCCGAACTGTCGAGAGACAGCCCGCTGCCCAGGTCGCGCTTCCGCGCCCGACGGCACCGTCTAGAAGGTTCCGATACCATGGGTTATCTCGCTGAAGCCAGCCGTAGTGGCCTCTTGACCCGCGGCGCATCGTATTGCTGAAGCTGGCGTCAGGCTAGGGCCGCCCCGCTGAAGCTTGAGGGGCGGACGATCTCGGGCGTACTTTTCGGGACGCCCGTAGGTTGGTTCTTCCATCACCGTGGAGCTTGTCGTTAACTGGTTCCGGTGACGACCTTCGAAGAGCTTGTGGTGCGTGCCCATTCTCTGGTGCGGGATGGTCGGCGTGTCGTCCTTGGCATCACTGGCAGCCCAGGTTCGGGCAAGACCACCCTCGCTGAGAACCTCGCCGGGGTGTTGCTGGCAACTCCACCGGTCGGGTGGGTTGCGCACGTTCCGATGGATGGGTTCCATCTTGCCGACGTCGAGCTCGACCGCCTCGGGCGACGCGGTAGTAAGGGCGCGCCCGACACATTTGACGTTACTGGCTACGTCGCCCTGCTGCGTCGGATACGCGAGGACGCCGACGACATGATCTACGCACCGGCGTTCGATCGCGCGCTTGGTCAACCCATCGCTGGCAGCATTCCCATCCCACGCGCCGCTCGGCTTATCATTTCCGAGGGGAACTACCTTCTGCTCAGAGGTGGCGAGTGGGCGTGCGCGAGGTCCGAGTTCGACGAAGTCTGGTATTGCGATCTCGCGGAGGGCGAGCGGGTGCGACGCCTTGTTGCGCGGCATGAGCGTTTTGGCAAAGACCATGATGCCGCGCTGGCGTGGGCTATGGGAACCGATCAACGGAATGCTGACCTCATTTCTCTCACTCGTAGCAGTGCAGAGCTTGTGATTGGCGACGTGGTTTTTCAAGGCCTGCAGGAAGCTGCACATGCCTACCGCGCAGCTGACGTGGGTGCCGGCGGGGAAGGTCGCGATCGTCATGGACCAGCGGCGCCTGCAGCACCCACTTTGACACCCGTGAAGGACGAACATGCTGCCTCTGAACGCTCAGACCCTTACCGAGCACGCCAAGCGGGTACCGACGCCGACGTATGACCGCAGCCAGGTGCGAACTGGGATAGTGCACTTCGGGGTCGGTGGGTTTCACCGCGCCCACCAGGCGATGTACGTCGATCAGCTGCTGCGAGAGGGGCAGGGCCTGGACTGGGGGATCTGCGGGGTCGGCGTGCTGGCGTCGGACCGGCCCATGCAGCAGGCCCTGCAGGCGCAGGATGGGCTGTACACGCTGGTGGCCAAGCATGCCGACGGCACTTATGAGCCGCGGGTCATCGGCTCCCTCGTCCAGTACCTGTTCGCACCCGACGACCCGGAGCGGGTCATCGAGAAGATGGCCGAACCGCAGGTGCGGATCGTCTCGCTGACCATCACCGAGGGTGGCTACAACATCGACAGCGTCACCGGCGAGTTCCACCAGGACAACCCGGAGGTTCTCCGCGACCTCGAGCCAGGTGCTGTGCCACACACGGTCTTCGGACTCCTCATCGAGGCGCTGGTACGTCGTCGCGCGCGCAGCGGGGCGCCGTTCACGGTGATGTCCTGCGACAATATCCAGGGCAACGGAGACGTGGCGCGGCGCAGCTTCTCCGCCTTCGCCGCGCTGCGCGACGCCGAGCTCGGCGAGTGGGTGCGCCACGGGGTTCACTTCCCCAACTGCATGGTCGACCGCATCACACCGGTCACCACGGACGCCGACCGCACCGAGATCACCCGCCGCTTCGGCATCGAGGACCGTTGCCCGGTGGTCTGCGAGCCATTCACGCAATGGGTGCTGGAGGACGATTTCAGCCTCGGCCGCCCCCCGCTCGAGGACGCTGGCGTGCAACTCGTCGCCGACGTCGAGCCCTATGAGCTCATGAAGCTGCGCCTGCTCAACGCCAGTCATCAGGGACTGTGCTACTTCGGGGACCTCGCCGGTTACCGCCTGGTGCACGAGGTGGCCCAGGACCCGCTGTTCGCCTCGTTCCTTCTCGCCTACATGCAGCGGGAGGCGACGCCGACGTTGGAGCCCGTGCCAGGGGTCGACCTGCACCACTACCAGCACCTGCTCATCGAGCGGTTCTCCAACGCCGAGGTGTGCGACACCGTCGCCCGACTGTGCGCCGAAAGCTCCGACCGCATCCCGAAGTGGTTGCTTCCCGTGCTTCGACACAACCTGGCCTCCGGTGGCGAGATCGAACGCTCGGTGGCCATCGTGGCGAGCTGGGCGCGCTACGCCGAAGGCGTGGACGAACGAGGGGAGCCGATCCAGGTGGTGGACCGGCTGCGGGAGCCGCTCATGGCTGCCGCGCATCGATGGCAGAATGCCCCACTCGCGTTCGTCGCGACCCGCGACGTGTTCAGCGACCTCGTTGACGACCAACGATTCGTTACCGTGTACACCGCCGTGCTGGCGTCCCTGCACGACAAGGGCGCACGAGCCAAACTGCAAGACCTCACCACGCGCGGCTAGGGCATGTCTCAGTACAGTTCTTCACACCGGCGAAGTGTCATCGACTCGCCCATACCTCCGGTTGGGGCACCTGGATGGGTCGCGTACCGGAGGAGAGCAGGCCGCATGGTGACGCAGGCGATCGACGCAGACAGACTGCGCCCCATGATCGAGAGCGCGATCAGAGCCGTCCATACGGTGATCAACGCTCCCGGCCCGGCTCTGCTGGCGGGGGGAGGCCGGCGCAGCACTGGCAGCGACTCAGCCGCAGAAAATGAAACTACTCGGTCCCGTGGGGCGGGCGCTCCCCGTGGCCGCGTCGGGTGGTCGCCCACGGACGCAAAGAGTCCTATCGGGAGGCCGGGCACCGTCACCCACACCACGCTCGGCACCGGTGCAATGAGCGCACCCAAGTGCGACTTACCGAGGCGCCGCTCCGATTGGTCACTGCGGGCACCCGCTCGGTGGGCATGGACACGTAGCAGTAGCAGGCACGGTAGGTGCTTCGGCCGGCGCGAGCGCAATCTGCCTATCCGGCCGCCGGAGCGGGCAGATCACACCGATCGCGGTGAACGTCAGCCCGCGCGGCGGCCGGTGGGTGGTAGGCCCTGCCGTTTCACACCCGCGGCGCGATTCCAGGCTAACCCCGCGGAGGTCGGCGGAACTGTGCTGGGCGCGGCGGTTCACCCCAGAGCACTGGCCGCCGGCGACGATCTCGTGGACGTTGGGCTGGGGCACGGGTGGAGCGGGCAATGGTTCGCGTGAAGGATGTGGCCGTGAGGGTGGTCGTCGTGTGCGGGGAGGCCCTCGTGGACATGGTGTCGGTGGCCGGAGAGCCGCTGGCCCCCCTCACCCCGCGACTGGGGGGCGGCCCGCTCAACGTGGCGGTTGCGCTCGCCCGGCTGGGGGTGCCCACAGCGTTCTGTTCCCGTGTCTCCACCGACGGCTTCGGGTCGGCCGTACTGCGCCACCTGCACGACGCCGGGGTGCAGACCGCCCTCGTGCAGCGTGGTGAGGAGCCGACCACGCTCGCGGTGGTGGCCCTGCGCCCCGATGGTGCGGCTGGTTACTCGTTTTACGTGCAGGGCACCGCCGATCGGTTGGTCACCGACCCCGGTGCGCTGGCGGAGGATGCGGCCGCCGTGAGCTTCGGGACGTTGTCGTTAGTGCTCGAGCCGGGTGCATCGGTGTATGAGGCACTGCTGCACAGAGCGCACGCCACCGGACGGCTCACCATGCTCGATCCCAACATCCGCGCGGCGCTCATCGACGACCCCGAGGCCTATCGGGCCCGCTTCCAGTCCTGGTTGCCCAGCGTGGATGTGCTCAAACTCTCCGACCAGGATGCTGGTTGGCTCGGTGGAGAGCCGCAGGAGTGGCTTGAAGCTGGGGTGGGTGCGGTGGTGCTCACCCGCGGTGGCGCCGGGTTGAGCGTGCACACCTCAGGCGGCGTGGTCGAGGTGGGTGTGCCCGCGACGGTGGTCACCGACACAATCGGTGCGGGCGACAGCGTGCACGGCGCCATGCTCGCATGGCTGCACGGTGCGGGGTCACTGAGTCAGGACGGGGTTCGCGCGCTGGACGCGCAACAGTGGCGTGCCGCGCTGGAATTCACCGCAGCTGCGGCGGCGGTCACCGTATCGCGGCCCGGCGCCGACCCGCCGTGGCATGCGGAACTAGCTGCGCGCTTTCACGGTGGCGCTTCTGAAGGACCGTGTCGGACACAAGGAAAGGTGCTCTGACCCGCGATAATTTGTCTTGAGTGAGTTAATGGAACGCCAGGTCGGCTGCTGCCGCCCGCCGAGCCGGGCTCACCGCACGGTTACCCCCGGTGACCAATGCAGTCTTGCCGGTCAGGGTTGAAGCTCTCCAGGACGGTCACGGCAGCACCACCGACTTGAGACTGCCCGGCGCCGTGTCGGAGGTCAGCGCGTCCTCGGCCGCCTCCAGCGGGAAGTGCGCGGTGACCAGCGCGTCGAGGTCGACCTGTCCCGACGCGACGAGGCCGATGGCCACCGGCCAGGTGTCGGTGTAACGGAACACGCCGGTGACCGTGAGTTCCCGGGTCTGGATGACGGGAATCGGCAGCGCCACTTCGCCGGCACCCATTCCGACCAGCACCACCGTGCCCGCGCCGCGCACGGCCTTGATGCCATCGACCACCACCGGGGCGACACCGGAGGCGGCGATGAATGCATCGACGCCGAGGTCGTGCACCGATTCTTCGCGGGGATCGAGAGTGCGGGTGGCGCCGAACCTGGTGACGAGCTGCCCGGCCGGAAACCACGTAGGTGGCCCCCGCGCGCAAGCACTCGTCGACATTCGATTCGCCGACTCCCCCGTCGACTCCTACCGGCAACGCCGGCGCCAACGCGGCGACCTTGGAGCACAGGCGAGGGTCAGCGATCCCGGTACGGCCCGGTTCGAGCAACATCACCAATTGGTTCATCAAGCGGTCGAGATACATGGCCTGGGTTCGGTGAAACCCGCCCACCCCAGGTGCACGGTACCCGCCTGCAGCGCCGAACGGTCATCGCCCGGTGTAGGCAGCCGGTCGCGGAGGTCGGGCGGGGTTTGGTCGGTGAGCCTCACCATCGGGCTGCGTCGCTCGCCCTTGTCAGCCCGCTGCCGGCGCGCTTGGTGCTGCCGCTTGCACGTGCTTAAAATCCTTCGGCTTGAAGTGCCCGGTGCGCAGCTGGCCCTCGATCTGCTCAAGGCTGCGGCCGGTCAGCTCGGGCATCCGGCGCCAGACGAACAGGAAAGCACCCACGTTGAACAGCGCGTAGAGCCACATCGTCTGCCCGACCCCGACCGTGTTGATGATCGTGAGCAGGGTGAGGGTGATGAGCAGGTTTGTGCCCCACAGCGTCGCCGACTGCGCGCTGGTGCCCGCCCCGCGCACCGCGAGCGGGTAGATCTCCGACCCGGTCAGGTAGCCCATGAGCTGCAGCCCACCGGCGTTGAAGAACATGAACACGATCAGGCAGGCGATGATGAAGGGAATGTCACTAGGTCCGCTGTTGCCGGTGACGAAAAGCGCGCCGAGCACCGCCAGACTCAGCGCGGCGCCGGGGATCATCGCCATCGTCAGCCGCCGCCGCCCGATCCGGTCCACGATGGACAGCCCGACGATCATCATGAGCAGGTAGGTAACGCCGAGGCCGACACTGACCTGCAGCGCCGCCGACGTCGAGAACCCGTTGTCGGTCAGGATCGTCGGCGCGTAGTAGATGATCATCTCGATGCCGCTGAGCTGGGTGAACACCGCGACGCCGCAGCCCACGAGCAGTGCCGGGCGGATCCAGGGCTTGCGCAGCCCGTGCCAGCCCCGGTTGCCCTGCCCCGCCTGCCGCTCCTCATCCTCGATTTGCTTGATGCCGGTCAACTCCTCCTCGATGTCGGCGCCGTGCGGGCGGATCCGGCCCAGGACCTGCCGGGCCGTGTCGTGGTCCGACTGCTTGACCAGCCACCGCGGACTCTCCGGCAGCCGCAGCATGAGAATCAGCATCAGTAGGGCCGGCACCGCGGCCAGGCCGATCGACGCCCGCCAGGACAATGCCTCACTCGCGCCCACCAGGGTCGAGATGACGATCCCGACGCCGATGCCGACCTGGAACGTCAGCACCAGCTGGCCGCGGCGCTTGGCGGGCGCGAGCTCGGCGACGTACATCGGGACGGTTTGTGTGGCCCCACCGACGGCCAAGCCCAGCACGAGCCGTCCCAACGACAGCGTCCAGGTTGTGGGGGCCACGGCGGAGCCGATCGCCCCGAGGATGAACACCCCCGAGATGATCAGGATGGTGACACGCCGCCCGCGACGCTCGGAGAGCCGGCTGCAGGTGAGCGCGCCGATAACCGCACCGAGCAGGATGCTGGAGGCGATGATCTGCTCCATCCCGCTCCCGGTGTGGAAGTCCTTGCGGATCTGCAGCAGCGCGCCGGAGATGATGCCGGTGTCATAGCCATACAGGGTCGCCGAGATCGCGGACACCACCGCAGCCGCCACCAGCAGCCCGGTCAGCTTCGCCGGCGCCGCCTTCTCACCGTTCGCGGTGTCGCCACCACTCCCACGGGAGCGGCCCGCCTGCCCGGAGACGTTCTTTGCGGTCACCCCTACCTCCTGGTTCCCTGCCCAGACAGGACGACTCGGATAGACGTCCTCGCCTGGCGAGGCGATTAGCTCGACCAAACTAACGACGCCCACCGTTGACCTGCGTGGGTCTGATCTCTGCCGTGCACCGGCTGCGGACGCCGATCTGGGCAACCCTTCACCTGCCGTACCAACTCGTCAAGACGTTACAGCCCAATTAGGACAATGTCGCTCCGATGAGCGATGGAACGTACCGCTGGCGTCGCCACGGTCGGTCCACAGCGCCTCGGGGCCTTGCGCACCACCCAGCCGCCAGCTCAGCCAGTCGTGCGGCAGGCACACCGCGGCGGTGCGGTCGGCGGCGGTGTGCTCGTGGTCGGCGACCCAGCGCAGCTTTGCGGCGGTGACGGCCGCCACCGGCACCACGCCCACCGCGTCCGCCCAGGCCTGGCCCCCGCCGAGCTCGTCGACCAGGTCGGTGGCGCTCGACGCCGAGCGGGTGTCGTTCCACAGCAACGCCGGTCGGACCACCTCGCCGGCCGAGTCCAGGCACACCAGGCCGTGCTGCTGCGCGCCGACCGCGACCGCGGCCACGTCGTCGAGCCCACCCGCGGCCGCGATCGCCTCCTGCGCCGCCGCCCACCACCGCGCGGGGTCCACCTCGGTCCCGTCGGGGTGCGCCGCCCGGCCCTGCCGCACGAGGTGCCCGGAGTCGGCGTCACGCACCACGACCTTGCACGCCTGGGTGGAGGAGTCGATGCCGGCGACGAGTGCCATCGAACAAGTGTCGCACCGCAATAGCGAGTCGTCCTGCTCAAACACGACGCGGGTCGCACCGAGATCGTCGGCGTAGGCCTTTACGGCATGCAAGCACGCTCGTCGGGCGTCGAGTTCGCTCCCATAGCCCCTACCTGCGTCGAAAATGACCGCCTTCACCGAGCTGTCGGTGGTCGTGTCAGCGATCAACCGCTTGCGTGGTGCGCTCTCCTTCTTCATGTGAACGCGACGCTGACCCGGCAACACTAGCGATCGCACCAACTGCTGCACCGGCTGCAGATCGGCAGGCAGCACCACCGCGGCGACCATCAGGTGGTCGCGGTGCTTGGTTTCATCGACGAAAATATGTGAACTCACCGGTCCGTAGCCCGGCGCACTCCGGGCACCCTGCGGTGACGCACGGGTGTCCACCGCCGACCAAGACCCCCAACTGCAGCTCGACGCCCTGAGCGCCGCGGACTGCCTAAGACCGACACCGCCACCAGCACCAAAGCTTGAGGTGATCATGCCCCCGCCGGCGTCGACCCGGTTGGCGTAGTCGACTCTCGCCACGCCCTCGTTGGCCGCCCGGTCCTCGATTGTCCCTTTCCGTGGTCGCCGCCTAGCGTGGTGTCTGTCCGAACTCCGCGGTCCTCGACGGGAGTCTTCCGTGCCAAATTCTGTGCTCCTCGCCGCCGCCCAGAGTGCACGGGCGAAGCGTCTCGTCAGCTCCGTCCCCGTCAGTCGCAGGGTCGTGGACCGGTTCGTGGCCGGCGAGCAGGTGAGCGACGCGCTGGTGGCGTCTCGGCGCCTTGTTGATGCCGGTCTGCTGGTCAGCCTGGATCGCTTGGGTGAGGAGACGCAGACCGTCGAGCAGACACGGGCTGTGGTGCACTCCTACGGCGGGCTGCTCGAGGAGCTGGCTGATGCTGGCGTGGCCCGGTCGGTGGAGGTGTCGGTGAAGTTGTCCGCCCTCGGGCAGTCCCTGGCCGAGGAGGGCGACCGGATTGCGTTGGACGCGGCGCGGGAGATTTGCGCGGTCGCGGCTCGGGTTGGGACGACGGTGACGCTCGACATGGAAGACCACAAGACTGTGGACTCGACGCTCGCTGCGGTGTCCGCCCTGCGCGCGGACTTCCCGTGGGTCGGCGCCGTCGTGCAGTCGGGCTTGTATCGCACCGAGCAGGACTGTCGCGACCTTGCGCGCGCTGACTCCCGGGTACGCCTGGTGAAGGGTGCCTACGCCGAGCCCGCTTCGGTCGCACACCGCCGCAAGGCCGACGTCGACGCCGCGTACACCCGCTGCCTGAGCACGCTGATGGCGGGGCAGGGCTACCCGATGATCGGCACGCACGACCCCGCACTCATCGCGCGCACCGAGCAGCTGGCCCGTGAGCACGACCGGGCGCCGGGGTCCTATGAGTTCCAGATGCTCTACGGCATCCGGGCCGAGGAGCAGCAGCGGTTGGCGGACGCCGGTCACCAGATGCGGGTTTACACGCCCTACGGTTCCGACTGGTACGGCTATTTCATGCGCCGGCTGGCGGAGCGCCCGGCCAACGTCCTGTTCTTCCTCCGCTCGTTCGTCTCCCGCTGAACCACACCAAGGAGGTCCCCGATGGACGCGATCAGCCAGGTCCCGACGCCGGTCAACGAGCCGGTGTTGTCTCATGCGCCCGGTAGCCCCGAGCGGGACGCCCTGGTGGACCGGCTCACCCAGCTGGGCGCGGCGGAGGCGGAGCTGACGATGACCATCGGCGGGCAGCAGCGCCTCGGCGGTGGCGACCCGATCGCCGTGGTGGCGCCCCACCACCGCAGCACCCGGCTCGGCACGATGGGCAACGCGACCGGCGCCGACGTCCGCTCCGCCGTTGACGCCGCGAAGGCCGCCGCGCCGGGGTGGCAGCGGATGTCCTTCGATGATCGGGCTGCGATCTTCCTCAAGGCTGCTGATCTGCTGACCGGTTCGTGGCGGCCCACGCTGAACGCCGCCACCATGCTGGGGCAGAGCAAGACCGCTTACCAGGCCGAGATCGACGCGGTCTGCGAGCTCGCCGACTTCTGGCGGTTCAACGTCGCCTTCGCCCGCCAGATCCTCGCCGAGCAGCCGATCAGCGGTGCGGGAGTCTGGAACCGCCTGGACCACCGTCCGCTGGAAGGCTTCGTCCTGGCGATCACCCCGTTCAACTTCACCGCGATCGCGGGCAACCTGCCGACCGCGCCGGCACTGATGGGCAATACGGTGGTCTGGAAGCCCTCGCCGATCCAGCAGCTCGCCGCGCACTACACCATGCGACTGCTCGAGGCGGCCGGCCTGCCACCCGGGGTGATCAACATGGTGACCGGCGACGGGCGCGCCGTCAGCGAGGTCGCGGTCACCGACCCCGATCTGGGCGGCATCCACTTCACCGGCTCGGCCAAGACGTTCGGTTCCCTGTGGAGCGCGGTCGGTGACAGCCTGCGCGCCTACCGCAGCTATCCGCGGTTGGTCGGCGAGACCGGCGGCAAGGACTTCGTGGTTGCCCACCCCTCGGCGGACATCGACGTGCTCCGGGTGGCCCTGGTGCGTGGTGCGTTCGAGTACCAGGGACAGAAGTGCTCGGCGGCCTCCCGCGCGTATGTTCCCCGGTCGCTGTGGGCCCGGATGCGTGACGAGTTCGTGGGCGAGGTCGAGGGCCTGGCGATGGGCGACGTGACCGATTTCCGGAACTTCATGGGCGCCGTCATCGACGACCGGGCCTACGCCAAGCTGACTGGGGTGCTCGATCGCGTGCGGGGCGGGCACGGCGTGGACATCGTGGCCGGTGGCACCGCCGACGACACCGAGGGATGGTTCGTCCGCCCGACGGTGGTGCAGGCCGACGACCCCGAGCACGAAGTGTTCTCCACCGAGTACTTCGGTCCGCTGCTGGGGGTGTTCGTCTACGACGACGCCGACTACGACCGGGTGCTGCGCGAATCCGCGGCCGTCGGACCCTACGGGTTGACCGGGGCGATCATCGCCCAAGACCGGGCGGCCATCGTCGAGGCCACCGAGGCGCTGCGTTTCTCGGCCGGCAACTTCTACATCAACGACAAGCCCACCGGAGCGGTGGTGGGCCAGCAGCCCTTCGGCGGGGCGCGGGGCAGTGGCACCAACGACAAGGCGGGCTCGATCATCAACCTCCAGCGGTGGGTGTCCACCCGGACCATCAAGGAAACCTTCGCACCGGCGACGGACTACCGCTACCCCTACATGGGATGACGGCAGCCTCGGGTTCTGCCGGCGCTGCGGACTCGGGTCAGATGTCGGTGGACGCCACCTGGCCGTGGCCGAGCTTGCTGTGCCGGTAGCCGTAGAACCCGTAGACCAGGGCGCCGATCAGGAACCAGACGAGGAAGCGGATCCAGGTGGCGGTTTGTAGTTTGCTGACCAGCCACAGGGAGAACGCGATGCCGAGCAGGGGGGTGACCGGCATCAGCGGGGTCCGGAAGGTCCGGGGCAGCTCGGGTGAGCGGTAGCGGAGGATGATCACAGCGGCGGAGACCACCACGAAGGCGAGCAGGATGCCGATGTTGGTGAGCTCGGCGGCGTCGCCGATCGGCACGAGACCGGCGATGGCGGCTGCGACGATGCCCACGATCCACACCGGACGCGACGGCGAGTGCCGGGCGTTGGTGTGCGCGAACCAGCCGGGCAACAGGCCGTCCCGGGCGATGGCGAACCACACCCGCGATGCCGCCAGGGAGAACGAGAACAGCACCGTGACGATGCCGATGATGGCGCCGACCGAGACGACCTTGGCGAAGGCACCTTGTCCGACGGCTTGGAAGGCAAAAGCGAACGCCGCGGTGTCGGAGAGCTGGGTGTAGTTCTGCATCCCGGTCAGCACCGTGGCCGCCAGCAGGTACAGCACCATGGCGATGGCGAGGGAGAGGATGATGGCCTTGGGCAGGTTGCGTTCGGCGTCTTTGCTCTCCTCCGCCGCGGTGCTCATCGCGTCGTAGCCGAACACCGCGAAGAACACCGTTGCGGCGCCGGTGGCCACGCTGCCGAAGCCGTTGGGCACGTAGGGCGTGAGGTTGTCGGACTTGATGTAGAAGGCGCCGACGACGATGACGGCCAGCACGATGGCGATCTTGACGAACACCAGGTACGTCTCGATCCGCGCGCTGGACTTGATCCCCCGGTTCAGCAGCACCGCGACCCCCAGGCACAGCAGGACCGCGAACAGGTCGACCTTGTGTCCCCCGCCGGTGCCCGGCGCCCCCAGCATCCAGGCCGGCAGGTCGGCTCCGAAGCTGTTGACGAGGTACCCGACGTACTGGGAGACGCCGATCGCGACGACCGCCACGATCGCGGTGTACTCCAGCAGCAGGTCCCAACCGATGAACCAGCCGACGGCCTCCCCGAGCACGGCGTAGCCGTAGGTGTAGGCCGAGCCCGCCTTGGGGATGAGACCCCCGAACTCGGCGTAGGACAACGCGGCGCAGGCGCTGGCGATGCCCGCGATGATGAACGACAGCGACACCGCCGGACCGACCGCCGTCGAGGTGGTGCCCTTGGCGACCGGCCCGGCGAGGGCAAAAATGCCCGCCCCGATGATCGCCCCGAGACCGATGGCCGTGAGCTGCCACAACCCGATACTGCGCTCGAGGCCGCCTTCCGCACCGTCGTCGGCGATGGGCTTGCGCCGGAAAATGCCCGTCGTCCGCGGCGCGCCACCCGCCGCGGTCCGTTTGCTGTTCGTCATACCGCTCCAGGTGCAACTGGCCGGAGGAAATTCAAGCATCGGGTACGTCTGTCACCTAGATCGGAACGTGCCTGATAATACTCAGTTGGCTACGGAATGCGAGCGTAATGAGCCCGGTTGTTGCTGCGTCCCTCACCGAGTGATTCGATGCCGATGCGCTCTGAACGAGTGATCCGGGGTAGTCAGTTTTGCGGCGCGCGTTGGCCGTAGGAAGACAGCTGCTCGGCGACCAGGGCACACTCCTCCGGCGGCAAGGTCCGCACCGGCAACACAATGGACAGCGCCCGCAGGGTGCACCTCGCAGACGTATTCCAGGTAGGGCACCCGCTGGCAGGCGACAGCCAGTGTCGCACCGAAAGCGAGGGCACCGTGGTTGCCCATCGTGCGGCGGTGCGCCCCCGCAAGGCTGCGGCCACTCCCTCGGCCAGCTGCGGTGTACCAAAGGTGGCGTATGGAGCCGCCGCCCCCTGACGGGACCCCCCGAACATCGCCGTGTAGTAGTGCGAGCTGGGCACCTCATCGACCACTGTGGACAGTGCCGACGACGCGGGTGCATGGGTGTGGATGACCGCCGCGGCGTCGCTGCGGGCGTACACAGCCAGATGCAACGGAATTTCGCTGGAAGGCTTCAGCGCGACCTCCATCACGGCGCCTTCGAGGTCGTGGACGCCGACGAGCTCAGCGGTCAGGTCGGCGTAGTCCAACCCACTGGGGGAGATGGCCACCAGATCGTCCACCCGTACCGAGACGTTGCCGGCGGTACCCACCACGAGGCTGTCACGGCGAAGGTTCTGGCACGCGGCGGCGATCTCGGCGCGTGCGTCCTCGAGCAGCAATTGCTCTTCCTCTCTCCGGCGGCCGTCTGAGCGGTGCCTGCCTACGGTATTCATGATGCGCTCATCGAGCCTCGTAGCCGCATCAGACTGCGCCGCGTGGCCGCGTGGCCGCGTGGCCGCGTGGCCGCGTGGCCGCGTGGCCGCGAACGCGGACGAGGAGTGACATCTGCGACGTCACTCCTCGTCGGCGGCGGTGATGGCGAGCCGGGCCTCGTCAGCGCAGGAAAGCCCTCCTGGTGTAACCACTGCCCGGCCTCGACGGCCTCGCCGCCTGCGGCATGCCGTGTACTTCGCTGCCGCTGGACTATTGCAACTTTATGCAGTCTGGTGACCGCAGACCGGGTGCCTCCTGAGGTTGGTCATCGCACTCCGTCCGACTTCCCATGTGCCAGCAGCACGACCCAGTCGGCCCACACTGGTCCTTTCCGCAAGGGGTTAGCGGATGCCATCGCACGATGCGCCGCTGACGCGCCAGTGGATCGTCGTCGGGCAGGACGGTCGCGACGCCGGTGACCCATCGGTAGCGCAAGCCTTGCCGAATCCGCTCGCGCACGCTTGGTCAAGGTCCCTAGCGCACCGCGCAGCGATGGCTGTCCCGCTACTGCGTCCACTGGCTGGCCGGTCCACAAACACAGCGCAACCGCCCGGGCAGCAGACCGAATCAGCTTCCGGAAACACGAGCACCGGTCAGTCTGACGACTCAGTGCTGTTATCGGTCAAGGTGACCGCGGCGCTGGCGCGTTACCAACGCACGCTGGCTCGCGCGCCGCTGGCGGCGGCGTCCCGAACCGAGTACACCGCCCGGGTCCGCGGGTTCCTGGCCTGGTTGGAGACCGGCGGCCGCGACCTGGACCTCTACGGATATCCCTCGACCGACCCGGGGGTGCGGGACGGGGCGGTGCGGGACTGGCGGTCCTGGGCCAAGACCGCACCCGGCTGCAGCCGGCGACGATCAACAACACCCTTGCCGCGATCGACGACTTCTACACCCGCCGCGGCCTCGGGTCGGCCACCGCTCGCCGGGAGCCGTTGCCGCGGCGGGCGCCGAAGGCGGTCGGGTCGCGGGAGATGCTGCGGTTGTGGTGCATTGCGGATTCACCTGGAACATCGTGGTGGCGCTGCTATGCGCTGAACCAAACGCATGGTCAGACCGGGTCGCCGGCGCCCGGCCCGCTGGGCGAGGCCGGAGAACGCGACGGGGTGAACACCGTGACCCCGGCACAGGCCACCACCACCGCAGCCAGTCCGAGCCACTGCCAACCGCTGAGCACCTGGCCGATCACGACCAGGCCGGCCACCGACGCGATCGCCGGTTCTAGGGACATCAGGACGCCGAACGTAGCCGGGGTGATCCGCCGCAGGGCCAACAACTCCAGCGTGTAGGGCAACGCCGACGACAGCCCCGCGATCGCGGCACCGCGCCACAAGACGTCCGACGCGAGTAGCTGGCTGCCGGCGGCGGCGACACCGAACGGCGCCACCAGGACGGCGCCGACCACCATAGCCACGGCCAGCCCGTCGGCGCGGGCGAACCGGCGACCCGCCTGGGAACTGAGGAGAATATAGGCCGCCCAGCATGCTCCGGCCGCCAGCGCGAACAGCACGCCCGGCCAGATGATCGGCTCGTCGCGGTTCTCCCCCAGCCCGAGGGTGGCCACTCCGGCCAAGGCGAACGCGACCCATGCGTAGTCGGTCCGGCGGCGCGAGGAGACAGCAGCCAGGGTCAACGGCCCCAGCAGCTCGATCGAGACGGCGGGCCCCAGCGGGATCCGAGCGATCGCCTCGTAGAACGACAGGTTCATGGCGGCTAGCGCCACCCCGAAGCCGGCGGCGACGGCGAGATCGGCCCGTGAATGCCGAGCTGCGACTGCGCGGTGCCCGCGCCAGCGCTGTGCGACCCGTGCCAGCACCGTGCCGAGGACTAGCATGACCGCGGCCACGACCAGGCGCAGCATCACCGCGCCGCCGGCGCCGACCCGGTCGAACAGGGTAATCGCGACGGCGCCGCCGAACTGCACCGAGACCGCACCGGCGGCGACCAGCGCGACCCCGGTCGTCCGACCCGAGATGGCAGCCGCCGGGATCGCGGTGGTCACGACTGGCAGTCTGCCCGCCAGTCCGGAACAGGCCGCCACCTGCCCTCGACTCGCTGCACCTGAGGTCCCCCACCGGCCGCAGCGTCCAGCTTCGCCTGGACGGCACAGCAACGGCCACTGAGCTGTTCGCCGTCGACGACCAGATAGACGGTGGCATCGAACGCTGCCAGGGTAAAACGCGACCGCCACCGCGGCGCGATCAACCCACAACTCGGGCTGGATGCTTGTCATCGCTGCTGCTGGCCAAAGTAGTTGCTGGTTGAAATGGCCATCGCGCTACGGTGCATGCATCGGCCTGGCTTGGACGCCGACTCAAAGTGCTGCTGCCGTAGCGTGACTTGAATGGACCTTGATGCCAACGAGGCGATCGAGCACCGGATGCGCACCCACATGGAGACCGCACTCCCGGCTGGGCTTCCCGCGACGCCGCCGGGTTCCTCGCGACCGTCGTCGATCACACCTGCCCACCGGCCTGAGCCGGCGCCACGCGATCTGAAGACGGCGGGGCGTACGGCGGAGCCGGACGGCACCGTTCCGCGGCGGTCTTCCCGGTCGGCTCGTCGACGACCACTGCGCGAACTGCTGGCACCTGCTCGGACCCGAGACGGACAGCGTGTACTGCATCGAGTTGTCCAAGAGCATGGGCAAGCACGCCGCTACCTCCGTCGCGTCACCCGAGACGGTCGCATCCAGGACACCGACGTTCGGAGATCGACCACATCGACGGCCACACCGACGATCTCTCGAAGTTTGCAGCTGCCGTGCTCGACGTGCCGCCGAGCGACGACGGAAGCGTCGATGAATCCCGCGTTCTCCGAACACGTCGCGTCCGACACCGAGCGGCTAAACGGTCAGGTGACGCCGGACCTCCCGGCGCTCCTGGTCGACGTCAAGAACTTGTTCTGATCGTCAACGGCCAGTCACCCCGACGGCTGGATACTCGTGCGGGCTCCACGGACCTGCCGCCGAGCACAGCCAGCAATCCTTTCCACACGGCGACGGCGTCGCCCGGCGTCGGCGTCCTCGTGGTCGCGCCCGTGGTGGTCCGCGTCCGGCACTCCAGCATCTGCCGGCAATCCCGAAACAGACTGCCACGCTTACCTTCCGAGGACACCTGCAACGGCAGCTCCCGCTCCCGGTGCTCCCTGGCCAACACCCGATCACGCGACCTACCCTCACGATTCCCAGACGTCAGCAGCGCAACATGGGAGACACACCGCAGTCAGGCGGTCCGTCGGTCGAACACCACCCGGCCCCCTTGCACAACCATCTGAAGGCGCGCCGGCTCGGCAAGAGCGCCGATGTCGTCGAGCGGATCGGCATCGGTCACGACGAGGTCACCGTACGAGCCAGGAGCGACGGCACCGGCCAGACCCGGGAGTCGGACGATCTCGGCGGCAGTGCTCGTGGCCGAACGGATGACCTCGAGCGGTGAGATGATCTCCGCCCGCAACCGGAACTCTGCGCTCTGGTGACGGCGCATGCCGCCGAGCAGATCGCTGCCGTACCCGACACGCACGCCGCCGGCCGTCGCAAGCCCCAACGCGCGCCGGCCGCCGTCGAGCACCTCCTCGTTCTTGTCGAGGGAGCCCGCGGACAGCCCGTGCTGGGCGCCCTCCTGCTTCATCGCCCAGTAGGTGACCAGGTTCATGACCACGGAAGCGTCGTGCTCGCGCAGCAGCGCGACTGAGCTCTCGTCGAGCAGGTTGCCGTGCTCGATCGTCGCGATGCCGGCGCGCAGCGACCTGGCGATCGCCTCGGGGGTGTACGCGTGCGCCGCCACGTAGCGGTGGACGGCTTCAGCTTCGTCGACTGCTGCGCGTAGCTCGTCGTCGCTGTACTGCAGCGACTCGATCCGGTCGGTGGGGGAAGCGACGCCACCGGAAGCCATCACCTTCAGGTGGGTTGCGCCTTTGCGCAGTTCGTCACGGGCAGCGGTGCGTACGGCGTCAACACCGTCGGCAATCCGGCTGAGCGCCGCGCAGCTGTACACCGGCGCCAGCACCTCTTCACCCGCCTGGCGGTCGTCACCGTGCCCGCCGGTCTGCGACAGCGCATGGCCGCAGTAGAGCAGCCGCGGTCCGCTCAGCAGGCCGTCGGTCTGCGCAAGAGCCAGGCCGGCGTCGCCACCGCCGGTGTCGCGGACGGTAGTGAAGCCGCGCTGCAACATCTGGCCCATCGCCCGTGCGGCGTGTACGGCCACGAGCGACTGCGGCCAGCGCCGCAGGTCGGCCAGCGCAGCGGTGGCGGCGATGACGTGCACATGGCAGTCGATGAGGCCTGGCAGCACGTGCGCACCCGCGAGGTCGACGGCCGGAACGTTCTCGGGCGCAGGCAGGGCAGTGCCCGTCTGGACGACCGAACCGTCCTCGATCCGGATGTCGGTCTCGCTGTAGTCACCGCTGACGGTGTCCAGCAGCAGGGCGTTGCGGACGAGCAGAGACTTGCGCACGGGTCACACTCCCCAGTGTTGATGGGTAGTCGCCTGCCGGACAGCAGGCAGCAGGGTCGGGGTGAGCCCGACGAGCCGAGTCAGGCTTCCCTGGTCGTAGGCACCCTCGGCGTCGAGCACGCTGAGCACCGCCAGGGAGCGGCCGTCGTCGTCGACGACGGTGGTGTTGAGGACCGCCCCGCAACCGAGGCTCTCGATGAGGGTGTGGTCGTGGAAGGCGGTCCGTACCGCCGCGAGGTCGGCACCGAGGAATGGCTGCTGGTCGGCGACACGCGCGTCCAACCATGCGGCGTCGACTTCGCCGGCCTTCTCCCCGCCGATCGCATACGCCTCGGCATTACTCGACCACAGGCGTCGCAGCACCCGCCGCTCGGGCACCCATCCGAGCACCGTGAACAGCCGGTAGCCCACCTGCTCTCGGACGTGCTCGGCCACGTCGGCGAACGTCGGTGCCGCCATCATGACGTGATCCCGTCGGCCTGGCGGTGGGTGATGTCCTCCAGCGTTCGGCCCTTGGTGGAGACTGCGAAGACGAGGGTGGCGATCACGCCCACGACGAGGATGACCGTGGTCATCCCGAAGACGCCGGCGAATCCCCATGAGGCAGCCGTGATGCCGATGATGAGCGGCGCAATGATACTGCCAACCCGGCCGAAGGCGCTGGCCAGCCCGGATCCGGTGCTGCGAATGAAGGTCGGGAAGACTTCGGGGGTGTAGGCGTAGACGCCGGCGTAGGTGCCGTTGAGGAAGAACGACAGGACCGCTCCAGCGAGCAGGATCTGCGCAGGGCTGGTCATCTGCGACAGCCACAACGCCGCGATCGCCGAACCGCTGAGGTAGAGCGCGATCGTGTTCTTGCGGTCGATCCGCTCGCTGATCCACGCCGCGGAGAAGTATCCGGGGATCTGCGCGGCGTAGATGACGATGGAGAAGGTGAAGCTCTTGGTGACGGTGATGCCCTTGTCGATCAACAGCGTCGGAATCCAGGAAAAGAAGCCGTAGTAGGAGAAGGTTATGACGAACCAAATAAGCCAGGTGACGGCCGTGCGGCGTCGCATCGGTGCCGCCCACAGGTAGCGCAGCCCCGCCATCACGCTGACGCTCGGCGTCGCCTGGTCGCTCTCGTGGCTCGCGGTCACCGGCGGCAGCGGCCCGCCGCGCTGGCGCAGCACCGAGCCCTCCATCTGCATCACGATCCGGTCAGCCTCCGCACTGCGGCCCTGAGCCGTCAGCCAGCGCGGCGACTCGGGCAGCCCCCGGCGCCACCAGAGCACCAGCAAGATGGGCACCGCGGTGATGAGCTGCGCCCAGCGCCAGCCCTGGTCGGAGGCGGGAACGATGAAGCGACCAATCAGGGCGGCGGCGAGGAAGCCGAAGGAGAAGAAGCCCGCCAGGGCGCCGACGAACCAGCCCCGGCGTGCGGCCGGCACGAACTCCGAGAGGTACGGCGCGATGATGGCGCTCTCCGCGCCGGTACCGAGACCCGCGAGCACGCGGGCGCCGAGGAACACCTCGTACGACGGTGCCAGCGCAGCCACCACGCTAAAGACCGCGTAGATCGCCAGCGCGGACAACATCACCTTCTTGCGGCCGATGCGGTCGCCAAGGACACCAGCCAGCGCGGCCCCGAAGAGGAAGCCGAACGGGGTCGCCGACCCGACCAGGCCCAGCTGGCCGTTGGACAGGTCGAAGACGCGCCTTAGTTCCGGTAGCAGGAAGGCCACGATCGCCGCGTCCATCCCGTCGAAGGTGTAGCCGAGCCCCCCGATCACCAGCAACCGATGGTGCACGCGGGACAGGGGCAAGCGGTCGAGTCGAGCAGAAATGGTCGTCGCCATCACAGACCTCCGGCAGGGTGGACAGGTTCTGACGCTAGGCGCATCAGTTTTTGCAGACAAGAGCCGTTGCAATGTTTATTGCAAATGAACTACCGGGTGCGTCATGCTGGGCGCCATGACGAGCCGGGCCGGCGACGACCCGGCGACCGAGTCCGGCGACCTCCCTGGGTGGCTGCGGACCCGGTTGCCGACCCGTGGTCTGCGGGGACAATCGAGCGCGGTCGTCGACACGATGATGAGTCAGCCGGCTCGGGCCTCCTACGGCACCGCGCACGAGCTTGCGGCCCTTGCGGGCGTCAACGTGGCGACGGTGACACGGACTGCCCAGCGACTCGGCTACGACGGCTGGCCCCAGCTGCAGCGGGAGCTGCGGGCCCGCTACCTTGCCCACCTCTCGGCACCGGAGGTCGCCCAGCAGCACGCCGCCTCCGAATCGAGCGGTGGCTCTCCTCTGCAGCGGGACCTGGAGGGCCTCGCCATGGTGACGCGATCACCCGTGGTCGGTCAGGTCGGCCCACTGGCTGCCGCCATCGCCGGCGCCCGCCAAACATTGGTGATCGCGGACGGGAGCTACGCTGCGCTGGCGTTGGCTATGGCACACAACGCCCGGCTCGCGGGCTACGAGGTTGAGGACGTGCTGGACGGGGGGGCGGCCGTCGCGAACCGGGTGGCATCTCTGGGGCCGGACGACGTGGTGCTGCTTATCAGCTTCTGGCGGTTGTACGAGACGGCGGTGCTGGCCGCCCGCAGTGCGCACGCAGCGGGTGCTCGGGTGTTCCTGCTGACCGACGCGATGAGCCAAGACCTGGCCGAGCACGTGGAACAGGCACTTATCGTGCCCACGGAAGGGATGGCGTTCTTCCCGTCGATGACCAGCGGGCTGGCCGTACTGCAGGCGGTGGTCACCGACCTGGCAGCCGTCGACCCCGAGCGCTCGCAGTCCTCGGTCGAAGCGGCAGAGGTGCAGTGGCAGCGATTTGGGTTGCTGCACAGAGGGGCCCAACGTGGCAGTTAGCCTGGACGTTTCATCGCCTGCCGTGAGCTTCCTTCGGGGTGGTCGGGTCGTTCTCGGCGCTGATCGTGGCATGGGGGTGTGGCTGTTTGCCCAGCATCGTCTCGGGTGGTCGCCGGTTCCCGCGGCCTTTGTTGATGTCCATGACGGAGAGCGGGAGAAATTGGGGGAGGCAAGGGCTCCAGGCGGTCGACTTCGACTACCCCGTCATCGCGTACGGCGAGCCTCCGACCGCCGAGGTGGTTGTTGCGTTGGTGGGGTTGCTGCGGCTGGACCGCGGCTATGATTTCACGCCGATCACCCGACTGATCTCATTAGATTCCGATCCGGGACCTGCTCGACGAGCTCGGCTACGTCTACGAGATCGCCTGTAAACCCGTTCGCCCCGGTCCAGGCCGGGCAAACGGCGGCCACGCCGTCACCCTCGAACCCGCCGCCTAACAGCACACCCGCCCAGAACAGCCCGGATCCGCCGGGTGCCTTTGCCCTGCCCGGTCACCTTCGATTCACGTAACAGCCGTGAGTCAGAATCACCCAACGGTCAGCAATACCGAAGCCAGACGAGCCGCCACGTCCCTCACGAGAATCCGTACCACATCGTCGGTACTGAGGCTGGAGTCCCGATAAATTGCGTGCGCCTCGCCCTCATTAGGTGTGAGCACATCGACCTGACGCAGAACCTCTGGAGAGATCGGCCGGAACGGCGCCGGGTTCAGCACCACGGCTGCCCCGACCGAATGAGCCCACGCCACGGTGTGTGTGACGGTGTCGGCCGGCACCTCGTGTTGGCAGACGATGACGCGGGGCACTGCGCCCAGGTGGGCGACAGCCCCCTCCACGTCCGCGGGACTCAATGAGTCATTGGCACCCGGGTAAACGGCTATGCAGTTTTCGTGTTGCCTATCGAGGTGCACGAGGCCTACAGCTGTGGGCAACCGTGGAGTGCGAAGAAGGTTGTTCACCCCAACGCCTTCGCGGCGAAGCGTCTCCTCGGCCATGGTGGCGTAGTCGTCGTCACCGACCCGGCAAACGAGCGACACGGACGCACCAGAGCGTGCGGCGGCGATGGCCGCATTGGTCCCCTTCCCGCCTGGTCCGATGTTGTACCTGTCGCCAATCAGCGTCTCGCCTTGGCGGGGAAGGTGATCAGTGCGCACGACTATGCCGACAACGAAGCTGCCGACGACCACTACATCTGGCTCGCTGAGTTGTTGGTTGTCGTGCTGCGGCATGGGCCTCCTAGACATGTTCAGGCGTCTCCGCGGTCAGGTTCGTGGAAAGCCCGCGTCGATGTTGCGGCCGATTCATCCAGCAGGGAGCTGCGGACGCTCGGCCCGAGCCAGGATCCGGGGCCGAGGTTGATTCGGAAGGCCATCAGGTCGGCCCGGGCGGTCCGCCTCGTGTACTCGATGGGGTATCCACTTTCGGTCCACGTGATTCGCACCGTCGACAGCAGGGGAGTGTGCGCCTCAACATCCAACACTGCGGCGATCGCACGGGTCGCGGCCACCGCCGTGATGCGTTCCGTGCCGCTGGCGATCGTGAGGCCGTACTCAGACGCGAGCAGATCGTACAGCGAACCGCTGAGGTCGTGCTCGAGGAGGCCAGGCACCAAACTGGCTGGTAGGTGGGCAATTTCCAGCATGCAGGGCTTACCCGACATGAGTCGCAGGCGCTCCAGCACGATGATCGAATCGTCCTCGGCAAGACCAAGATGGTTGGCGATTTCCTGCGTTGCCGTCGCGCCTATGGCCGAGCGCACGATCGATGATGGAACGTGGCCAAGCCTGGTCATCACACGGCTGAAGCCCTCGGGCGCCTGCAGGGCCTCCTCGTCTGGTTCGGCCGCCACGAAGGTGCCGCGGCCCCTTCTCGTATAGAGCACACCCTCCTGCGTCAGATCCGCAAGGGCTCGCCGGACAGTGATCCGGCTAAGACCAGTCGCCGCGATGACCTCAGTCTCTGACGGGAACCTCGCGGACGCAACGAGCTTCGACGCGAGCGCGCGCATCCGGTCGCGTAGCTGAACGTAGAGGGGGACAGAGGATGACTCGTCGATTGCGAGTCGCTCCCTCATCTCCCGTGCCGACCGGCCGCTAGGAACCGCCATACTCGAATTGCACACCCATTAGGACGTCATGTCAAGTGTTGGGAGGCCGTACCACCGGACGGGTTGCGTGTTCAGGAGGTTTAGCATGTGAGCTCAGCCCTGATCCGACGGTGATTTCTGGGGCCGTTGAGGTGGCGGATTCGGCCGGTCGTCACAACACCAGCGGTTCACGTTGGAGTCGGCAGTAGTGCGGTGAGGCCTTCGCCGGGGGCTTTCGAGCAATGATCAGAACCTGTGGAAGGTGCTCGGCGGGTGATGTGAAGGGGCGCACCTTCCCGGGGATGATCGTCAAGTCGTAGCAGCTCGGATCAGCACCGGCGATGGCGCGCTGGTCCTCCGTAGGTACGCCCATGCTCAAGGTAGTGCAGGAGAAGAACGAGTCCAGCCGCGACGAGCCGGCGGGGGGCGGCGCTTCGGCCAGGCCGTCGCGGGGTATGCGAAGGAGGCCGCTACCTCGCCTGTAGTGAGCCATGAGGCCGGCCTGGGCGTCATGCGGAAGTTGGGCGCAGGAGCCGTCGGACTGTCGATCGCATTCTAATCGAATCCACTGTTAGCGCCGGGCCTGCTGACGATGGCGGCAGGGTTGATCCGCGCTTGTACGGTTGCCCTTTGGCAACCTGATCTGCTCATCGTCGGTACCCCGCTCGCTGCTGGCCTGGACGGCTCGGGCCCGGTCGTGGCCTTGACCCAGGCGCCGTTCACCGCCGGTTTTCTGGCGTTGACCTGAGCTCGCGCGCACCGTCCGTGCGCTTCCGGTCGGGCATCGTGGTCGTCGGCCGTCCCCGGGGGAGCGTCGCCAGGAGCTGTCGCACGGCTTCGGCACACCCGGGCCGAGTATCGGCCGCAACCCCACCAAGGTTCCGACCAGTGCCGCCCCCGCCCACAGCCAGCCGTGCAGGCTAAACGAGGCGATGCCGCCGAAGTAGGCCCCGATGTTGTAGCCGTAAGCGATCCGCGCCCCGAAGCCTATTGCGATACTACCCGGCACCGCGCCTGCGGCGAGCCGTGCCGGGATGCGGCGGTGCAGCACAGAGGTCCCCGCGGCACCGGTGGCCAGCAACGCCCCGACGATGATGCCCAGGTCGCTGGTGGCATCGGCGAGGACCGGGGAGGTGGGCTCGCCGGCGGCGCGGCAGTCGGTCGCGCCTTCTCGACCGTCCTCTTGTCGTCACATTCATCTGCACGCTCCGTCCCGGACGCAGGATGCGGTTTAACCGAGGTCTAACCGGCACGCCGCGCTCGCCACCACCGAGCGAGTCACACCGACGTGCGCCTCGGCTGCACGTCGCAAGGCGTGGACCTCGTGGCGTGAATGTGCACGTTCGGGTCGAGCACGGCGGGGGCAGCAGCTCGTTAGCCGCGTCGCCGGTGGAGAGCCCGTTGGGTCCCAGTGGTAGGGCCGTCCCATCTGGTGCAGCGGCTTGTTGCCCACCATGAGCGGGCTCACCCGCTCGGTCACCAGGACCCGCGCCTCGATCGCGGTGCGCGCGGTGGTGAACACGAACGAAAAATCTCGCTGCCCGGCTCGTCCCGGCTCGGCTGCTCCCGTTTTCCGGCCGGCTGAACACCTGCCGCGTCGGGTTGGCCTGCTGGGCGTTGATCCCGCTGCGCACCGGGGACTCCGGCGGCTCGTCGTGGGTGGGCAGCGGGCCGTCCATCACCCCGCTGGGCGCGCTGAGCGCAGCCAGGAGCGGCGTCGGCCGGTCGGCGTTCACGGCCGCGAACCACGCTAACGGTGGGATAGTGTCGACATGGTTCTGGTTGCCGGCATCGACTCCTCCACCCAGGCGTGCAAGGTCGTGGTGCGTGACGCCGACTCCGGTGACCTCGTGCGGCAGGGCCGGGCGGCGCACCCCGATGGGACCGAGGTGGACCCCGCGCGGTGGTGGGCGGCGGCGCAGGAGGCGATCGTGGCCGCGGGCGGGCTCGACGACGTGGCCGCGGTCGCGGTCGGCGCGCAGCAGCACGGCCTGGTGTGCCTGGACTCGGCGGGCGACGTGGTACGACCGGCGTTGCTGTGGAACGACACCCGCTCGGCG
>JAABUP010004022.1_pt1 | contig 24784 bp, 33 predicted proteins | sample 5559201 | NCBI WGS metagenome assembly JAABUP01 (sample SAMN10711887, study PRJNA513373) | rock metagenome | isolation source: Antarctica rocks | place: Antarctica
GAAGTGGAAACAGAATGGGTATGTTCAGAGTTGTGCTGATTGCATGTGCTCTGTGCATTCCTTACCTGGCTGGAGAGACAGTGATTGCAGACATGGTTAGCTCCAGTTGTGAGGCTCCAGTTGTGAAGCTCCAGTTGTGAAGCTCCAGTTGTGAGGCAGCACCTGTCTCTGCACATCATTGCCTGCAAGGAGGCTGCTGCTGCTGCCTGCTTGATCATGACTTGAATCAAGCAGCGCCTTCAAACGCCCCTATCTGAGTGATGCCTTAGGGCCTGGTCAGTGAGTGAGTGATGTGCCTGTTGCTGCAGCTGCCGTCGGACTTCTTTCAGACCATTCTGGTGGACAAGGTGTGGAGGAACACGGGGCAAGTGTGGAGCAGTGTGTGGAGGTGGGTGTGCCCCTTCAGCCCTGCTGTGCGCATGCTGGCCACCGGCTCATGGACCTCAGACATGGCTCTCCTGGGCTCCGGTGGCAGTGGCGACACCTTCTAGTGAGTCTGTCTGTCTGTGTGTACAATCCTGTCATTCTGCATAGCCCCACTTGACTGCCAGCCATTGTGTCTTGCTCAAGCAGCATGCCAGCTTTGATGTAGTGATGCCCATCAGTCATAGAGTGCTTGCTGCAGAACATATTTTGCATGCTTGCATGGGCGCAGCACCTGTCAGGCAAAGTCAGCTTGCATCATTGGATCATCGTGCAGGGTAACAATGGCAGATCAGCATTGCTGCCCACAAATCAAAAGTTGCCCTGTGACGCAAGGCATGCTCCAGGCAGAGGTTGCTGAAGATGCCTTTGTGCCGGCAGTGCGGAGATTCTGCTGAAAGACGGCCGCCTGTTGCCCACTGCCGTCAAGAGGGTGCTGTACAACACACCAGCCCACAGGGCAGCTGCACTGAATGAGGTGGAGGCTTTGTATGATGCTCTGGGCAAGCCGCACACCGTTCAGTGCCTGGCTGTGTTTGAGAAGTGGGATCCAGATGTGGGCACCATGTGCCTCTGGATTGCTATGGAGTGAGTTGTTCATTCGACGCGCTGCATGTCAGCTTTTTCTTTGATTGCTCTCGCGCCGGATTGATGGACAGTCCTGTGCAAGACTTGAAGCCTACTGCTAGCTGGAGGAAGTGTGTGTTTGCCCCTGTGTCACAAGGTGGGGCAGGCCTAGGCCCTGCTATAGCACAGGAGTGCCGTGAGCTTGCTGCCTTTGCCCCCCATGATCAACCCCCTCACCTGTCTACCTGCTGTAGCTGACCATGTAGCGGGCACAGGTACGTGGAGGGTTGTGATGCACAACAGGCCTTCACACAGCTGCACGCAAATCTGGCGAGGCTGAGAGCAAGCCAAGAGGACACCCAACAGTGTGTCCTGGCTGCCAGCACCATGGTAGTTCGCTGCATTCTGCAGGTCAGACTCTGACTCTCATGCTGGGGCTCAGTGCAGCTGAGTATGTCTGTCTTCAGAACCTCATGCGTATGTGCCAATACTGGAAGGCTGTGTGCCTCTCATCATCGTGAAAGCCTGCCCTCAGCACACTTGCTGATGTGGCAGACTACTTGCTCAGAGGTGTCAAGGGCTGCTTGCCATCATACAACTAATTGGTCTCAAACATGGCCTCACTACTTTTACTGCAAACGTCATGGCTTGTGCTGTTCCAGCGCTTCATGTGTGACCCATGTGCTAATTCTGCAGGCTCTTGTGAGCATGCATGCTGCTGGACGGGGTATGTGTGATGTGAAGCCTGAGAACATCATGGTGAGGCTGGCAGAAGACGGCCTCACTTTTCTCAGGGTCACATTGATTGATTTGGGAGGCAGCGCTTTTTACAGTGGTGAGTCAACCTACCATGCCTGTTGTAGCAGGTCAAGGTAGCACATCAAGCCCATACTGTTGAAGCACGGCTACAATCTGTGCCCCAAACATGCAGCATTCGCAATGCTTGTGATTACACGCGCATGAGCATGCACTCATGCAAGGGACCTCAAGTATTAATGCCTGTATATGTGTGTGACCAAGTGCATGTACATGTATGCATGTGTGACTATTTCACATCAGGGCATGACAGGTTGTTAAATGCCTGTGTGTGTGTGTGTGTGTGTGCAGGCCCTACAGGCGGCAGGCCTTGCTACACGGGCTTCACTCTGCCTTATGCATCCCCAGAACTGATCCGGGGTCTGTTGGGGTTGGCTACCTCTACAGAGCATATCGACACCATTGCTCAGGACTTGTGGTCGGTAGCTTGTCTCATGTACGAGATGATCACTCGCCACCAACTGTTTCAAGCACTTGACATCTACAACGATGCAACGGATGACGCAACAGAGATTCTAGGCCTTCACACAGAGATGGTAGGCTGACCATCTTGCGGTGTTTTGGCTGCTGTCTTCATTGCCCTGCTGTGGCACTCTGCTTCTCACACTAACCACAAGGTTTTTGTACAACATCTGTATTATTTTCACCATAGTGTGTTGGCATCATACCATGCATATTGAAATGTAGCAACCTGACATGATTTGCGCAAGGTACAGCGTGGTGACATGCACATGGCTTACTGCTGCAGGCCAAGGACCTGTCACACCCGGAGGCCATGCTCAGCAAGGCACAGGATCACCGGATGTTCGGCAGATTGGCAAAGACTTTGGATGCGAGTCAGTACCATGCTGTGACCAGCTGGATTCTGGGTCTCATGCAGCCTGACATGCAGCAAAGGATGAGTGCGCAAGAGGCGCTCAAGGCTGACTTCCTGGCGGTGGCTCAGTGAGGTCACCCCCTCACTGGCCCACCTCCCACCACAGAATGCGCCTCCTACAGCCCCCAGGCTCACTCAGCATGCCACCTGTGGCAGGGCCTCAAGCAGTCTTAATCAGCAGCATCAGTACGCTGTGTCCAACTGCAATGCAACTGGTTGTGGCCAGCTCTGCAGAGTGACAGACATTCAAGACCCTGCTGCCGCAATCATTTGACGTCTCATAGCAGAGGGCTTCTTGCTGAAGAAAGTGCTGACATCAGAGATGGTCAGACAATCCACAAGTGAGCAGCAGGCTGGTTTTGGTGACAAGCTGGATCTCACCTCCAGACCTGCAGTATGTGACAATCAGGCATCTCGACCTAATGTGGCTCTCAACCACAGAGCAGTTGACATTAGATCACTGGCACATTGGTATTGTCACAACATAGGCAAGGCAGTTTGCTTGTTTTCTGTGCTTGTTGTTGACTGAATCAGGGCGTGCACTGTATTGCTCTCATGATGTGGTTTTTAGCAGAGGAGCAAGGCCAGCTGGCCATACATTGCAGGTTTAGAGCACCTCTGCATAAGCAGATTGCTTTGTTGAGAGAGCATAAGCACAGCCAGCGTTGACGTTGTCTCTGCAGCAACCTGTCTGCTTACAGGCTGACTTCTTGAGTCAAGGTCTGTGCTGCTGTGCATACACGTATTCTGTCCTTTTATGCAAACAGGAGTAATGGCAATGCAAGCAGTTGTAGCATCACTCTGGCATTCTGCACAGTACTGTGACCTGTCTTTGCTGCGCAATCAAGCCACCACATTGAACATATGTATATTGTCATCAGTAACAAGTTGTACAACCTCAGCCAGCGTTCTACAATATAGAGATTTGATGTGCAGCAAAATCAGGAGCATGCACACAGTATCTCTAGGATCCAGGCATTTTTCCAAGCTCTGCAAATCAGTGTATTCTTAGGAACGTGTGTCTGAGATCCAATCTATCAAAGAACTCAGGAGCATACACAGAAAACCAATACGTTTCGAAAGCTGTAGCAGCAGCAATGGTGCATATGTAGCACGTGTTGTGCAACTGCAGCATTGCAGAAATTCACATGTGTACATCTGAAATGAAACAGTACGCAAAGTATGTTTCAAGGCCGCAAGGCCAACTGTTACAGCAGCCTACTTGCTTGCTGGATTCTGCATGCAAATGTTGCTGAGAAGCCAGAATACCCTATGCAACATACGGAAGACCAGGCAAACTAATGCTAAATCTACTTCTGAGAGCCTAAAAACTCATGCTCACGTTTATTGAAGACATCACACCCTGGGCCAATGGGGTGACCTAGGCATGTAAGCAAACCGTATACCGCTACTCAGATCCTGAAGAGAGCATGTGGATGGAAAGGTCTGTCGGTCTTCAGCACTGGCATGCAATCTATCATAAAAATGTGCCTTGCTGGCAGACCAAGTGTTGCGGCTTCCAAGCATTGATCTGGCAGCAAGCGGATGGAGGGATGCTGTCTATGAACCTGTACCAAGCCCTGCACAGCAAGTGAGCAGTCAAAAGGGTTGACTGCCAGCGTGAACATGCAGAACAGTCTTCTGTCAATATGCACTGGTGCTTGCATAAAGCCTTGTAAACAGCCGCAGCATGCACCTGGGACAATGCTTTCCAACTCGCAGGGCAAATTCATTTCCATATGAATTTGCCCTGCGAGTTGGAAAGCAACATGGTAGGGCCGTACACACATTGAATGTGCAAGCTCACAATGCTTTGGACATCAATGTCATTAGAAAGCAAGTACATCCTTATTTGCTGCCATGATTGTGTTATGCCCAAAGTCCAGTAACCAAAATGAAACTAACTTTGCTTACGTATGTCATGCTGGCAAGGGTAGCTGCTACTGTGGTGGATCCGGAAATAAATCTTTTCGTAGATTGGCAGCTTGGCGCTGCAATTCAGCCTTCTTCTGCCTTGACCTTTCAGTTTTTTCAACAAGCGCCTTCCAGGTGTTCTGCAGGGCCAGCTGCTTTTCAAAGGCCTTGTCGGCGTCAGCTACACAATCCTCAAACTCCTTCTTGACAGTGGCTTTCACAGCCTGCTCATCAATGTAGCAGCTAAGCTGCTCAGCAATAAAGGTGCGCTTGACCAGCACCATATCCTGCAACAGTCATCCTCTAATTAGTGTGTTTCCCTACAAGACAACAAGATTAGAGCTGCTCTGCCACTGTACTGCTCTGCACTTGTGCGGCTCTGCTATTGCGTCAAATATATCTACCTCTAGCTAGCTCTAGTTTGTACATTGTGGCTGCAACTCATTGCTTGCATATGCAGTCTACTTGACCAATTCAAAGTCTTGTTTCAGCTACAAGTCATGGTATAGTTTGTCAGAATTAGTCATAAACTCCTTGTATCTCAAAACCCACACAAGCATTTCAGGGGCAAGTTTGATGTTTGGTGCAGTGCAAGTGCTATGCATAACACTCACAAACTGACATTGGCTCACATGCAAAGATGATTGTGCGCTCTCATTGCATGCAAGCAGCAAGGCTGTGCTTGTAAAGTATGGCAGTGAAGCCAGCAAAGGAGTACCAACAACATGGTAGAAACATCAGCACGAATTTTAAGTTGTTGCACAAGTAGTCTTCATGCAGGGAAGATCAAGCACACACACCTGTTCAAAGCCAGGACGCCAGGTTGGGTTCCTGCCCCCACCAAGAGACTCCAGGGTGTCCTTGTTCATACCCCCATTGATTCTTGCAGCAGCGTCCAAATATGACTGACTTGGCACAAAGCTGCCTGGTGGAGACAAGGTGGTTTCTGCAGAGTACGCTCGTGGTCTTGCAGGGTTTGCACCTGGTGGGATAACATAGTCAGGTGCACGCATCTGCAAGCACAACAAATGTTGTGGTTCCTTGTTATTATTGGCTGTACGCATGCATCATGCCCTAAGTAACCGATAACATGCATGCTCAAAGTGCGTCTGCAGCCCTTCTGCCATGATCTGTGACAAGCACGCAACTTCAAGTATCACAAATCATGACAAGAGTTTGTGAGGATGGCGGCCAGTAGTTGCCAAAGTTATAGGTTGTTTTGCATTGTATCCGTGACACAGCTTTTGACATTGTGCCAACCAGGTCTCATGCAAGCATACTTGTACATGGTGACAAAACAACATCACAGCAGCTTGTCTTTCTTGCACAACTCACATCCCTAAAGTGGGCACCATATGTTACTCCTTGCGGCTCCCGCTGCGTGTGGCTATTTGGGGTGCCGGCAGAGCGCTGCAAGACAGCCCCTTGCGCACCACTGCGGACTTGAGAGGGGCTGCCCGCAGGCACATGACCAATAAGGCTGGCAGCCTGCAGAAGCTTCCCATGTTGAAATGACAACATGTGCCTAATCGTTCTTCACAAGATGGTAGTTCTACACACTGGCAGCTCCTAGATGACTACACCCTTTGGGGAGAAAGCATGATTGCTGAGGCACTACAACACATGGTATGTCAAGCGGTGGATGTATCATATTTGCATCAGGAACAGTGCCTATGCTTGATCTTGCATGACATCACATTCTGCAAGGAGGGATCTGGTCAAGTTGTACAGCTGTATAGTTGTACTGCAGTCAGCTATGCGTGCAACACGTTGAAGCAACCCAGCAAATTGCATTGAATGTACACAACACAACAAATAGTTGTAGATGAAGGGATAGGCAGCACACCAATGCATTGAGTAGTCAGCAAATATTGGGTTGACAAGCAATGGTGGCCTGACCCACCTTTTGCTCCCAAACTGACAGTAGTGGTGTAACACACCTGATGACTGCTGCTTTGCCTCCCGCCGTCAAGGCTCAAGTTTGAATTCGATTGATTTACTCCAGGACCTGGAGCTGGGGTTGCGCCTCGGCGTTGGGCCTGGGAGACTTCTCTGTCCCTTCCTGCACCCGCACTTGCAGCAGCCCCGCCTCCACTTGTTTTGTTAAACATTATGGTCTGCAAGCAAGCAAGTGCAGCTCTTGGACAGTTCCAAGTATTAGGCGACGTCGCTTTCAACAGAGCTGTTCTGTTCGCGGCAGGTGTGAGACAGCTGCACAGCTTGCTGCAACGCCTGCTATCGGCCTCACAGTAACAAATTGGGCGTCTCCGACCAGGCAGCGGTGCGCCACAGGCCAGCAGGATTGAACGAGGGCTGGCAATGCAAAAGAGCAAGCGACCATCATGTCGGGGACACGCACAGCCTAAAAACAGCAGACCCATGGGTCTGGCCAGCACAAGAAAGGTTCTGCGTATCTTCTCACCTGATGTGCTTTCCCAATACGTTGGCGGTCACTGATCGGCTCGCACAGCTCAAGCAAAGTACAAGGCAGGCACAAGTCTTTGAAATGCGCCTTGAAGGTTTGAAGGTAGAAGTTCTAGACCTGATTGCAGCAGATCTGTGCAGTGAGCAGATCTGTGCAGTGACCGAAGATTCATTGACCCACTTCGGGCATGTTCTCTAAACAATATGATTAGACCGCGGTCACATGCCTGACATGCGTTCATATAACGTGTCCTTCGTGAATCGCACTCCATTAGGTATTACTAATACGTATTGATAGCACGCAACATGAAGCGCCGCAGCGCCACGTCAGGCGCCACGATATGAACGCATGGCAGACATGTGACCGCGGTCTAATCATGTTGTACAGAGAACCTGCCCGAAGTGGGTCAGTGAATCTTCGGTCACTGCATAATCTGCTGCAGTCAGGTCTTAAAGGCAGATCTCAGGACTTGTGCCTGGCTTGTACTTGGCTTGAGCTGTGCAATTCACGCCGGAGCCGATCAGTGGCCGCCTACTGTTGGGACAGCACTTCAGGTGAGGAAACACCCAGCACCTGACTTGCGTTGGGTCTTCCGTTCTCAAGGCTGTGCATGTACCCAGTTGATGGCAGCTTGCAGCTGCTCGTTTGCATCGCCATCCTTCAATCCTGCTTAGCCCATGTCGCACCGCTGCTCTGTCACAGCGCTTCGCCAGCTTGTTTCAAATTTGATGAGGCCGATAGCAGGTGTTGCAACAAGCTTTGCAGCTGTCGCACACCTGCCGCGAACAGCCCTGCTGAAAGCAACGTCGCCTATTACTTGGAACTGTCCAAGAGCTGCACTTGCTTGCTTGCAGACCCTCATGTTGAACAGCACAAGAGGAGGCGGGGCTGCAGGACGGGACAGAGAAGTCTCCCAGGCCCAAGGTCGAGGCGCGACCCCAGCTGCAGGTCCTGGAGCAAATCAAGCGGATGCAAGCTTGAGCCTTGACGGCAGGAGGCAAAGCAGGAGTCATCAGGTGTGTTAAATGTCATTTGCTGATTTGTTTCCACACAGAACAGGTGGGCCAAGCCACCATTGCTTGTCAACCCAATATCTACTGACAACTCAATGCATTGATATGCTGCCCATCCTTTCATCTACAGCTACCTGTTCTTGTGTTGTGCACATTAACGGGTTGCTTTAATGTGTTGCACATGTAGCTGACTATGCAACTTGACTGGATCCCTCCTTGCACATGCAAGCTCAAGCATGGGCATTGTTCCTACTGGGAATATGATACACCCTCTGCCTGGCATAACCATGTGCTCTAGTGCCTCAGCTTGACACGGGTCAATCATGCTTCCACCTCAAAGGGCGTAGTCGTCTAGGAGCTGCTAGTGTGTAGAACTAATTGCCTATCTTGTGAAGAATGATTGGGCAAGTGCTGTCACTTCAACATTGGAAGCTTCTGCAGGCTGGCAGCCCCTCCCATCAGCACAGAGGGCAGGGGGGTGTGCGACAAAGCTCCCCCAGCAGCCCCTCCCAGCAGCACAGAGGCCAAGGGGCTGTGCGGCAAAGCCCCCACAGCAGCCCCTCCCAGCAGCACAGAGGGCAGGGGGGTGTGCGACAAAGCTCTCCTAGCAGCCCCTCCCAGCAGCACAGAGGGCAGGGGGGTGTGCGACAAAGCTCTCCTAGCAGCCCCTCCCAGCAGCACAGAGGCCAAGGGCACAACAGGCAGCGCTCTGCTGCAAGCCGATTACAGCAGGGCAGTGGTGGCCCAGGGGCTGATCAGCAGCGCCCTTCTGGAAGCCCCTCCCAGCAAAGCAGAGCTGGTCAGGGGGCTCGTCGTCAGCCCCCTCAGCGTGGTGGCAGCAATGACCTGAGGAGAACTGCAGCAGCTAACGCAGCTGGTGAAGCTGCTGCTTTTGCAGCAGCACATTCACCAGCAATGCAGCAGCGGCAACAGTCTGTCCACCGGCTCCCCAACCCAACAGGCGAGGATGAAGTAAGCTTCCAATTGGCACTCTTGACACAATTTTTGTGCTGATCAGTGGGAACCTTCCCATATGTCTGATTGAAGGCTGTGTGACTTCCCAGATGTGATTGCATCTGCTCTAAGACACCAAAGTTGTTAACAATATATTGCCCAGCTGCAAGGGGATGCTGCATCAATGGTGACTAGGACCTTGCCTGCAGTGGTAGCACAAGCTATGAAGTTTGTGTTCCTATGTGAAGGCTCTGTCGCATCATCTGCAAGTAAGGCAGTATCTGTGCTTGAGTTTGCCATGCTTGGTGACTGTTCACAGCAAGACGTACATAGGATCGGCATCCAGACACATGTTTGCAGATTGCTTGACAGCTGCAGACCCACGTGTTAGATTTATAACTGTGCTTGGGAATCTGACAAGGGCCTTACAATTGCGACCTGATCTCACAATTACTGTAGCCCCTGCACCTTTGTGTCATTGGTACTGCAGACCTGGAGGGCAATCAGGGAGAGGGACCTGGTGGAACTGCTGACCCATGCCAATTCATACCTGGAGGTGAGTAGGGTGGAGGAGCAGATCCGGCAGGGCAAAGCGTACACAAGAGATGCGTTGCATGGACAGGAGCAGCTGCGGGAGATCCACATCCCTGAGGTGGAAGCTCAGTTCCAGAGAGAGGAGCAGGAGATCGCAGCTTTTGAACAGGAGATTGAACAGCTGCTTTCAAGAATGTTTGGAGGTGCGTGTGGCACTTCTCTGGCAGCACACGGCATGTTGCTGTCTGTATGACGAATTCAGCCACAGCAGATAGAAGAGAGCAGCCCTCAGGAAGTTGCCTTGATGTCGGCAAGGGCTCGAGAAGGCAAGGTGCAACAGATCCTTGGGACCCCACCTGAGGCACCCGCTGCCCCCAAAGGTTGGCTGATAGTACCTGTATATCAGTTTTGTTGTGTTGGATTAAGGTACCTATGGAATGTAAGGGAAAAGCATGTTGTAAACATGATTGAAATGAGCACATCTGGCAGTGGCTCTTATTTGATGTCAACTACAAGGTTTCCATTTTGCGCCATCCACAGTACGTCACTGGAGTACCTGAAACAGATCTGTGTTGGTGACAGGCTTGTATCTCTATGGCAGTGTCGGCAGTGGCAAGTCATTGCTCATGGATATGTTCTACAATGTGATCACAGAGCATGGTTTAGTGCCCAATAGGCGCAGAATGCACTTCAACGCTGCCATGCTTGAGGTGAATCTTCCAGCTCTCGCCACAACCTGCCATGAATAAAGACGCCAGTCGTGCAGTCAGGCTGACAAGACAGTTGATGGTGATGGCTGCTGGCCAGTCTGCAAGCTTGTTGTTGCTGAAAAGACTACTGACATGGATGCCATGGAGGCAATGATAAAGTCGTTGCAAAGAGATAGCCATTGTCTATCATTTTGTTGTCTTGCTGCTCCCTTCCATATTGCATTGCAAGACACTTGAGTCTTTCCATAAGTGTAGTCTTCGGTGTCTATTCCATGACCGCAAAGCATGATGGTCTGAGGCTCAGTCTGCAGCTGCATACTAGGCTGCATAAGCTGGAGCAGGAGCGACGTGAACAGAACGCTAAGAAGATGGAGGCATACACCCAACAAGTTGCGCTGGAACAGCTCAAGGATGAGAACAAGGACAAAGCCCGCCTTGCTCAGAAGCTAGCAGAGCTGGAGGTGCTGTCACCTTTCCTTACATGATACTGTGCATTTTGCAACTGACTTGTTCAAAGAAGTGTGCATGCCTGGTGTCAGGGATGTTATCCTTGAGACTGTTGAAGCTGCTCAATGGCAACCTAGCTGACCATGCATAGCAATGCATGTTTGTTATTTTGCTAAGTGGCTATTACAGCAGGTGAGGTACATAGCAGGGCAAAGTGCGACCAGTTTTGGTGCAGTGCATCATTAATACATGCACAGCAGCGCACATGCTCAGGACATAACAAGCTGCATACTTAATTGAGACTGGGAGAGCGTCAAGACTGGCTGCTGCAGGACCCGTATGCACAGCACCAGAAGCTGGCAAAGATGGCCAGGATTGCCATCAGGACTCTAGGGCGGCAACGCATGAAGCGGTCACCTGCTCAGAACTCTGAGCTGTTGGCCAAGTCCAATGCTGTCATCCTCAGGTTTTGCTCCACATGAGTCCAAACTAGGTTGATGCAAAGCATGGCATTCAACAATGTGACTCTGCTTGCCGTAAATGCTGACATTGACAGCTTTGGTTGCTGCTTACGCCTGCTACAGCGTTGCAACCTATGTCAGTCTGGACTTGCTTCACAAAGATCCTTCTTGCATGTCTAATCCCCAAAGCTGACAGTGTTGTTTCCTGACAGGGCTGCAGCCCAAAGCCTGATCAGAGGCAAGGATGGAGATGTTAGCTTGGGGTGGGACATGCCTAGCCATAGAAGCGCAGCTGTGTTGTGCTTTGATGAGATGCAAGTCACAGACCCCTTTGCAGCAGTTGCCCTCAAAGGTCTGTTGCCTGATGTTCTGCAGCCCTACACTTAGTCATGGGTGTCCTGTACTTGTGCTTCTTGCTGAAAGGCATCTTCTTGCGCGTGACTACAATTACAACAAATGTGGCCTGTCTTAGTGGCATTCGAAGTCTCTCGAAAGAAAAGACAATTTCACACTGACGTATGATCCAGCTGATCATGCGACAGATACATCATCATAGCTGCCGTTGTAATGTCTGCCTTTATGAGTGGCATCATTAGCGTCGTACATACACATAGACAGTGTCTGCCCTTCATGATCTAGTTCCTGGCAATGATTACTGCATTCTGTAGTGCAATGCCAGCGCCTTGGTGGTCATAGCAAAGTACATGCAGCATGACAACATCACTAATAGGCTTGTAGCAGGCTTGTACATGTGCTGGCCATAGTTACCAGGGTTGTAAAGAACTTGTCCCAGCTTCATCAGCCCAGACCAGCTCAATTGATTACTGGTACGCTGGATGCCAAATTAGGAACACAAAACTAGAGCTACTCAGGACCATACATACCTAACCTTAGGGCAAGCCATGTGCTTGATAAATGCATGAATGAACAAGTGTGTGTTGGTGGCAAGCATTCTATCAAGACTTTTCATGCCGAGAAGTTCATGCATGGGAGGGTGTCCTACTGCCCTTGCATGCAGTGCCTCGTCCATTATGCATGATGCAATTTTCAGTCTCCTTCTCTTGGTTTCCATCATGCCCGTGCGTTGTCAATGATGAAAATCAAGACAATGCATTGTTGTGCATGCATAAAGCAGTGAGTGTTGGTGGCGTTTGTAGGTGTGATGGAGGCGCTGCTGGAGGAGGGCTGCATCATCGTTGCCACATCAAATCGTGCTCCTTGGGATCTGAACCGTCATGGCCTGCATGAAGATCTGTTTGGGCACTTTGTGCAGAACCTGCTGGAAGCTTGTCGACCATATCAGCTGTCTGCAGAGCAAGACTACAGGCGTCTGCTGGTACCCCCCCCCCCTGCACGTTGCCCTGCACAATCTGTTACTGTGGCACTGTCATGCTTGCAATGTAGTGAGTGTCAGTGCACAGCTGTAGTTGTACAGCGGTCTGCTAAGCGGTGTGATGCCGTAATGGTCAATGCATCCTGCTTCAGGGCATATTGTGCAAGAAAGCTAAAGTGTTGATCTTTAATTCTGACCACCTTGTGGCGTTCAATCTTAATTTGCATGCTGACAGAGGAGGAGTGTCCCTCTTCATGTCTGTCTTTGCAGTGCATGGACATGACATGCTGCTGCATCTGGCAGAAGAGTGCAGGACTCACACTTCCTTGTGGTCATAGGCTTCAGACACGGCAACCGCATTCAGTGAGAACTACTTCTTCCCAAAGGGGCCTGCAGCACAGGCAGCTCTAGACAAGCGGTGGCAGGAACTCACAGCAACACAAGCTCAGACTCCTGCTGTACCTCTTCAGCTCACTGTCATGTTTGGGCGCCGCTTGCAGGTGAGCTACTCACACCATGTCCCCAACACGTCATGATTTTCAGCGTCCTTTTGCTGCACATTGCTGGAATATTTGCATTTAAGTGGACCTCAGCGGCTCAATTGCAGCAAGTTGCGTGGCAATTTGTGTCAGCAGCAATGTTCAGCAGACCCATGTAGTGTCCATCTGGCTAGTCCATTGTCTGTGTGTGCAGTCAATTACAGCCTGAGCATTTTGTGTTTCTTGGTAAACTGGACAAGTAGGTGATGCATGCGTAACAGGTGGAGCAGTGCGTCGGTGGCTCTGCCAGGTTCACGTTTAGCGAGCTGTGCAATCAGGTCCTGGGAGCTGCTGACTACATTGCCGTAGCACAAGCCTTCCACACTGTCTTCTTGACAGACATCCCCACCATGTCTCTCAAGGTGAGCCCCCACCCCCCCCCCTCCCCATCCACCAGTTTCCGTCAGACATTGCAGTTAGCAAGTACATTGAATTTTAGTTTTGTGCAATTGCCAATGGTTGCCAAAGCGATCGCAATTCAGAAGATGGTGTTGCAATCAAACAGTGACAACAGAAGGACGGTGCAGTGCACATTAAGTCATCAAAACAGCTTTCCAGAGTACCAGGAAAGACCTTGGCATGTCGTACGGAGCCATATCAAGCTCGCCGATCATCTTTGGTAGCTGTGCTTCTGCATGTCAGACCACACAGCATCCAGTCTCACGTTTGTGGTGTCAGCTGCTCACAGGTGCGCGACCAAGCACGTCGCTTCATCACCCTTGTTGATGAGCTGTACAATGCTCGAGTGCGCCTCATCTGCTCAGCTGACTCACCGCCAGATCTGCTGTTTGCTGGCAACTTGAATGAGGAACCCATCATTGATCTGGAGCAGCTTCAGTATGAAGGAGCTGTCGAAGGTTTGCTCTCTTGCTCTTTCCTGTCATTGTGTCATGCAGTCTGTGTGTGTATGACAGCTTGCTTCAGCCTCGCGTCTTAGCCTTGTGTAGGTCTTGATCTTTGAGGTGATGCACATTGCCATGCTAATGCTGTTTCGTGGCCATGTACAGTGGTTTTCTGGCAGATTTTGCAATGACAGGCATAGGTCTACAGTGATTGCGCTATGAGTCTCACTTGTAAGCAACGTCAGTCTGTGACTGTGCAGGCAGTCGACTGCGACGTGATTTGATGGCAGAGGGAGGAGTAGCGCCAGTGGCTGCAACTGCAAATGCTGCCATGGCAGCAGCCCAGAATTTAGGTGGCATGGAAGAAAAATTTGCTTTCAAGCGGGCAGTGTCACGCCTGCATGAAATGCAGTCCGAGACTTACCTTGCATCTAGGATTCGAACGTGAGTTTCTGCTTCATTGTAGCGTGCACGATGGTTTAATTAAACCATATAAGCGTGGTGGTCACAGAGAAACGGTCATGAGCACTCTCAGTGACACTCTCTATGTACACACTGATCCCGACAGTTTACCGAGCTTTGCTGAATACTGCAGCTTCGGGAACTGATCATCGGATTCATACCACTAAGGAAACGGTCATGAGCACTGCTGTTCAGCCTGTGCAAGAGGGCAGTCGAGCCATGGCTGCGAGGCACGTGCGAACACGTGCTTCCTACGTAAGCAACTGGAAACGGCAGAGCTTAGTACAGGAATCTGAAAGGGCATATCTGTATTAGCCAGATTTGCCTGCAAAGCGTGTGAATCATGATCATCACCGCTGCGTACGCTAAACACAGGTCTAAAAGCTGACCGAGATTTGTCTTAAAGCTGATGCAGATTTGAGCTGTACTAGATACGTCACTCACTGCTACTTAGCTGTATACCGTACCTGGTATGCGAGCAGAAGAACATGTACATGATGCTGGTGGGCATGCCGATTGGCAGCTATGTAGGCAGCAGCACGCTGTAACATTCATTGAACAAGCCGAAAGTGCATGCATCAAATTTATTCATGTGTTGATGTTAATAGATACAGTTCACACATCCTAACTGTGCTGCATTCAGACAGCTGTCCACTGTCATGCAGGCTAGCCACCCTTCGATGGCTGTGCTGTGCTCAGTCTGTAAAGAACGCCCTTTGACTTTGCCTTTGCATTTTCCTTGCTCGGTGGCAGACTGCACGCGCCAAAAGACGCTGCAGGGTTTGGCACATTCAGTGCCTCACTTGGCTGAATTTCTGCCCTCTGCAGGGCTAATGAAACAGCCCTTGCCCCTTTAGATCTACCAGCGCGGTTAAGCTAGAAGTCAGGGGATGCCGTAGTCTGCAGGCCAAAAGCACTTGCACAAGACGCAACAGCAAGAGGTCAGGTCCTGCGTAAGCCAACTGTTATTGTTGCAGATTTTGACAGTTGCAGCGAATCGCTCACAGCTGGCTTTTGGCGAGCACTCCCTGATGTGCACCTTCAAACCCTTCCAATCAGTCAGTGGTACCAGTGATAACAGCAGCGGAAGCTTCGGCGTTGTGGTAATGCATGAGCTTCCCGCAATCGACGCCCAAAGCTACGATTCTGACGATACCTTTCAGTATCAAGAGGTGCGCTGACCGTTCAAGCTGCAGTTTCGTGTGCGATCCTGCCTGCTTGTGATGGTCGTGCTGCAAGCCAACCAACTCGAAGGCTTGGCTGTGCATTGTGGGATCTCGCATTGCGGCAATGTGGCCCCAGAAAGCACGCGTCTCTCACGTACTCTGCTGCCTGAGCTGCTTCTCGCGTACAAGTCGTACTAGAATACCCGTTGGCACGGTCTCAAAACAGCTCAGCTGGCACTTCAAGCTGTCCGAACGGCTTGGTCTTATGTGCCAAGCGTGGGAAGTGTTTGCAGGTTGAGTGGCGCACGGTGCCATTAGAGGACGTTAGCAGCCGGGCGTCGCCCGAGGTGCTTGGAGCTGTTGACTTGCTCAGTCTCAAACGAGCGACTTGGGGCAAGGCAGCTCCACTTCAGACCCAGCTTCAGGTTTCAAGACACCCAGGCAAGTATATGATTGATGCAGATGCACCGCACATGACTGCAAAGTTTTTCGTCATAGCTGGCTTGCCTCTGCAGATTCAGATTATGGCTGTCCCGCCACTCTTGGTCACACGTCTGTGGCTTGTTGCAGTGACGACTACGTGCACGCCTCAGCACCGCTGAATGATGCCATGCTACTGGTAAGACCGATCCTTGGTTCCGAATAAGCCCACAGTGATACGTCTGCTGTACCTATCATCGATACACACTTCTTGCTGTGCAGCCTGGTAGGAACGATGCCAGTTCTAGCACCAGTGGCGGACATTGCTGCATGAAAAATAGCCACACACCTCTTCGCAGCAGGAGTCAGTACGTTGTCCCATACTGGCACTCCCAGAAACTGTCTCGCCAACCAAAAAAAGCAGAATGTACTTTGAACAGCAACAGGTCAAGTCTGCAGCATAAGACAAAAGGCCGCGGCAGAGATCCTGCTTGCATCAAGGAATGGGCTGCCCTGACCACTTGGCTCAGGATGAATTTGCATCAGGCACGCTTGCTGGAACCAGATTGAGCTACAAGCTGCTGACAACAGAGCTATGCACACTCAGACTGACCTGTTGTGTGTTCCATATAGGCAAGAACAGCCAAACGCCAAGTGTGTTTTGTTGGGCACAGGTCACATGAGCTTGGCAGGTATGGAGTTGTTGCTAGAGCACCATGCACTAATTACCTAAAGACCCTTTTTCAGGCAGACATAACAAGCTTTGCACATGCAGATGGGTCTTTGACCTGAATTCTAACTTGCCTTGGAGTGAAGTCAGCAGGGAAACTAAGCAGCGCCTGAGGTCATTGCCAAAGGAAGCTGTAAGTCAGCAGCTCACAAAAGTCATGCAAGTGCAAATTTGCAGCTAAGCAAGACATGCAATTATGATACTTTTATCTCCTGCTTAGCCGAAATGTAGTGTTGGCTGGCTGTTTGCCCTGTGCACATTCAAGATTGTTTGATGTGAAAGCTGCATTGGCATCAGCATGTCAGGCTGTCTCTTTCTGTTCAACAAGGATGATCAAGCATTTGTACACAACTGCTGGGTGTGTGCAGGAACAAGCATTTGTACACAAGTACCCTGTCAGAGACCCTAGTGGATGGCAGGACAAGGCTCTCAAGTACAAGCCAGGCTGTAGTTCAGATGCATATGACATAGCCATGGGCACATTGGTGAGTGTAATCATTTGTACAGCTTTTTCCTACCTTTTGCTCAAGCTGTTGTGCAAGTAAGGGATGTTCACTTGGGGTGATCAATCAAAGGCATGTTACTATAAGTATGCTGTGTGCATATCTTTTCTGGCTTCTTGTGCTTATCATGTGGCTCTGGTACAATTCAAGTCTCAAGCTGAAACAAGCAAGCAAGTTTGCTGTGCCATTGCTGACTGACAGAGTGTTGCCATGGGACTGTTGTGCAGGTTTCTGACTTGCATAACCTTTATCTCAAGCATGAAGTTCACAGCAGGCGGTCACTACACATGTGATGGAAATATAGCCCTGGGGTAAGTTCAGTTGGCACCGCAAAAGCTGGTCTTGGAGCATTTAGCAGTCCTTCTGTTGTCTATTGTTGGATGATTTGATGTCATTTCTGAAGACACTTTGCTGTGCATAATGAATAGCTCACTGAGGGGCATGTTTTAGCTAGTTTGAGGAACCAGACTCAGTTCAGAAAAGTGTGATTTTCATGTTGTTCCGACTTGTTGAACAACATCCTGATGAGTTGGAGTTCTGCGTCATCAGTTCGAAGTTCACAAAATCGCATGATATACTATGCTGTTACCCAATTGATTTGTTCTGCGCGGACAGGCGACAGAATTTCCCTGCTAGTGATTTGAGCTCTATACTTTTGGCTGATGGCTCAACGAGCAACAGCTCAGACGTCTCTTCATTTTTGTGTACCAGCAGCGATAGCAGACAATAAGCGCGCTTGACATGCATTTCATGTTCTGTAAGGGTTTACTCCCAAACAATTCTGTGATTTCTGCTGACTCTGCTTTCAAATTCTGTACTGATTCTGCACATTTTAGTGTTTGGCTCAGAAGGGTACCTTGCAGACTAAAATTGTGACCCATTACAGGTTCTCAATATCAGAAATACTCAGAACACCTCCAATGTCTTTTGGCAGCAGTGACACATGCAATTCAGGACACACGCACATATGTTATTGCCAGTGTTGGCTGCACATGCAAATGACCAAGTCAGCAAACCTTACAACATGGGGTGCATCTGGGCATCACTAATTGAGCCAGCAGTTCAGGCTGAAACGTTGCCCATCTTGCCAATGAAGTAACAAACGCTAGCTGAGGGATGTATGTTAGCAGCAGTGCAAGGTCGCATCATAAATGACTTGAGCATAATCTGGGTGCAAACTTCAAAATTTGCTGGAACAAGTAAGCGCATAGACATGGTGCTTGATCAACTAACAGAATTTAAGCCGTTCTGTGCCGATGCCTTGGCATAGCCATGAGCGCTATTGTGCAACAAAGCACCCTCCCTAATACTCGGGTTTGCTTGCTGCATACGAAAATATTTGTTTTGCCTGCTGCATACTGCTGCAACTAGCAAAACGTGAGCTACACAAAGGAGCCCTGACTGATGGTGATAGGTGCAGCCATTTGGTGCTGTCTGATCCTGACACCAACCATTGTCAACAATCGCTTAGCTGCCACGTAAGCTTGGTCTGGCCTGCACACACACTCACAGACAGACATGTGCATATGCATTTGTCTGCAAGACAATGTAGCAGGCCTTGCAGAAAACGACGTCGTAGTCTGCAGGGTCTTCAGTGTTGCAGTGGCTCTGATGAACATGTACATTATACAATGAGCGCAAACAGATTTACATGGGACAGCTTTACAGTACAAACTCTATCTGCAAAGCTTACTTGATGGCATGACGATTGGGACTGCGGTTTGGGCTTGTTGGTTCCTTTGTGTTCTTGTCCTGTATCAGAACTTGGCTGTAAGGATCATGATGGCTTCCAAGCTGCCCAGTGTGACTAGATAACATACAGACATAGATGTGAGAGTGTGAGATACAGACAGACCCTACATGGGTGCACAGACAAGCCACGAGCATCACAATGGGCAGCAGAACAGCAGTGCTTACCTCATAAAACACCACCTCTGTAATCCCAGCTTGTATCAGGAGCTTTGCGCATTCATTGCATGGAAACATGGTCACATACAGCCTCTGCAGCACCAGAAGGCGCTCGCACATGGTTGCTAGTTCATCAGAACCTTGTGCACTGTGCAGGGCCATGAGTGAGAGATCTGACTTACTGCGCCAGACAAAGAGGCTGTGTTCTTGTTCATAATGGCATTCATCTCCGCATGGCACACGTATGGGTATCTGAGGCAACACAACTGCAGCTCAGAGACGTTGCTGATTGTCAAAGCAGAAGAAAAGCTGTAAGCAACACAAGACCATGAGGCTGCACCTCATACACCAATTGTGTTATCATGAGAGAACATAGAGACTCATCTGTGGAGTCATACATATGCTAGTACATAATGCTCATGTGAAAACACAGAAAAGCATACTTAGTTTCCAATGGGTTGCCAGAAGTTGACATCTTGGCCCATGGAAGCTGCTTATCAGGGCAGCCTCTAGGGAAGCCATTGTAGCCGATGCTGAGTATGATCTGATCCTGGCTGACAATGCAGGCTCCAACCTACTGAGCAAGCCACCAGTGCGTTTCAATGCTGCCTTGGCAATGCCTTGGTGTGTATGACATGCAGGAGGTCAATACACATCTGTATAGCTGTTTGTTGGCAGCTTGCTAGGCATCTATCATGAGTCACCTGTTTGTTGGGGTCCTTTGAGCGCTGTGCGCTAAGAAATGCAACAGACATGAAGTAGTCATCCCAGGAGAGGTATCTACAGCACACCAATTCCCGATGTCACAAGCAAGATGTCATAAGCAAGTTGCAGGGGTTCAGGAAACACAGTCTGCACGAGCTCGCCGACGCTTGGTTACCCTTGACGTGGTTCGACATTGTAAGGATCCCGTTTTGGAAGTGCACTCTGTAATGCGGCTATACTGCCGTTTTGCTGAGGTTTGACCTCTATTTGTGCAGACGTGCGGCGTGATGCAGAAAGGACAGTGAGCACGCATGACACCACTGCTGATATAATCACCGTTAGTACCAAACCCCAGCTGTCTTGTTCTTCACTATCAGTCATCTCAGCTGCTCAATGCAGCAGGCTACAAATATCATCAAGACCTAATCAGTCAATAACAGCTTGTGGCGCTGGCTGTCAGTCACCACAGGACCCAGCTCAGATCAAGTCGATCAATGCAGTTTGCAGTCCATCCTCGACAAGGCCTCCAGTGCATACGACTTGCCAGTCAACGGACAGTTCATGAGTAGCAGCTGAAGTTCTGAGGCCTGCCGTTGACACAGACTGCTGTGTGCTCTAAATTTGTGCAGGGGATGTTGTGGTGTGTCTGGTTTCAGAGCTCGAAGCAGCCAACAGCAAAGGTTTTGGCCAGCCTGCGCTTTGACGCTGTGTCACATCCGTCTGTATGCGCAGCTAGGCAGATGCTGCTGCAAACACGTAGTTTGTGCCGCTGTCGAGAGTGATGGTCCGTCAGCAGGCTTCCAAGCCGGCGATTATACACTGTTCCGTCTCTCGCGTTGTTGGAAGCAGCGCAGCCCCGCAAGGTATGGGAATACATTGATGTTCGCATTGACAAGATTCAAGGCCGGCTAGACCACCTCACCAGCATGCACTTGGTGCAGCCACCGCAGGCACGGCAGTTTTTGCCGTTAGTAAGGAGCTTGACGAGAACAGGTTTACCTTGACCACAACAGACTCTTCACGCCCCATCGGGTCTGGACGTCTCAATTCAGAAACGGCAAGCTGTTTTCTCCATCCTGTGGTCGTTCTCTGTTCCCAGAGCACATTTTGAAGATTTGTTGTGCTGATTGTGTTGCCTCCTTGCTATCTGCAGGTATGGCAAATGGCTACAGTCATCTTCTTAGCACACCACCTTGACCAGTGTGAGGTATGCTGCTTTGCTGCAGCTGCATTGGATCTGCACAGAACATGTGCAGAGTGCACAGATGAAATGTGCCACAATGCACAAGCTGGCCAAGCAAGGTTGTATACTGTAGGCTGGGAAAGACGCAGTATATCAGATCACTTGCGCATCTCCACAGGACAGTCAGTTGCTTGCTCAAAAGCTGCAAGAGTCCGTAGCCTCAAAACACGAGAAGGTACGATACAGCAGTGATTCCACCAAGCTTAATTGCAAGTACTCACTCCACAATTGGTAGCAGATATGCACCAACATGCTGATTATGTGGTCTTGCAGAAGCAGCAAAATGACTTTGCCTCAAAGACAGACGTAGGCAGTGCAGACCTGTACTTTCACTACTATGGCATGCTGATGCACCAGCAAAACATGCTGCAAGATCAGATCAGAACAGGAACTTATTATGCTGCTATCTTGGAGAACCCTACAGACTTCCAAGACAAAGTGGTGATGGATGTGGGCGCTGGCAGTGGCATTCTGTCCTTGTTTGCTGCTCAGGTAGCATCCTCCATACAATCACAGTCGCACACTTGTTTCACGTAAAGCACACACACTGCAAATGCACCAGAGCTGCTCTACTACCTGACCTCCTGTGAATGTATACGGCTCGAGCAAGCATCCAACCTTGCTTTTGCCAGCTAATTTGCTCATCAGAACTGTTGCTCATCAGAACTGTTGTTTAATGTAAATCACCAATCTCCCTTGCCTTCATGTAAATCACAAAAGTTCCTTGCATTTTAGTGCGAATCACCAAATTTCTTTGCAGCCAGGCTGTGACAGCATACAGGTACAATTTACTGCAATAGACAAGTGATGTGTGTATGGTATAGGCAGGAGCACGCAAGGTGTACGCCATAGAGGCGTCAGGCATGGCCAAGTATGCTCGTCAGCTTGTAGCAGCCTCAGGTAATCAGCCCGCACTGCTGTCTTAAAGCCTACAGTTACAACAGCCCTCAGCGAGTGGTCAGCACCTTCATTACAGCTGCCTTGCATGCATGGTCTACAAGTCATGCAGGCTTAGTCTGTTGCTGACATGCTGCGCAGTATGCATGGACTCTGAGTGCACTCTGATGCTGCTAGAGCAGTCTGGCAAGCACAAGCTTCCCAGGCCTGCAGCAGCTGCACTTACTGCTGCAAGGCTGCACATTTCAGCCTTGAAACTGCCATCACTTTGTCATCTTTTGATCTTCATGCATCTTGGCGGAAGTATGAATGCCAAGGACTGCCCTGCTGTGCATACCACAGATTTTATCATCAACACAGTGTGTGCTGCTAATGATGCTCCTCTGTGCTGTCTGAGTTTTAGCCAGACGCATTGCTTGTCATTACAGCTAGCCCCAGTCCTGATCCCCAGGCTCAGAAAAAGTGGAAAATCCATACCACTTCCGCCTGTCTTTGGCAAAAGTTTCTTGTTGTTGCATTTCTCTTACGCGTTTTCCTACACTATGTTTGCTGTGACTTTGTCATCACAGTCAACTGTGATGACACGTTGTGACTCTTGACCTGTTTTGGGGCGCAGGCTTTGCAGGAGTGGTAGAGATCATCCAGAGCAAGGTGGAAGAGCTGGCTTTAGATGCCCAGGTGGACGTGCTGGTCTCTGAGCCCATGGGCACTTTGTTGGTGAATGAACGCATGCTGGAGACTTACCTCTATGCCCGCAACCGGTACCTGAAGAAGGGTGGCCGCATGTTTCCTGTGAGTAAGGCCTCCCGCGCTCCATCTGCATCATTGCTGACTGGATTGCTGACTGGATTGCTGACTGGATTGCTGACTGGATTGCTAACTGGTTTGCTGGCAGGTGATGCCAGCAGGCAAGCCTGCTTCCAGTCATTAGACTGTTACCGCTGTTCTTGGCCTGCTCTACCTACTTGGCACTTGCAGTACCACCAACCGGCACTCACATTCACATCTTGCTGCTTTCCAGGAGTCAGCTTGTCTGTCTGTTACTTTTGCCCTCTGTATCATGCGCCAGGCAGTACTAACATAGGCGTCATTGAAGGCAACACTGCGTGCTTAGTGGATCACCACAAAGACTTGATCTTGTCTGGACACAATTGCTGGCTGCAATCTGGACAAAACCACTTACTTGCTGCAGAACATGCTGCATTGCACCACACCATTGGTCATATGTTCACTTTGGTAAACAAGGCTTTATATTTGCTTCTCATTCTGTCACTACTTCCAGCATGAGAGGCCAATCCAAGTCTTTATATGGATGGAGAAACATTGTGAGTGTTGTTGTTGATTCGGCTTACCAATCTCACCATGTTGTGTGCAACTGATGGGGTTGCTTCTATGGTGCAGCAAGTGGGGCGCATACATGCAGCAGCCTTTTCAGATGCCAACCTGTATGCTGAGGTGGCCAACAAGGCCTTCTTCTGGATGCAGCCCAGCTTCTACAACATTGACATCACCTGCTTGCACAAGGAAGCTGCTGCAGCCTACTTCACTCAGGTAGTACCCCCCCCCACCCCACCCCACGCCACGCCACCCCACCCCACCCCACCCCACCCTCCTGTCTTTTGCTTGCATGCCAGTCTTGATTGACTATCACTGACTTTTAGTGCGTACACTACACTCAGGTATGTCTTGTTGCTTAGAAGCCACCCCTGACTCTCGAATCTTGCTTATGGTGCCTGCACTTTCATTGTGCTTCTGTCGGGGGGGGGGGGTGGGGGGTGGGCTGGCTCCCCCGCCTCAGATTGTCAGGCCTCCAGTCAAATGAAATGACTCGACGATCCAACTGTTCATGCAATTTTGACGTCCCCATTCATCTCCTGTGCATGCCGCTACCAGTGACCACTTACCTGACGTGCACAGTAATACATATTGCCACTCATTCCCTCTGTGATTGTTTTGATCACTTGCTTGTTCACACTGATATTAAAGCCTCTAAATCTGGTGGGGCCGCTGCGCACAGAGTCCTGCTAAGCTGCTGCAATGCTGAGCAACACCAGTGGGCAATGTCAGTTGTTGTGAGGGTTCAAACACTGGGCAGAGGTTTTGCCAGTGTGTCTACTGTTGTGGGAGGACATGTGCTCTGTGTCTGCAGGTTGTGGTGGACGCCATTGACCCAAGTGTCATTGTATCTCAGTGTGCAAGCAAGACCTTTGACTTTGGAAGCATCACTGACCCAGAACTTATCAACTTCACCATTCCCTTGCAGCTGCAGATAGGTATGCCACTCAAAGAGGCTCAAGGGTGTGCACTGAATGGCAGCATGAACTGAAAATGATGGCATCAAGCAATGGACAGTTGGAACAGTTTCTATGATCAGCTGTGGGCCTGTTGTCTGTGCTGTGCATGCACGCATGTTGATCTCACCTCTGTCATCATCAATCCTTGTCTGCATTGCACACAAGAAAGAAAGCACAATGGCTTGTGACTATGCACAGCCTTCTGCCTCTGTGCATTGCTGTGCGGAAGGTCAATAGAGGCCTGCCGCAACTGTTCCAGTGTCATCATGAAACATCAACTTTGCTCCTACCAAGGGAACAACTAGCCGGAAGTGTATTGTCGTACTGCACCAGCAGGAAGTGTATTGTCGTACTGCACCAGCAGGAAGTGTATTGTCGTACAGCACTAGCAGGAAGTGTATTGTCGTACTGCACTAGCAGTGAGTGTATTGTCGTACTGCACTAGGAGTAGGCCAACCTCAAAGGCCACAAAAGGCACTGCTGTACATGTGATGCAGGCCGGGCATGTGTGGTGCATGGCATTGCCTGCTGGTTTGATGTGCTGTTTGATGGCAGCAACACTCAGCGCTGGCTCTCCACAGCACCTGGTCAACCCACCACA
>JAABUP010004023.1_pt1 | contig 24779 bp, 20 predicted proteins | sample 5559201 | NCBI WGS metagenome assembly JAABUP01 (sample SAMN10711887, study PRJNA513373) | rock metagenome | isolation source: Antarctica rocks | place: Antarctica
CTTTAAGGCCTATTTAGAAGAATTAGAGTCCTAGCTTTATCTATTTATTAAGGAGTATAGGGCTAATATCTTCCTAGTAAAACTTCGACTAGAGCTTAAGAATAAAATTCTAAGTACCGGTAAGGTACCCTTAAGAAGAAGAAATTACGTAAGGTAAAATAACGGTCCGACTCTCTACCGGGTATCGCTACTAATAAAGGTAACGACCGGGAGACGGCACCTTTACCTACTATACGAGATAGCGTAGAAGATTTTCTTAACGCCGAGTATAATAATAATAATACTACCGTACCTAATCTAGTTACCGGTATAACCGACGACGAAATTTTAGCTCTATAAGGCGCCGTACGCGAAGTTTTACGCGAGTTTACGCCTATCCCCGGAATCGATTTCGACGACGTACTACCTCCCGACGAGGACGTTAGATAATTATCGAAAGGGGAGGTCGATAAGACTATAAATAACGCGACTATAAATAATATATCGATAAAAGTAAAACCGCTTAAGTTTTAGCCTAGGCCTCCTAAGGCGCGAGCAGGCCCTATAGCTCTAACGTAATCGCTAACTTATCTAACTATAGCGGAGTAGCTTATTATTAGCGTACGTCTACCTAGCGTCGATAAGACTATAGATAACGCATCGGCAAAAATATCGCTAACTTATCTAACTACAGCGGAGTAGCTCACTATAAGCGCACGTCTACCTAGTTGTCATAAACGGTTCAGCAAGGCCAAAATGGCGAGGGTGTTTGGGTCGACAGCCCGAAACACCTTATTATAAGTTATATTCTAATAATTCATTACACTAGTTAAGTAGACGTAGCGCCCTCGTTAACTTTTCCTTATCACGGCTTTACGCTAGTAAATCGACGCCTAGATACCCTTCTTACTTCTCTATAAGAAGACTCTAATATCTTATTTCCCGGCGAGAGCTCTAGCTATTTAACGAAAGGGGAACGAAAATTCGACGTACCCCGTTTTCTCGAATCGGATATAAATTCGGACGTATTACGTTATAACTAATCGTCCCTCGATAAATTATTTATAAATATTAACTTATCGATTCGTTAATAGTAACTATAAGGGCATAGTAAGCTTCTATAGTTAGGGGAACTGTTAAGGGAAATCGCTACTAGATAACCTTAAGTTACCTATTAGGCGAATGGAGTTACCTATTAGGTAAAAGGCTTAGTAGTTCTATATACGTAGGTAGATAGCTTATATAGATAGAGACCTAACCAATTCAACTACCACAATTTTACACGTTTACTTATTCCATCGCTTATTATTACTAACAGATACCGGGCCTTTTCCTTAAAAAGTAGAGAGATTAGAACTATAAGGAAGATTACTAGTAGATAGCTAGCCTAATAATAAAAGACGTAATATTACGGCGTTAGCGTTAAGTAGGCGTAATAATATATATTATTTAGTAGTAGAACTAATCTCTAAGGAACTTTAGAAACTAGGGGGAGTGGCTAGTAGACATACGGGCGCTAAGGCCCTAGGCCTACCCCTCACGTCATAGGCGCTAGCCCCTATAAGGAAGGTCTTGCGCCAGCGCCAAGATGGCGTATACGCACAACGCAGGTTACAGGTGGTTGATTAATGAGGTGGTTGATTCATAGGTGGTTCATAAGGTGGTTAAAGATTGCGACAATTATCTATGCCCCCGGGTAGGCCCCGGGGTCGGGTTATGTTAATTTAGGGGGCCATTTCTCTATCTAGGGGTTGGAATAAGTAATAACGCAACAGTTCAGCTACGGCCTAATCGGGAAGGTGGGCGTTTAAAAGCGTCTTTCACCAGTTAAAAGACGTTTTCAAACGGATATAGAACGACTAGAATAGTTCCTACTTAATAAGGCAAGTGGGGTAGTCGATTACCCGATTTAGGTTGTAAATATGCGTTGAAAAAGTATGCTAATCCTCTCTAGTCCTACAGTTCCTTAGCTCATTAAATTGGAATCTTTTTCCCGTCAATCCTGGAGCCGTCACTTGAGTCTTGCAAGATCGAAACACGATGTCATGGGATAATCTACTACAAGAAAATATCTCACCACTGCTTTTGCTTCCAGCCGAGCTGAGACAATCAATCTATAGATTCGCACTCGACTTCGCTCGAGCCCTCAGGCTGCAGGATGAGAAGACCAAGCAGAGCGTTACTCCTCAGGATCTCAACATCCGACATAATGCAGCCAAAGCCCGAAGCACATGTATCTACAGGAAGCAGATATGGTCCTCCGACCGTAGCTGCATATCTCTCTTACTCACCTGCCACGCTACATATTACAACGCTATCGAGATTCTGTACACTAGTAACACTTTCCACTTCCCAGCCCTCTTAGGTGGAATCACTGCAAGCCTCGCCCCAATCCCTTCTCTCGATATAGTACCATCGACTTTTCATACACAGTCACCTATATGTGGAGCAGCAGCGTGGGTCCTCACGTTGATCCAACAATTGCTGCGTGTATCCAACAGCTTGTCAGCGCTTGTCCGAATCTGAAGTCATTAACCTTTCATGTACCCTCAATTCCTGCACTCGTTCAGCTCGTTGGACTAGCGCGAAATACGGAGAGCGCGACCGTGTTTGTATTGAGATCGCTCAAAAGCAGCCTCAATCGCATATCTGTCACCGGAAGTGGTGACTACGAAGCATTCGCGGCAAAAGATCCATCACCGCCACATGCGCCGATGGGTCTCTGCACGATAATTGCGCCGAGGGAGGAGTGGAACGCTCAGTGGTTTCAAGAGTGGCCGCAGACCACTGTCAGAGAAGAGGATTTTTGTGAAGAGAATTGCTATCGAATTCGAGGCTCGAGGAACGTATCCGATGGATTCGTAACGAGTACCACGAAAGCGATCTGGGGATTTCATTGGGAGAAATCTCGGGTTGGTGGCGCGGAGGACAAGGGTCAGAAGGAAGATAGGATTGCACAGGAGAATAGCGGGGCCGAGATGCTGTTTCCAGTCGACCGTCATGCAGAGCTCTGGGCATGGTAGAGTAGCCTTTCATGCTCATAGCAGAATGATTCAAAAAGATCATATCTTAGCTGAATTGTCGCCCCAGCACGTGCTCAAAACCAGCTATGAATGTACCATGCCCCACAACCTCTCAAAGCATGGCCTCAGCCCAAGGCTATCATATAGGTGAATCTGACAATAGGTCCTCCGACTGGGCTCGACAACTCGTAAGTATTCCAGTCGACAAATACCTACCTTTACTGCTCCTAACAGCTAGTCGATGGGGGATCGAATGTCATCGAGCGGGCGAGATCTATCAGTCCTAGTGCTAGTACTTTTCCAACTGTGTTTAGCCTGACTGGCGCCATGCTCTTGTCATGTTATGTTGGTGATCTGTCGAGTTGCCGTATCAGCTGACATAGTCACACTTCGCCGTCTCAAATGTAATCCTGTAGTTTTAGGGAATATTCGTTCCCACCACTCAAGAGACTGCCTTCATAGGTATTGAATACTCGCCGAAATGGCCAGTGTTTGATTCTTGAACTGGTGGCGAGAGACATGGCAGAGGTGGCAACGATAAGGTATTGGGAGCTAGTGGGTATGCATGCGGAGTATTTATTTTCTTCATGAGTAGCTAGCTTTTGTATCAACAACAATCACAACAATCATCAAAAGTCTCAAAATCCAAAAAAAAGGGATAGAGAGAGGTGTATATATACTGCTTGTCATTTTGCTTGACTTGATGGACCTTGGGTCCGGCTGTTGTCGACTTGGTCTAAGTCTATTTCCGATTTTCCTGCTTCTAGATCCGAAGGCAGCCATGTTCCAACAACGATGTTTGCTTTTTGAACGCTCCGACATTCTTTAAAACAATGGGGAGCGCGGAATTGACACCTTTTACTAAATCGTGACTTTAATCTTCTGCCACAATTCTATATGGATACCTCCGTTTTGCCCATGCGCCATGTCATTTGCTCAGCCTAGCGAGGAACATGGTATCTTAGTCTTCGACCGTCGACAACACGTCACAAACTAGGCAAAAGGCGAGGATAAGTCCGCTTCATAGAGGCTAATCTGGGTGTGTTTTGCGGACTAATTCTAAAGGCCCGCTCTTCCTATCTTTTCACCCATCTGAATTCACCTCATTCGCTCTACAAGCATATCTAGCTAAGATGAACTCCCACCCCCACCGAGAGAGTGGTACCACTTTCCACATAGTTCCATTCTCTATTGCATGAAAGGTGAGCGATCTCAGTGCAGGGAAATCGAATAAGAAAACTTTCGGAGAAGGCTGCTGTGGCAGCATACTGGTCAGCTGCACACGAGAGCGATGAAGAAGGAGTGCTACACCATGAGAGGCCAAAAATGCCAAACTGCATGAGCACGAGGGAAGAGGTGGATTAGTATTCAAATTCCTTGCTGCGCAGAGAATGTAACAACACAGACGCAAAAGGAAAGTAGTTGGACTATTCTTGGTAACTCTTCTAATTCAGAATGTTAATGGCAGTAATTTCAACCTAGTTGTAGTGATTCTCTGTTAGTCTATTGTGGTCTCCTCCAAAATTCGGCATTTCCATCATGCAAGTTTCTCACTTGCTTTCGACTCAAACTTCCCCATAGTCCACAGCTGTGTTTTCAGCCACTTAACCATGCGTCCCTGATCTAGCTCCTCCGCAAGTTTCAATGGTGTTTTCCCATTCCAATCCGCCGTGAGGTCGCAACCACCTTTGCTGTATAGCAACTTTAGGACTCCGTAGTATCCATTTCGGATCGCGTAATGGATAGCAGCGCCACCCGATGTCTGTCGCGCAGAGGGGTCTGCCCCTGCATCCAGTAATAAGACGGTGGTCTCTTCGCGGTCTGCTGGCGTTGGATTGTAAGATCGGCCACCCAGCAAGAACGGACGGCCTGATGCTGTCTCCATGAGGGGCGTTTTACCAAAATTGTCCGGCAATGATGGATCTGCGCCATTGTCCAACAGCAGGCGGACCGTCTCTGTGCGTGCATTATTAGCAGCGTATCGCAGAGGCGATATGCCCTGAACGTCTTGGGTATTGACTTTGGCTCCGTGATCTAGGAGAATTCTGACTGCCTCTGCTGATCCTGTTTCCGAAGCCCAACTGAGAGGTGTTTTATTCCACCTCGAGTCACTAGCTTCAATATCAGCACCACCATGGAGAAGCTTGTCTAGATTTTCGGGGCTGAGACCCCAGTTGAGGCAGGAGAGATTGACACCGTGGGCTTTGGCGCCGCGTTCTAGCAAGGCCGAGACGAGGTGGTCCTGGCCAGTCAATGCTGCCAAGTGCAAAGCGGTGTATCCGTTGCTTTCTGCGTTGATGTCTGCCCGATCGTTCAAGAACAGATCCATAAGGCCAATCTTGTCCTCTGCTGAGGGTTGATCAAGGTCTATCTTACGATCGTAGAAGGCTTCTACATCCGGCCCTGTACTTGAGAGAAGACGTCTCATGAATGCCGATTTACCCCGCATTGCTAAGAAATGTAATGCCGTCGGACCAAATTTTTCGTTAGATCGAGCAGTAGCTCTATTTTCCATTAAGGATTTACAGCAGGTAGCGTTGCCGTGGCGTGCAGCGGCAAAAAGTGGCGTTTGTCCGCTGGCATCGACAAGATGGACATTTGCCGAGCACTTAGTAAGCAGTTGGATAATGGCCACATCCATGTTGTAAATGGCTGCGTAATGCAAAGGCGTCCTCTCATGATCACTGGTGGCGTTGACGTCGGCGCCAAGCTGGAGCAAGTATCTTGCGGCTTCGAGATTCCCGGCAATGACAGCCGACATTAGTGGAGTTTCGCCCTCAACATTTGGTTCATTGACGCGGTCAAGTTTCAAAACCTGGTCAGTGAGGTAGTAGCTCTCCTGCGCAGCAAGATGCATTGCGCTCTGGCCTTCATCATTCCAAACAACCCTACCCGGACCGTCAGATAGAAGGCTGTTTATGCCCTGCATTGTTGCCGCTGATGGCCGTTCGGCCTCAGCGTACATTCTGATTCTTCGTGCATTGAATGCAATTACCCTATTGTCGGAAGTCTTGCCTGATTGAAACCACACAGCATCCAGATACGTCCTTGGTTTTGTACTAAGATTGATGCCCTCGATCTCGTTGTTCAGGACGAACGTCGACACCATAGCTAAAGTCGTTTGAGAGTCCTTCAGCTTCCTCTTCAGGCCATCTATCTCCTTCTGTTTCATAGCCCACTTGAGACTGTCCCACCTCAAGACCTTGGAGGCAACGAATGGCTCGATGGTCTCTGCCAGCTTTTCTAGCGCTGTCGTGGCGTTCTCGAGAGGAAGTCGCAAGCCAGCTTCTATCTTCGGCGTCACATCTTTCACGTCATTTAGATGTTTCTCGAGCAGTGACAGAAGATTAAGGACAACCACGGAATCTTCAAGGATATCTTGAATCTCAAGGGGTACATCCTTGACTCCTCCAAGTAGATCGTAGATCATCCTTGAAGCTTGCAGACCAATAGCAACCAGGTTGACAGTGGAGATACGATCTACTAACGTCAGCGGTTAATGTTCCCTGGACCCGAGATTGTGCTGTGAGACAGAATCTGGGGACCACAGAATTTCATGGATCAGAAAACTGTTAGACTGACCATCGCTATGCTGGACTGAAGTCTCGTTGGACTTTGGAGATTGTGCTCGAGACTGTGGTGCCGCTGAAAGGGCCTCTGAAATGGAAGCCCCGCACGAGTCGTACGAGTCTTCGACTGAACTCATGGCTGAGAGTTGCATAAGGGAAGCGTGAAATTACTTCTATTAGCAGCAGTCGAACAGATATGCGCAGTTGGTTTGTTCTCGTACGTAAGCCTGGACCCAAACCTGAGTTCTCCATGTTCCAGCGCTACGGTATCACCAATGAAACACGTATGTAAATAGAAGATAGTCACATGATTTCCAAGATTCTTTGACCCATCCTGGGAACATGAAGATGCGAATGCAGGCGCCTTGAGAAGCGCGCATCTACGGCGAGCCATACTCACCTACATAGGAAAAGCCGATACACAGAGCGCTTTGGAATACTGCAAAAGGCTGCAAGTACCACCTCGGTCTTCCCTCGGGAGGCACTAGGGAAAGACGCTTTACCCGATTAGGCTTTGTATAATTATGCCAAGCCTCTCACAATCTCGCCGCAGACAATCGAGCCAGAGCAGTAAGCAATGAGCGCCTGACTCCAGGGGATGCCTGCCAACATGCAACCTTACCTCGTCAGTAGCATCGAGCTCCGACATTCCTGTCGTCTGCCCGCAACTTCTCGTACCTTAGGGCGCTTCCATCACCCATACCCCACCAGCAATGCCCTTCACCGTCTCCACCGTCCTTCCTAGCGATATTCCCTACCTTTCTACCATCCAATGGGCAGCTCTACTCAGTAACTCCTTGATTCAGACCCTATATCCGCAGGGACCTACCCCCGAGCTTACGGCCTTTACGAGAGCATCGTATCAGAAAGCTATCCAATTTCCGAGCGTTAGGCTGATCAAAGCTATCGACGAAGAGCGAGGGGAGATAGTGGCCTTTGCCAAATGGATAGTGTATCCTACGAAACAGGAGGAATTGGACCAATCGAGTGAAAATGACACGGAGAATGAGGAAGTAAATCCAAGCTCTGAGTGGGGAAATGTAGAGGTGCCGCAGAAACCAGATGGCGTTGATGAGAGGGCGTTGCGTGCTTGGAACGCCATCATCACGAAGACAAGAACGAGGATAATGAGCATCAGGAAACATTCATGCCAATCTACCGCTGGATGCTCGTTGGAATGTTACTTTACGTCGATCGCGCCTGCATTGTGGGGTAGGTTCTGTCAATTGAAATTGGGAGGTTTCCCAAGAGGCTAATGACGACCTCCTCTCAGTGCTCGACATCATACACACCCATCCATCTCATCAAGGCCGCGGGGCAGCAAGCCAGCTTGTCAAATGGGGCACCGATCGCGCAGACAAAATGCGGATGCCATGTTACGTAGAGTCATCACCAGCCGGGTACCCTCTTTTCAGGAAATTCGACTTCGACGATGTGACTGACATGGAGATTGACCTGATTAAATATCGGCACGGCTACGGTTCCTACAGATACAAGCATATCGTAATGACCCGCGTCCCAGACAACCCGCCCACCGTCCCCCCAAAGAATTCTGGGTCACAACATGGGGGCTCTGGCTCCCTAGATAGACTCTCATTGAGCAATGGTAACAGCGCACACCGAATCTCAGGAAAAGCGAGCTTGATCGAAACAAAGCGCAGTCCGCGGCCCGACCGGAGCAGTTCCTCAAAGGAATCAGACAGCGCCACCTCACCAAAGCCCGATCAAAGCGAAGCCTCCAAAGATGCTCCCAGCGTAACTTCTACGACACCCAACCGAAGCAATTTCTCTCGGGAATCCGAGACCGTCACCTCAATGACCGGCCGATTCCCCGAACCCCCATCGAAATCCGAACCTCAAGATGAAGTCCCACCTATCGATCGCGTCTGGTTCTCCCAGGCTCTCAACAAGCCCTTCATCCCAGAAAACGAGCCAACCGTCGACCGCGTCTGGTTTTCCGAGCAACATTGACTGACATTTTTGACATCTTTAACGCAATCTCCAAGTGAGCGGCTCCTCACCGCACTTCGACTTCGAGCACGTCTTCATCAGTGGAACTCCAGAATCTCGGAATTCTGATATCGTAGCAAGCCATCGGATGTACTCCACAACACCCTCCGATTTGCAGATCCGCTGCCTTTCCCTTGAAGCGGCTGAAGCATGTCTCAAACGCTATAGGCGTGAAAGTATCTCTACAAGCTACCAGAACCACTCAAATCGAAAGTGCAGTCTCTCATCACGCACCTACCTTACATACGCGATATTCAGCCTCAGGGAAGCCGTATCGGCCCTTACAACGCCGCCGGAACGAGCCGGTACGTTACCACTCCGGGCGGTCTCAAAGCACTACCGAGTTTCCGCTCCAATCCAAAAATCGGAGCTTCAAAATACGTCATACCGATGGACGGCAGAAATGTACTTGAAAATAAGCAAGCATCACTGTGGACCTTTCGCCGATTTCTCGTGTCACGTAATCCAGGAAGGAGACAGAAGTACCAAACCCGCACTCTTCAATACCAACATCATTGCTCGATAAGTCGCCTGTGACTACTTTCACAACGATTAGGAGGGAAGCGAGGTTATTGAGAAATAGCCGGGGGGAGAATGCTGCCATATGCATTTTCTGCATCTGTAGTAGAAAGGCAAGGGGTAATGGGATATCGCCATTTTGTAAGTCGGAATATTTGAGAGGGAGGTCCTGTGAATGATTCTTGTAGACTGGGTTGTATAGATGAAGAAGTGGTTAATGATAAAGTGTGTATAGAGCGAAATGAACTTACTGGCCGAAAACAATATTTCTCAAACGGACAGCTTAGTAGATCCTTCAAAATCTGGGGTACGCAATTGCCCTTTTCTCATCGCTCATACCACATCCTAAAGACACTACGGATTTGCAATTCTTGAATCAGCAGCAGTGGAGACCAGCTCCACTAAAAATTAGCAATACCTTAATCACAGCAGACAGCTCATCCCCAAATCCTAGCCGTAACAGCCTTCGTAGCCAGCACCTCCACCCTCTTCGCATAAACCTTCATCATATGCATCACCGGATCCCCAAACACCACCCCCCTCAACTCCCCATCACTAGTCATCTCAGCCTTAACATCATTCGTCGGTTCCGCGCCCACACCCTCCTTATCCCTCAGGACAACCAAGCGTCCCGCATTCGACAGCGTCCCGGGTGGGACTTTCCACACATATACTGGAGCTGGAGCTGGTCCTGGCAGCAGTGGGGCACTGTTTGATTTTTGCGGTGTGGGGCGTTTTGTTTTGCAGAGGGGTTTGGGGAGGATACAGTTGGTGCCACTGCCGGGCGCGGGGGAGGCGTAGAGGTTGAGGAGAGAGCGGATGTATGCTTTGTCGGCGCGGGGGACGGGATCGCCTTCGTTGATGAAGGAGAGGAAGAGGGATTTTTTGTTGGTGGGGGTGGGGGGTTTGGTGAGGGGGAGGAGGGAGATTGGGGGGGTGCCGAAGGTTAGGCAGTGGATGCGTTTGAAGCCTGGGGGTTCTTGGTTAGCGGTGGGGGTGGTGGGCGGGGGGGGGGAGGAAGTACAGCCGGTGAGGATGTTGAGCTCGGAGCGAGTGACTTGGGCGAGCATGTGGGCGTAGAGGAGGGAGGCGACGGCGCCGCCGGCGGAGTGGCCGGTCATGAGGAGGGAGCAGGTGCTGCGGGAGGGGTCTTCTTCTAGGAGGGCGCGGAGGCGGGCGGCGACTGGTTTTATCATTTTGCGGGCGACGGAGAGGAAGCCGGAGTGGCAGAGGTTGCCGGGATCGTCCTGAGGTGCGTTAGCATTGCTCATACATGCCGAGTTGTTTTTGCTATCTGGCGGATATCTTACCAAGAAGTCTGTCGGGGCTACTGGTGCTGAATTGAGATTGACGGCCCAGTCCATGAATGTTTGGCTCCCTCGAATGGCAAAGACGATACAATTCATATCGTCTATAGGCACAGATTTTATCACCATAGCCTTCGTCCCACCCCGCCAATTGGCGTCAACGAAGGCCTCTTTCTCCTTTCCTGCCGGCTTCGTGTATGCTCGCTGCGAATATTGTGCAGCGAGGCATAGCAGAGGGTAAGAAGGGAAGTAGCTGCAGCAGAGGTCTATCAGCTCTTTTCCATACAACGCACGTACATTTTGAGGGAAGGACTCACAGCTGTAATGTGGGGAGATTCGGCGGAAGCTTCGAGTTTGCATAAAGGTTGACTTTGGAGAAGTAGTTGGTGCTTATGACGGCTGATGAGATGGCTTTGTCTGCGCGTCGAGATACCTCTCTACTGGTCGAACCCCATCCACCCCGTAGGTTTGCTTGACCCTCGTCGCTGATCTCCAGGTCTCTGACATCTCCTGAAAATTCTTCACCATCAATTGAAGTAATCACAGAGCTGAATTTCGAGGAGATCAAGTCGCAAAGGGCTCTGTCGGCCATGGGCTCGATGGTATTCTCGTGCCATTGCTCGAAAGGCTTGCTGCTGTCGTTGCCATTTCGGTTGACGGTAGGCGGCGCTCTCGATTGTTTCGATGCCTTCGATGGCGACTGGTTCTTAGGAGGCTTTGCATGCACTGCTAGCTTCGAGGGTTGAGCCTTTGGTCTGTGGGGCAGACTCCGGGCGGGAAGTCGCGGAGGCGGAGGAGGAGGGAGGGGGCGGAGAAGTGGCTGTTGCGGTGGGAGTAGATGCTGAGATGGATACACAAGAGCGTACGGAGGAGGTGGTCCAAGACTGAGCTGCGATTGTGCTGCTGGCGGAAGCTGGCACGGCTGGGTAGGATATTGCGAAGGAGGACCGGGCGGAAGGACCGTCTTGGCGTGGTGTTTCCGCTGCGGCTTCCGAGTTACGCCAAACATTTTGGATGCTTTCTGCCGACGTCCTCCCCTTCACATTGCATGGTAAGTATGAAATCGAGTATGGCTGTATTCGAGCTTGAAGCAGTTGGTGCTTGACACATTATCAAGCCTTGATAGCCGCCCTGCCCAATGCGATGCAATGCGTATGCAAGGCGGCGGTACCCTTTCACACAGCCACTCCGCAAGCGCAAATCATCATTCGTCGGGATGCCGCCAATTGGGTTCCTCGTAAGTCAAGAAGAGCAGCGACGATACATTACCTTTTGATCGTTTGTCTGATAAGCACGTCCCATCATGTCTCGAGCACTGCAAAAGAGGGAGTAGTCATAGGTCATCAAAATATTGATGATAAGTTGATCTCTTGTTTCCTTTGGAATAGAGTTGTGATCTAAGCAAATGGTCCCACCGTTGTTTTCTATGTAAATCATGTACAAGTAGCACGACAGAGCCTCAAATTTTCAAGCCATTCAACTCTCTTCCAAGGTTTCGACGAAAGCTGAGGACCACTACCAATGCTGAGAGACAAATGAAAATCTATTATGAGCTTAGGAACGAAAACAGACTACCAGCTTCTCATGAACCTGTCAAAATATCGTTTGCGATCTTCTCCGCTAGCATATCTAGCAAAAGAACCGTCAGCTATCGTATGACCTTGCGAATTGTAATTGCGGAGAATTTCAAAAGTCGTCGGAGACCAGGTGAAAGAAATGCTCGACTTACAAATAGCAGCAGACGGATGCCCTGGGGGCAAGAATGGGAATGCACTCGCATCCACCACCCGCACCCCTTTGACGCCGATGACGCGGGCCTTTGAATCAATGGCCGCCTTGGGGTCGCCAACTTCGCCCATGGCACCTGTAGAGCACCCAAGTCAATCCTCATTTCACATTCTGCGAAAGCTGGCAATGGCGGCTTACAGGTCGCACTGGCATGATAGATCAAGCTCGCATTTTCCTGGATCCAATTCAAGACATCCGCATCGCTCTGCACTTTCGGCCCTGGGTTGACCTCCTCCACTACAACGCCACTGTACTGAGAAATTTCTCTGATTCGTCGGAAAGCCTGCACAGCGACTTCCTGATCCGCTTTCTCGAATAGCCAATTTGGATTGATGAGGGGCTTATCATTGGTGTCGGCGCTAGTAATGGTCACATGACCACGTGAAATAGGTGTAAGAAGCGCTACTCCATTTGCAATGAAATTGTCAGTCGGGGCTGCGCCAGCAGGTGGAACAGCAACATCTATGGGAACGTATTCGATTTCGGGCCAGTCTGCGGGGAATTGGGCCAGTTGGGCAATAGTGGTTTTACTGAGCTTCTTGCGATTTGGCTGTGGGACTTTCTCCCAGCCGAAGAGGTCGCCACTGACGCTGGCCAGGGGACCGGTTTGGTCCTTGTCGAAGCTCGCTACGGCTTTGTTCATGAAGTCGGGATTGCTGAGAAGCTGAGAGTTGCTCGTAACATTTACTTTTTGGACGATGGCGAAGTAGCATTGGTCCTGTGGGGGCTTTGTTAGCTAATGAAGAGGAGTAATGAGACCGAGTAAGCCTTGAGACATACCCATAAGTTCTTACCAACACCCTCAAGAACAGAAAGTGCTGGGATTTTTTGGGCTTTCAATATTGCAGCAGGTCCAATGCCGGAGACCATAAGCAGTTGAGGGGAGTGGAACTAGAAGTGCACATAAGTAGAGTTCGACTGAAAGACCGCGAGTCTCGCTCACCGCTCCAGCAGAAACAATAACCTCCTTTCTCGCCTTTAAGGTGTAGCTCGTTCCATTAGTCGAAATAACAACACCTGTCGCTTTCTTGTTCGCATCAAAGAGGATCTTTTTGCCCATCGTGTACTGGTAGACTTTGAGCCCAAGCTTCTTTTTGATGGCGTATTGCAAATACGACTCCTCAGACGAGCTCCTGACTTCTCCGTTCGGGTCCACCTCTACAGTCGTAGTCGCATAGCCGTTCAAGAATCCACTATTGAAGCCATTCTGTTCTTTGATCCCAGCAGCTGCTGGGACCTACGCTTACGATTTCAAAGTTCGCGGCTCAAGTTTGTGCCAATCAAGGTGTCGTGGTGGAGGGGGCTGAGGCGTGAGGAACGGTTTCTCTCAATTATGGGTGCCAGGTGTTTTGATTTGTTGTTGGTGAAAGCGTTTGCAAATTGTTGGCGTGCTATCATGCTTCTCCTTTCTCGTACTTAGATTGGCTTTAGTATGTTGAGTTCGATAGAATACATAGAAAATATCTAGAAATGAAATAGAATTTATCAGTGTCATTAACTTTTTAGGGGTAGCCTTTAATTTCGAACTTCAGCCCATGCATTTGGACATTGTCTCTCTTCCCAATCATTCCAGCGTTTCCCATGCTTGCGAAGTCAGTCGCGGCAAGATTCCATGGATGGCGAGCGGGAAAAAGATGATATTATACGGCGAGGACGGCTCCAGTGTCCTCACCCTATCAATCCCTTCATCCCCGGGGCCAGTCGATGATAATCTCCTAGAATTTGGAGGGAATTTTGTAGGATTATGGGCCACTTTGACAAGGCGTTGGAGAGTTTAGAGACGACTCGGAATTGTGACGTTTCAGCGGGTTTATCATGCTGTGCATTGAGGGAGGCAAATCATGAGGGTGGCCGCTCGCGCCCCATCAGCCCCACTCATGACCCATCCTGATAGGGTTCGCTGCTCTCCAATTTGTCTACCTTTAGTCTACAAATACATGCCACGGGTGGCCGCTGTGCACTGCTGACTGCATAAGCATCTTCGGAAAGCCGGGTTTCATCTCTTCAGCGTCACATTATCCAGTACCAAAAGGCTGAGGATCGACCTTGCGGAACGGCGCGAGTCTCGCGATGGTGTTTGATCCTGCTCGTATCAGCCTGGCCCGGATCGACGAAATGTCAGCTTGGGGCCGAATTAGCAAATCCCATCTCACGTTCAGCCTGTCTTGACTCTCGGTATTTGTCCAGGTACTGGTAATTGGCCATGATGGCAATGCGTCCACTGCAATTTCTATGATCTGAAGTTCGCCTTTCCTGTCTTTGGGGGCGAAGCGTTGTGATGGGGTGGTGGATGAGGCTGCAAATCCACTGCTCGCCCCTCGAATCTGGGCTAAAAATAAGTCTCGCTGGTCTTTTCTTTCTCGTCGTCTCTACCACGATCTCCTGTTTTTCCATTTCCAATATTCAATATTCAATCACTCCAATCTTTGTAGTAATGATCTCTTTGATTCCTTAGGATATTGTGTCTCTGTGCTTCCACAAAAGCCAATATGACCTGCTACGTGGAATTTTTGATACTACTTACTTTCCTTTTATATCCTGTCAACGCCTTCGGCCACATCATTGGAGACTACCATGCGCGAGTCAGGCGGGATATAACGTCAGCGCAGGCAAACAGCAATTCTACAACTCAACCTGCTGCCAGCTCACACCAAAATCACTCATCATATAACGAGAATCACAAATATGCAACTACGTCTTCTCTAGATTCATCTAAAGGCTTATCCAATCTTGAGGCGGACGACGTGTGTTTGCTTTGGGACAACACATGTACAGGCAATAGAACGCAGGTGCTTGAGAGATTTTTTGGAGGTTCAGAGATTCAGGATACGATCAATTGCATAGACAAGAATGATGATTCAACATGCATCGTTCACAACTCGTCCAATTCAAGGTCGCTACTTAGTCGGATACGTACATGGATGAGATCACCGCAATGTGTGTCGAGCAGAAGTGAATACGGGTGAGTACTCTGTTATTACGTGATTTGCCATTCTTGTATCGAACGATTCACCCTTGTCATATTTCAAAAGCCAGTCAAAAGATATGACTAATCCTAGACTGCGTGTTTCTTGCGATTTCATTTTCGAGCAATTCTCTCCGTTCTCTATTAAGCATACTAGCTCCTGAGACATTTTCAGGACAATTCGATACGGTGATAATTATCTAAACCCTACCCCCGGAGGATCCTGCTGCGGAATCTGTTATATTACTGCTCCAAACGTCGATGTATATTATTGGCCAAGTCTAGATGCGGACACTTCTTGTCTAAGTATCATTGGGAACGTCACCAATGACCAACTCTACGGCGCTACGACGAACACCAAGGGCCTAGCTTATTGGGGATGTACGGCTCAACGTGGGGATACGAGCCCCTTCTATACTACGATCACTACAACAGCGGTGCGAACTAACATTGGGCCACTTACGATCAAGCAGCTTTTGAACGATCCTTGGTCCCCGCCGGCATGTATAGGGGAAACATTACGTTCGATGTCTCTCACAACGTCTCTACAACGTCACGACTCGCAGCCAATGATTCGTGCTCGCGGCCACTCTCTGATCATATCGCAGAACAGAACCCAAAGCAACGGCCTGCCTGTGAGCACATTGGTAATAGGAGAATTCACATTGTGAGTTCTAAGCTTGGCGCCACGCTTTCTGGGGGATTTGTGTTGATTGATATTCAGTACCTCTCCATCAATCTATGCCAACTTCCACGCCATAACAGCTGAAGATAATTGCGGAAATTATGGGACCGCCAAAGGTATCTCGTCAACAATGTTAGCTTTCTCTCCTGGAGAGTTGTCCAGCATTGCTGGACCTTTTGGGTATAGGAGGTCTCCCTTCACAAACCAAAATCAACGCTAATCACGATAAAAGTGCCCCACATCCATATGAAGAATTCAGTGATCGTAGATTTGGTGCTGAGATGGGAATTCCCAATGAAGCTCCGCCGGATTACCCGCAAACATCAACCCAGCCCTTCAATTTCGCAGACCTACCATGCCCACCGCAGAGCGTAATGGTGAGAATCTAATGTGGGATTTTCTGGGGAAGTCCGCGCTTACAATGCCTATGCAGCATCAGAATTGGTATAGACCGGAATTCGGCCAGCCCTATCGTCCTCTTATTGCAATGCCACAGAAACTCAGGGATATAGACTCTTGGTATAGAAACTGTACAGATTTGGCCTTTACAGGATTTGACCCCCCGAGAACGTTAGTACCAGCGACTGCAATGATATCAGCCACGACGACTGATGACCCTAACGTGGATGTATTGACAGCAGCGCCGAGTCCAACCCGGGACCCACCTGCTAGAGAAACAAGTACCAGCAATGCTCCTATACCTAATATCACTCCCACCAAGGGTCAGCCCAGTCTCCCGCCAAAAAGCACAACGGATCCGATCTCCGGTTCAAAGCAGGCTGTAAACGCTGGTGATGATCCGGGCAAAGAGAGTGCCGCGCATGGAGACCAATTGCATCACGACTTTGATTCCGATCCACACTACACTTTTCATGGAGATCCAAAGGAATCTAGCAGTAGTCCCGACACGCACAATGTGGCGACAACAGAAACACAGTCTTCCAGCCTAAAATCAGGAATAGACGATAGTCGAAACCCTGGGCAGTCTGATAACACCAGCCCACCAAGTAGCAGCGGCAACATAGGCTCGAAAGGAGATGATATCGACCCTGGTCAGGGAAGTGGAAACGACAAGGACCCCAAACAATCAGGAAGCAGCCCTGGCAAACAGGGAGCAGATCCACAACTCCCCGGTGACCCAGACAAAACGGATAACCAAATTAACGATATCGATATCCCAGGACAAAGTATCGGAAGCAATGCAGGACCGGAAGACCCTTCAGTCCGGAATCCTGAGCTCCATTCGAATATTGGAGATCCTCTAGCTCTCACAGCTGATAATATCATTGAGCATGCCATAACGATAGACGGCGAAGACGTCCAATTGCTGACAAATGGTATCAGCGTTGCCGGTACAATGCTTACGCCAGGCCAAACGGCATTAGCTTTATCCTCTCTCGTCATCGACGGCAGCTCAGCTCCCCAAGTACTCCAACCCCTCTCACAGCCTTTAGGAAATGGCATTACTCGAGCAGCCCAACCCTCCATAATCAACGGCCACACCATCCAGCTACCGTCTAAAGATCCCAACACCCCAGACACGAGTCCCAATTCAGGGGCTCTAGCACTCACCATCTCCAGCATCCCAATCTCCCTCGCATCCAACGCCCTCATCATCGGCACCCGAACAATTCCCCTAACTAACCAACCCTCACCGCAGACTATCTTTACCGTCGCCGATCAAGCCGTCACAGCCGCACCGGCCGGTATCGAGATTGGAGGCTCTACAATTACACCAAACGCACCGGCTGTGATAGTTGATGGGGCGGTCGTTTCCTTGATGAGTGACGGTGATTTGGTGGTGGGGTCGAAGACTGTACCACTTAATGGCCCAAAGCTAGATCAAAGCGGCCTAGTCAGGGGAAGTTCAGAGAATGGACGTCCTTTTGCTACAGGCACTTCGTCATCGAACCCGCAAGGTAGTCCATCGAATGAACCTGCAAATGGAACGAGTAACGGCGTAGTGGCGTTTCAGGGGAATGCGGAAAGAGTGAGAGCTCGGTCGAGAGGGTAGTGCTTACAGTACTTGTGGGTGTAATGGTGCTGTTCGGTTATATGTAATGTGGTAGACTAGAACCTAAGGAAAACTTGCGAATGTCTAATTGTTCCCTAGTAGTATCACTGCTGAATCTCTCTCCTTACGAGACGTAATACCAATACCAAGACAACTTGTTCTGTTTGAATGGAAGTAACTTTGTCATAAGGGCTTCCATCACACTGTAGAAAGGCGAGCATGTTATATACCGTTCTTCGCCCACCCAAATTCTTCAAAGACAATTCAGTCAAGCTATGCGCGATTCTCAGAATCTCTAATCTCTGATGACCAATATGTGCGGAACACGTGTCACGACACTTACTCATAAGCAATAAACCAGCGCGATCGCTCCTTCCTCTTACCACATCTTTGCCGGAGAAGCCAGTTCTTTGACCGTCTTTGACATCGAAACGTCAAAACGATTGGGAAAAGCGGACTCGCAGGTGATGAGTCTCAAGCCAATACCGATATCAAATGTCGTGGCAGAACTCAAAAAACAGTAGCAAAGCAGCTAGGAGTCAACTGTACAACAAAAATTTGTTATCTATAAACATCAAAGAGCCGGGCTTCTTCCCAGTATACAGCATATAAGCGCCGTTGGAATGCCATCGCTATACAACGGCCTCTCTTATCCAACGCCTGAGCAAACAATCGAGAAAAACACTGTCGTCATTCATCTTCACTGTTCTCACGTCTTGGTTTGCTTCTTTGCAGTCCCAATGTGAGTGTTATGGACCTGGCATGGGCTGTCAGCTAGGGGTAGAGTTCGTGCGTAGAAGTCAGTTACCTTAGTAGCGAACTTCAGACTGGTCAAAGTCTCGCTCAGATGCGCTTGGAGCGGACTGATCATCACGAACATGAGGGTCTTAGAGTTCCCGCCGAGAGAAAATTGTAACAGATATGTGAGCTAGACATCTTGTTAGCAATTACTAGCAAAAGACATTGAGACTGGTGGCCCAGAGATTATCTGCTTCGCTTGTCAAGCGTCCACTTACTTTACTGTTCCGGTAGGGCACATGCCCACCTTCCTTCCCTTGGCCCAAAGCTCCAATGACGTCGCCAAGACAGCTTAGACTTTTGTTAATACTTTGCGTCTCCTTCAGTCGGTCGCCTGTAGCACCGCTGTGGCTTAATCTCTCGCTACCTGCCAAGTCAACGAGGTTGAGAGTCCCTTCACTCTTTTCACCTGTGACGCTATTCTCGCCGATGAGCTTCAAAATGAAAACCGAATGGCTTCGCGAGGATCGCTCGTTGGCTTTGGTAGACGCTACGGAGCGGTTGCTACTAGCTCGGGAGAGGATCGACTCGACCCTCCCTGGACTGTCCAGCTCCACCGTTGTGATGTCTGTGATGGTTGTCTTTCCCTTAGCCGTGTCGTGTTTTATCTCATGCTTCTTCTTGTCGAACTCATCGGCCTTGCCAAGGAGATCATTCAGTACCTCATTGTAAACCTCAATGAAGGAGCCTTCCATTTTGTACTTCCATCCCTTCTCTTCCAGCGCCTTGGCGGTATCATAGATCTGGTTGACTGCAAGTGGAATCATGCCATCATTTGCCGACATCGTATGAGTCTTCCCGGATCCTGTCTGTCCATAACAAAAGATGCAAACATTGTATCCGTCCAATGCGCTTTGTACAAGTTGGCTGATTTCTCCAAAAACATCTTGATTTTGCGACGCAGGGCCAAAAACTCGGTCGAACGCAAAGGAGTTCTTCTTGGTTGTGATGGTACCAAGACTGGACTTTTCCTCTGCACCTAGCACTTCGACTTCTTTAGAGTCAGACTCTTCGTCCGGATAGCTGATCTTTGCGCCGCTCGAATCGCCATCAAGAGTTGGCCTGACACGACAAAAAACCCTGATATTCCCTTTTAATTCCTGCACTTGATTGTGCAACTTTCTCCTCAACGTCTCCTCGGTCCTCAACTTGTCGTTAGCTTCGGCCGCACTCTTGAGAGCGTCCTGCATCCTCTGTTCAAGATCTGCAAATGCTTGCGATTGAGATTTGTTATCGGATTCCAGAAAATTGATGTGCCCTTCTAGTCTTCGTACAGAAGTCTCTAGCCCAGCGATTGTGGAATTGAGATTGGCTAGGTCCCCTTGCAATCCCCCGTTGATAGTTCGTTCATGATTCAATTCAGTTTCACAATTTCGCACTTCGTCCTCGAGGACCTGAAAAGCTTGGGTTTGCTTTTCGAGTTCTTTCTCCTTTTCCCGCTGAGTCGAAGTTCCTTCGTCCCGCAGCGACGAAACTTCTTTGCGATGTCTGGATCTTTCGTCCTCTAATTGGTTGGCCAAAGACCGCTCTACATCGGCTAAAATGTCCGCATGATCTCTCACCATCCGTCGCTTTTCAGTCTCTGCACCGTGTTCAAGGTCATCGATATCACGACGATGCTGTCGTTGCATGTCATCGAGGCGGATGTTTTGGTATCGTTTGGAGTCTTCAAGAGTTTCGGATGATGTGACAAGGCGGGCTTTTGTCTGGTCAAGGTCGGCTTGTAGGGTAGTATTGTTTGATGTTAGCTGCGTCCTAATGGCTTCTAACTCGGTGACTGTGTAACATAAGCCTGGGCATGCCAACACAATGATCTTACATACTTCTGATCTTGTATAGTGACATGGATTCTTTCAAGCTCCTGCTCTCCGTTGTAGCGCTGTCCACCTTTTCTTTCAATTGGGAGTACATATTTTCTACTTCGTCAAGACGGCTATCGGTGTCGAAAGCTGTCAAAGTGTTAGAGTCGCGAGTCAGATACTTTGGGAGTATTTTCGGTGTCTTCTTGGAAGATTTGGTGGGGCTTGGGATCTCTCCAGGCAACACAACACGAGGGGCAAATTTAGGAATATGGGATGGAGTTTTGGGAACTCCTGTCTCTGCTTTGGGAGCAGGCCAAGCCATGGGGGAGACGGAACGCTCATGAACTTCTGCTATGGGAGCAGGATGCGACGATTCGCCGTTCAAATGGAGAGCATTGAGCCTAGTGCTTATAGACACTTCTCGAGGGGTAACCGCGTTGAACGGTCTACTTTCCCAATTCGATGTGTAACCCATCTGAACATCATAGCATCGTCTGACCTTGGGGGCATGTATACTTTGGGTTGAAGAAGACGGGGTCCTACCCTTTCTTTTACTCGGGATCCTTTCTGTGCCAGTCTCCTCCTCATGTACTTCAAGCGACGTAGCTGGTCTTCCTGATATCGAGGCGGGTTTCTGCGTTCTCGGATATGACATTGCAGACTGAGGTCTGTACGATTGGGTTGATGGCGGTCGACTCCCAGGGCCAACACTGCTGCCGTAGCTGCTATGGGAACCATTGGACATATGGCGGATCGACGCTGAGGACGAGGGCCGTGAAGAGGTGATCGAAGATGAGAAGGATGTTTCGCGAGAAGCCCCTGCTATTGACGTAGCTCTAACGAATGTATTGGCTGGTTTGGAGCTCGGAGGTGCTGGTCCGTGTCTTGCGGTTTCCCCTGCGCGTTCAGCTAAAGTCTTTCGTTTGAGCGCGTTGGCTGGAGGAGCCATTGCTGTAGAACGGGCATTGGTGGCTGAAGCAGACATCTCGAAGAGTTTCCCCGGCGTAGGGATGTAACTTGGTGGGCGAATGCCCGAAGAGAACTGCAGTATTCCTGGTTAGCCTGCAATCTTCGTTGAATCGCGATTTCCTCCAAAGCCCACCGAGTTCTCATTGTTGTGATCCATAGTATGATTACTGGCTTACAGCCAACAAGAAAGGTCAAGGCGCCATCAACGAGTTCCAAATTCACCTGGATTGCTGGAGTCGAAGCTTCCGAGGAAGACGCTCCAATTCAGTACACAAACAAAGCCGCTGCGCTTAGCCAAACGCGCTTTAGCGTCCTCGGCAACTTTCTCTGCATGCAGTGCCGTTACTTGTCTCGGGACGCTAGCCTATTACGTCGTAGGCAAGCTACTCGGGTATATTCTGATTCGCGTCTAGACCAAAAATAAGGTAAATATCGTTTTTGACCTTCGCGTTACTACTAAAAAGCGACCTACTTCTTATAATATCTACCGTCTACTAACAACGTAATTAATATATCGTAAGAGTGCTTTCTACTATTTCGACCTCGGGCAGTAATATGCACTTATCGGAATTTTTAAATACGTCTTCGGTGTTACGGAATACGGAGTATAAAAAAGACGAAATTCTTCTAATAATTATAGGGCCTACTCCCGGGGCCCTAGGTATGCTCCGGGGTTCGTATATTACGATTTCTGACCTAAAATTATAATTTCACCTAGTTCGAGGGCCAAATCGGTAATATTTAACCCGGAAGGCCTATACCCCGGGGGGACCTAGTTTTTAGCCAGACTCTCTGGGACTGACTAGTGAGACAATGCCGCTACCTAACCCACATGATTGACGGATCATTATTGTTCCCATTTGGCTTCGTCCCTCGGCGAAAACATGTTGATGGAATTTCTACATGGCTGGTTCAACACACACCTTGCTACGCTACGGTAGAGCGCTGGCATATCGCCTGCCAGAGCCTGCAGCCTGATCATGGAGAAATACTCACAATTCCGAGACCGAGGTACTATCTCATTCTCATCATTATTGCTTTTCCTACCACTATGTACTGATGCTTTGCAGGCTCTGGAATCGCGCCCTTCTTTCCAATCCAGACAGAGGCGTCTGGAATCTATCTCCCGTTCCACCTGTTCCTGTTTCTTGTCCGCCTACCAATACTGTTCTCAGTCACATTGAGCTACTTCTTTGTGCTACAATGGTTGCCGATTGGATCACTTGGAAGGAAAGCCTCCTTATGGCTCATGCTCGGTGTCCCGGGTATATGGTGGATCGATCTGCAGATTGACCGTGTCAGAAAAGGGTACTGTCACTCGAATGACGATTCTAATCAGCCCATCCCTTGACTAATTCTCCAACTCAGTTCTCTCGCCAAACATCATAAAGCAAGGCTGCCGCAGCCAGGCTCTATCATCGCGTCTTCTTACACGTCTCCGATTGACAGCCTGTACTTGGCTGCGATCTTCGATCCCATATTCACAGCCTCGTATCTCTCGACCCGCCTCGTCCAGCGCATTTCGTTATTCAACGCGATTCTCCGAGCTTTTCAACATCCTCAGCATGAACCTCCACCTAATGCCAAGATGGTCGATCTCAAGACCCTTATCAGGCAGCATCCACACCAACCGATTGTCGTATTCTCAGAATGCACGACCACAAACGGCAGAGGTATTCTTCCATTCAGTACATCACTTCTCACCGTTCCTGCGGGTGTGAAGATCTTTCCAACAAGCCTCCGCTACACTGCAGCAGACATCACAACGCCAATCCCCGGCACCTACGTCAGCTTTCTCTGGAATCTCCTCAGCAAGCCAACTCACTGTATCCATGTCCGGATTGCCGAAAGCGCCTACAATATTCCCGAGTCAACAAACACTCGGAGCTCAAGCAATACAGCCGGGTTAGTGTATGATGACAGAGCCAGCAGCAGCGACACATTACTGGGATCGGAAGATAACGATAGTACGACTTCTGCCGAAAAGAAAGTCCTAGACAAAGTAGCAGAAGCCCTAGCGAGGCTGGGCAGGGTCAAAAGGGTCGGCCTCGGGGTAAAGGACAAGGTTGCTTTCGTGGAAGCCTACGCAAAGGCAAAAGGGCGTTGAGTACTAAGAACGGATACAACGCCGCACTACGCCATCTGAAGGGGAAGAGACGTTCAAGCCGCGAAAATAGTCGAGAGAATGACGGTGGAGGCAATGAAATGGGGCTAGAAGGACAACAGAACCACCAGCACCCCAAAGAACCAGGCAGCAATCCATTCGATCACCAGAAACCCCATCTACAGCCCGCGAACCGCAAAAGTCCAGATTGGACTCGCATGGATTCCCAGTCTGAGCCACTACACATACACGCTACGGCCATGGCCTTAGCTTGGAGAATCTGTAGAGAGGGAGGAAGATGGTAAAGCCATGTATGGCTAGCTCAATCCAAGCCACAGCGATTTGGCGGCCGTGGAAGAAAAGCCCTCCGCTGGGTGACTGCGGTGTTCGAACATGACAGCGCACTAGTGATCCTTGGTGAAGCAAAAACGACCTGGTGGCTGACGAAGCAATACAATCTATGAGATACCTGCGTCGTCCGAATGGGACGTACTCGAGTACCAGTGAACAAGGGGGTGATTGAGGGAAGAGGGATTGAATTGTAGAAGTGGACTTATGTACTGTCATGTTATCTATCATACTAAGCATCCAGTTTCTCCGTGTAGCAGGAGCAAGGCTCAGCGAATTACGTCCATCTATCGCCACCATAGTCGCTATCAGGTGCATGTGTTCCGCATCAGGGTCCATACTTTCACATTGAAAGAACTAGATTCATGAACTTCATTTATCTCACAATAAGCATAGTTCCAATGCAACTCTTTTGTGATACGATTTGTACATTCATATTACGATCCTAATCCCCTATATACAACTCCATCGCTTACACCCTATACTATAATTGCACCAAGAACACCATCCCACATATCAATACTGCGAATCCCTGCAGTGCAGCACCTCCCTTAATCCTCACCCCCATCCCCTCAGCAGGCTTATCGCTAGGAATAGCAGCCGGCGTCGCAGTCTCGCTCCCCGCCGCAGTCGCTGACAATAGCGACGAAGCAGCACCCGCACTATTGGCGCTCCCCGTCGATGACGAAGTCGTCGTCGTAGGAGCAGCGAACGGCCGCATAATCAGCCCACCAAGGCCACCCGCACTCTCACTCGTACTAAAAGCCAACGTCTCCGTCCCGAGAATCACGTCCCCGTTCGAATCCATCGACACCAACGTCCCACTAACCGACACCCCCTTCCCCCCAGGCGTCAACGTCGCGCCCGCAATCTCCACAGCCGATGGAGCGGCGGTGATG
>JAABUP010004025.1_pt1 | contig 24773 bp, 29 predicted proteins | sample 5559201 | NCBI WGS metagenome assembly JAABUP01 (sample SAMN10711887, study PRJNA513373) | rock metagenome | isolation source: Antarctica rocks | place: Antarctica
GGCAACATGCTGACCCCCAGCAAAACGCCCGAGAACAATTGGCAGTTGATGAGAGCCCAGCCTAAACTGAAGAAACCGCTGCATGCGCCTACCAGAAACAGGCAGCTGACAATACCGCCTACAACTCCGTAGTTTGCCAAAATGCAGATTAGTCTCGGCTCCCGTGAGACGTGCAAATGGACGGCTGCTTGGCTTACGTGGCTCAATCAGAGCGCAACAACGTTAGGTTCTAGTAGGGCTTGGTTGTCGGCATAGTGCATTATCAGACTGAGCTGAGCTGATTGTATCTGAGAAGTTGGTGCATAACACTGAACACGCATATAACCGACATGGCAATGTCTATTATCCGCTCCGCAAGCACTCAAGTAGTTGCAGCTGCAAGAGGATGCACACCCTGCAACAGGTAGTACGAAAGGGCGCACCATCGGCAGATTCTCCGAACTTCTTGTGTGACACTTTTTTCCCCGCAGGTCCGCTGCTGCGGCCAGGCCACTGCTTGCTTCATCTTCAATGTGCAGCTCGCGGTCTTCAGTGCGCACCTTTGCTCAGGTATCCAAGGAGGACAACCACGACCTTGTGCAGTTTCAGCCTTTTGATGAGGTGACTGACTTGGTGTCTTTCGCCATCTGGCTAGCGAGACAAGTCGTTTGCGGGTTCGCTGTCAACTTGGCTAGCAGTATAGTCATGTCATATCTGGGTTTGCTGTTACTCAGGTCAAATCAGAGCTGACACAGGTAGAGGACTCAAGAGATGTCTAGCAGTTCTCCAGAGGACTCATTTGCCCGTGTAGGGTATAGCCGCGAGGCTGAGCAGGCTGTCAACGAGCAGATCAAGTAAATACATCTGTGCACCTCCCATGGCAGCAAGTTCATGAAAACAAGCAATTGTGACCTGCCTGCAGTCAGCAGTTGCACAGGATGTGGTGAGGACAATTTGAAGAGTTGCTTGGAGCAGACATCCTGGTACTATTTCAGTAACACAGCAGTCCTTCTGAACGTGCTCTTGCTGTGCAGCGTGGAGTACAATATGTCATACGCATATCATGCTGTCTCCTCTTACTTCAACAGAGACAATGTTGCACTTCCTGGGTTTGTGTCGTATTTCCGAGATGCCAGCATAGAAGAGAGAGATCACGCACAGATGCTGATGGACTTCCAGGTGACTTGAGATCTCCACAGTTTTTCTCGACCTAATGGGGTGTTTGTCATTGCCCAAGCTGCTGGGATGGCCACTGCTGCACAGTGAATAGATGCTTGTCTGGCAGCTGTATGGCTGGAATGCCTTCTGTGTGCTGAACATGCAGAGGAACTTAGAAACCTATGCACATGCATCTTGAGCTGCTGTTGCTGAAGTGAAATGGCACATAGTCATACTGGATTGTGCAAGCTGAGAGTAGGCACAACATGGCAGCAGACTTGTCATTGTATGTAGCCTGTGGTCTTGACAATATCTTCATTTGACTGGCTAAGATAGTTGCTGGCCACTGCGACACCTGTTTTGCTATGGGTCCTGCTCAAAGCGTTTGTCTACTAGATAGCACAGAAGTTGATGGTAGTTTTGCTGCTGTAGACAGTGCGTGGCGGTCACACCAGGCTTGCACACATCACAGCCCCTCAAGCAGACTTTGGTGGCCCTCATGGCAAGACTGATGCCCTGCACGCCATGGAGCTCGCCCTGTCCTTTGAGAAACTGAACTTCCAGAAGCTGAAGGAGCTGCAAGGCATTGCTGAGAAGAACAAGGATGCCCAGATGTCTGACTTTGTGGAGGGCATGCTGCAGGAACAGGTGGGCATGCCTTGTTTCCTTGCCCATGTTGTTGTGCCCAGAACAGTACAAAATAGCTATAGTGCCTTCGACAAATGTCAAGAAACACATCTCTGGTCAAGCATGCTGACATGCGCACCATGCGAAGTTGTTGCTGGCTTCAGCCTTTTAGGCTATTGAGACTGTCATAGAAGTCTGCATTGTGGTCTGTGCGTAGACATCATAAGCAATTTTTTGGCGTTGCGGTGCAGGCTCAACAGCTGATCATATATTTATGTAGGGTGGTGGCATGCATGGCTGACTATTTCAACTCTTGCTAGCCTACCCTGCATTTGGCAGAGTATGTCCATACGAACTGACAATTTATCATGGTTATTGCAGGCTAAGGGAGTCAAGGTTGTGGCAGACTATGTTGCTCAGCTGAGGCGTGTGTCTGATGGTCATGGTGTGTGGCACTTTGACCGGATACTCCGGTCAGATGCTACAAAGTTGAACACACCAGCAGTTGAAAGCATTCCTGCCTAATTTCCGAATCTAGTGTATGTAACATCTGCCTTCAGTGCTTGCAACCAATTTTATATGCATTAAGAACAGTTTACTGATGGTAACTGGTTTTGTTCATTTCTTACCCCGACTGAAAGCCTTTGGTCACATGTTTCTTCAGCAGACTTGTGTCAACCCGGATCATTCTTGTGATCAACTAAATTCGGGACCCTAGTTTTTAAGTTCATGCATGCGCATTTCATTCTTGTCAGCTTATTTGCATTGATATTAAATCAACGTGTACTGTAGGTGTGTTGCAATCAGAGAACTGCACTACTCACGATGCGTCAGATTAATCTGTCAATGCAGTGAAAAAACAATACAGAGTCAATGATCATATTGTCACAGCAGTCTACAACACGACACTTAAAATTCGCTGATCTACACAACTGTGGCGCCAGCTGCTGGGGTGGCAATACCCCTGTTGGGTCCAGCAGCACTGGCACTGGTACCCTTACGGTATGTGACACCATCAGACTCATCAGGGATCGTTCCCAACACTAGTATGAGCAGACTGTTGAATAGGGACACCAATAGGAAGCCAGCAAACAGTGTGTCAGCACGTCTGCTGTTGGCACCACGTCTAGCCTGGTTCCACTCTGCACACAGAGAATGAAGCAAGTGTAAAGAAGCACCGATATCGTAGACAAACAGCTGAACCATGACTACTTCGGCAGTTTGCTTTAGGGGTAGGGAACTTACGGTTGCACCAGATCATGCTCAACGCAGTGACAACTGACAACAGTGCAACGACTGCGGCGTGGCTTGCTCTGAATCCCTGCAAGACAAAACCAACTTGTGCACAATCATGTCTTCGTTCACGAGCAGCAGCTGTCGGATGCCTGACAGGCTTACCAAAAAGTGTCCAGTAGCGGCTAGAAACAGAATGAAGGCATCGAACCACAGGATCTGCAAGGTCCAGTACATGTTAGCGCAGCTTCTGTAGGCAAGTGATCACTACAGAGCACAGGGTGACTTCCGGTCAAACTTGGCACAAAGAGCTGTAGGTACTCACCCACCACTCGAACTCTAGGCCATTTTTGCCAACGCCAGCGCTAGACTCTGCAAGAGGCAAAGCACTGGCTTGCCATCTGTCTAGCTTGTGACAGCTAAGGCATGTCAACCGACAGTCAACGGTCGAAGCGAACGGCTGCCGACGCAAACGGCAACGAACGATAGCTAGCTGATGACAGTGTGTGTTCAACAGATCAGCATTGCTTACCAAGCTTTTGTACGCCGGCCAGGCCACCTAGTAGCACCAACCAAGAGATGAAGGCCAATCCAAGCAACAAGGCTCCCAGGCCGAGGTGGGCCTTGTTCCTGTTGGAGCTCGTGTTGGTCATCATGTTGACAACACGCAGCTGCTGCAGGTACGACGAATCGAACACGTCAACTGGAGCAAGCTGTAGTGAACGCTTCTTGGCAAAGTGTTTCAAGTTCAACGCATCTTTTGGACGGCTATGCATCAGGGACTGAGGAATTTCAAACTTTCGCATCCCCAATACAGTACTGCCCACATATGCGTTTGACCATGAGCAATTGCAACACAATTTGACAATGTAAGAGTGTCGGGCGCTTGCCTACAAGCCATTCTGCGGTTTTGCCACGGCATTTGCAACTTGTCGTAGGTACTAAGCTTTGCCTTCTAATGATGCCCATGCATCAAGAAGGCCCTACGATCAATGTCAGTTTTGACATAAGGGACCCAAACCAGTTGAACGCCTGCAGCATATGCATGGGGAGCCTAAACAGTGAAAAAAACAAATGCTCAGCAAAATGCTGTCGAGTTGCCATGTACACACCATCCCCTGGAAGCTGAATTGGAAGTGAGGGATTTTGAATGCCAGGCCAGGAGTGACTAGATGAAAGCGTTTTACCAGCAGGCAAGGTATCTCTGATCCGGACCGCAAGTTCGGTACTGACACAACTTTGATTAGCATGGCAGGCCGCACTATGTTGCAAAGTCATGTCTGTCCTTCTGCACTTGCCGCGCCAGGCAACCGAGGACCTGCACCTCGCAGGCCGTTCATGGTGGCCTGTGGTAAGATCCTGAGCTTGTACATGTAGCTGCACCTTTTGCTCCTACTGATAACATGTGGACATCAACATGGAGTACATCAACTGCGCAGGCCACAGACAGCAACAGCAGCCGCACAAATTCTCCTCCAAGGCTGATAGTAACCCTTCCATGAAGCTTTTAGGAAGCTTGGCTGCAGCAGCTGTGCTGCTTGCTCCACACAATGCACTCGCCAATGCTAGATTGCCACCAGTAGACTCTGGTATAGAATTCGTTTCATGGAGATCTGGTTGTGACAAAGGTTTACACTGGCTGAAACAACACCTGTAAATTTTGCAGACCCAAACAGATGTGACAGAGCCTTTGTTGGCAACACACTTGGAATGGTGAGTGTGACCATGCCTGTTGTGTACAGAGTTTTGCTGTGTGTTGCAATGCCTTGCAAATTCTAATTTGCCTCTGCTTGCGCAGGCAAATGCTGTGTCTGACAAGCTTCTGGATCTGCGAAGTTGTGTCTACACTGGCAAGAACTTGGCAGACAAGGTTTTGTCAGGGGCACTGGTAGCAGATGCAGACTTCAGCAACACAGTCATGAGCAATGTAACCATGACAAAGTCATATGCAAAAGGAGCTAACTTTAGTGGTATGCAACGATTGCTGCTTGCTCATGTTCCTTGCTGAGTAAACTTCACTGGTGTGTACTCCATTCTGAGGCAAGAATGCTGACCTACAAGTGTGCTGCTTGCAGGCTCAGATTTAACCAACTCAGTTCTAGACAGAGTTGACTTTACAGATGCAAATCTTAGCCATGCTAAGTTCACAAACGCTGTCATCACAGGCGCCAAGTTTGCTGGAGCCAACCTTGATGGTGCCACATTTGAGGACGCACTGATAGGGCAAGAGGACTACAAGCAGCTGTAAGTAGTCCTGCATGTGCGTTGTTCTGTACCCACAATCCGTGTCCTGGCGTTTTTGCAGACAGGAAATCAGTGCTGGAATAGTTGTCCTCCTTGGTCATCACTTGGCTGTGACGGTTTGTTTTGGGAAATGTTCACAGCTTTGGTGTTGCTTGACAGCTTACAAATGTGTCCTGCTGCCTATAAGTCCAGGCTGGTTTCTGCTCTTGCAGGTGTTTAAACCCCACAGTTACTGGAGAGACACGTGTCGACATTGGATGCAGGACACGCTGATGCCCAGTCTGAACTCAATCTGTCATTCTGCTTGTTCTGCGTTTCTGCATCTGAAGCCACTGTGAGGACTGTAGCACTGCTTTCAGGTTTTAGTCTCTGAGACCGCACCTCGATATTGACAAATGCCAGAGGCTATATCCAGTGACATTTTTGTGTGACAGTAACTAGTTTGCAATGATTGGCTTCCAACATCACCTCAGAGCAGCAGTCTATCTATCTTGATTTGTGTAATGCAGCAATCCAATCATATAGCACCAAGTCGTGTGGTGAAATGCATGATTGCTCTTGTGCTGACCTAAGCTATGTGTCTACCAGGTGCAGAAGACTCTCAACAGTGCATTGGAATATGTTCAGTAACAAGAGGTTCTCATGTGTTAATGCATACTCAATTGAAGTTCAGGATTTCTTCTTCCGAGACTCATACCAAACCAGCGCAACTGCTCCAACAATAACGCCAACCAGTATCACCTGCAACAGAAGTTGGCCTTGGGATGCCATCAACATTTGCCATAGAGCATGTGTTCATCACGCAGGCTCAGCCACACTATACTGCAAACGTGAGTGTTCAAGTTACTGCATACCCATTTGGCCCCAGTCAGAAAAGCAACCACCAGCAGCTGCTCCAGCTCCAGCAGGAAAGACAAGAACGCTCGCTCAATCCCCACAAGCCCGAAGGCCATTGCTTTGGGCACAACAAACACCAAGACTAGGCTGCCGCAGGCAAACGTGATTGGGTATTGTTTGATCATTGATAGAAGGCCTTGATATGGCCTGCATGTCATGCTCGCTAAATTGATACCCAGTGTGCTGCAAGCAAATGAAAATGCTTCAGGGCAGCTCGATAGCAATCACAAGCAGCGACAAGATATTCAGCAGACATCAGACATGGTGTCACACTCTGTAAATTCGCGGAGAAGCATGGACTGCATGCGCACCTACCAGCTATCTCTGGGGAGGAACTGCCTTTATCATTGCTAGGCAGCCAGTCCTTTCCTTTGCTGACAGGCCTTTTCTCTGCACGTGCTTTACAGGCAGACTTGGTAGTCCCAAAGCCAACAAGTTGGCCGTGTGCAAGAGAGGCTCTGCACCAAAAACAGTCGCGAGCTTGACAAGCAAGAGACAGAGGTAGCTTTGACAGCACTGTGATCAGTGACATACCTGTGCAGTTTGCTGCAGTCGAGGTAAGCACGGGAGGGTCTGCGCTGCCGCCAACCCCCGATGTGATGAGTATCAGTCCTGGACTGGCAGAACCAAGCGTTACCGATAGTGCGCGTCAACAAGCTCATACTTGTTCTGCGGTCAGTGGCTAGATCGTGAACAACGTAAACAGACACGGGCTCGCTGTAGAAGCATCACGGGCATCTGCTGGAGGTGTAATCATCCAGCAAATTTGATCAGAAAAAAAACACAGATGCCAGCTGAGGGAGAGTATGGTAGCATTTCGCCGCTGGGAGTTGCATGGTTTGACTTGCGTGAGCAAGCTAGGGTGTGAGTCAGACCGAAGAAGGTCAATCAATTTTGTAGTGCGCACAGGTTCCGACTTTGGGCACACTTGTCATTTCTTCAATCAAAGATGAGTTCGAAGGTAAGGGTGAAATTACCCAGGCACCGCGCGTCAGCTGCTCATAGCTGGTAAGTGATGATCTGACGTTGATGCTTGCTTGCTGCACCTACAGGCAGAGTTCGAGAAAGCTGCTGAGGAGGCAAAGTCTTTGCCTGACAAGACATCCAACGACGACAAGTTGATATTGTACGGCTTGTACAAGCAGGCCACGGTTGGCGACTGCAACACATGTAAGGCCGCATCGATATATGTTGCTGCTGCTGTTGTCACGACGTCTGTCAAGCCCGCTGACTTGCAGTCACGACCTGTGCCTGTCGAAAGCCGTTATTAGTAAGTGAGTCACTCTTGTCCTGACTTGCAGCCAAGCCAGGGATGTTTGACCCTAAAGGTAACAGATCTCTTAGTGCTTTGCACAGACACTGTATATAATACTCCATATGACAAGATGCTGTGTTGCAGGCAAAGCCAAATGGGAGGCCTGGAACAAGCAGAAGGGTGAGCATCTGATCACCATGTACCAGAGTACTTTGTACTTACTATTCTGAATGCTGGACTTGCACAGTCTGATTTTGTGTTCACTGCAGGCAAGGAGCAAAGCACTGCTGAAGAGGAGTACATAATGTGAGTACAAACGTCCACACATAACTCCTTCATTTACCTGCGCCTCCTGGTGTAGCAAACACCACTGCTATGTCCAGACATATCTTGCATGCATGTGCTGCAGGAAGGTGTCAGAGCTACAAGAGAAATACACCTGATTGCATTTCAAACAGGCCCTGAAAGTATTGTGTGTTGATTGTAACACAGCAGTCATTTCACTGTGACTTGCTGAGCAGCATCAACGGGCCCCCAAACTACAGTTGCGTGGGCTTCATGCATTTGAGCCATGAGACCTGTATCACACTTCAAGGTCATAATGTGCCTCAACACGTTTTGTAGCCTGCAAGTGTGTATCGGTTCATGTGTTACGGCTTTTGCTGCACATGGCTATGTATTTGAGCCATCTTCATAAAGAGTACATGTAATCTTTCCACAAAGTTAGCCAGAAAGGTGCAAAAGGCCTGTCCGTTTTACACCACAAACAATATGCACTCAACTGAGATGCGTTGAGGATTGATTCGCAATGCGCAATTCCCCCGCAAGTCTTAACTTCTTAAGTAAAGCCATATTCTGTCCTGACCAGCTCCAATCTTTGCTCCACGTAACTGCTGTATGCATCTGTGGTGTGTTGATGACCAGCTTCACCTCCCTCATCATGCTGGTCAGCCTGCTCAAAGGTCATCAGCACCAGGTTCTCAACTCCTGCTGGCTTGGATGCATCCCACCTGCAAGTCACACCAACCAATTTCTGAGTCTTCAGCTACTGTGCCCTGTTACACAGTCAGACACATCCCTGTAACTCCAAAGCACATTGAATAAGCCGAATCACCTATTTGTGTAATACATGCTGCAACACACAGACACACACTGTGTAACATTGCACTGTCTGGAAAGTCATGTCACCAAGTAGGTTGCCTGTCCATTGTCTGCTGCACAATGACCTCAAGTGGCATTGTATCACCTGGTGAGCACCAGTTTGGCAGTGGATCTGTTGAAGCCTCTTTGTACACCTGGCTCCTGCACCCCTAGAGCATATGCACTCACCCCCCTCCATACATCCCGCACTACATACACGACCTGCTGACAGCAGGCAAGAGACTGTTACACACAGCTAAGGCTGGTTGCTGCAGCAGTGCTGGTGTATGACCAACCCCTTGCAATATGCTCTCATGACACCTTTTGCATGGCAGTGTAAAACCAAGAAAATGGCCCCAAGTGTAACAACGTCTTGCTTGCTCTTACATGATGCATCAGGATGCAGCTCACTCATACTGCAGCATTGTTCTAACAGTGGCACACAAGGAAGAGAAGGCAGTGTGACCAACAACTGTTGAACTCACATCATTGTAATCCACAGTGACACCGTCAGTATTGCCAAATTTGGTTTCCTCGCGTTCAAGCAGCCTGGACATCTGAGTCTCATACTGTGGGACTGTGATCTCCATGATGGGCTCTGGGTTGAATGGCTGCTCTGCCAATTGGCAAAGGATATGACTGGCAGCAGCCATACCAAAAATAGAAGGCATGGTCCCCAAGACTGGCACAATCCCCACTCTGAACCCGGGTACTATCTGCAAATGCAACATCATGCATGTTCATGATGCGTCTGCTTGGCTGACAGACTGCTGGGATATTGCTACGACACAATGCTGGGCAGCATGGTGCTGTGCTGTGCTGTGCTGTGCTGTGCTGTGCTGTGCTGTGCTGTGCTGTGCTGTGCTGTGCTGTGCTTACTTGGATGAGCCTGCCGGCAATACAATAGTACTCAATGCTGTTTGTGAATGATTACTGGCTCAACCACATCGTTATTGCGCCATGCTCACATCAGTGCAGCATGCATAACAGCAATCCCATTGTCACAAATGTCATCACAAACACTTCTCTCAAGCGGGTTTTGCAATCCATGACTGCACACCTGATAGTCTGAAGGGTTGTCAATCTGCAGTAGCTTGACTCTGGGCTTTTCGAGGGACAGCACCACCTGTATGCCTCTGATAATGTTATGTTCCCGCCTGAGACGATGCCTGACAGACCTTGACAGCTTATCACTGCTGCACTCTGCTATGTCTGCAATCCTTAGTCTTGTCGGATCTGCTCGAGACCCTGCACAGCACCACATGCTTCATAAGCTCACACTTGGCAAGCCTCGAAGGTCTGTAGGGTTCTGCATGCGCCCTCAGACTGACTCTGTACCTCTGAGTCAAAGGAGATCCTTTTTCATCAAAGGTAGGTCACATGCAACATGGTAGTCACCAAGGGAGGCATCTTGCTCAGCAGTCTTTGCACCCATTCTGGAGTCTGTTTGCGCTGTGTTTCAGGGGGAAACGATTTTGACAGTGCAAACCAGAACAAGGCATGGGCTGTCTTGATGGCAGTGATTCAATGGTGGTGAACATTGCAGTGCAGGAGAGCAGCTCTGGAGACATTGATCAGAGCAGGGTCAAGCAACTGAGACAGTCCAGGCTTGTATGCACCTGCAGGACTGTCTGGGCATTGCATAGCTGCACATGCTATGTATGCTGCTGAAGAATTGCTGCATTGTGAGCATTCCAGCTACATGAACAAAGATATTGACAAGTCATTCGCGGACAAGAACAGCCACTGCATAGCTGACGCAGCATGCTGCCATGAGACTGTGGACACAGGCTGCATGTCTGTCTGTCTGTCTGTCTGTCTGTCTGTCTGTCTGTCTGTCTGTCTGTCCGTCCGTCCGTCTGTCTGCCTGCCTGCCTGCCTGCCTGTCTGTCTCTGTCTGTGCTGACAACCGCGCGCTGACAATGGATTTGGAGTCCAATTTGCTGCTATCATGAATGTGCAGCTTTCAGCCAAACACATGTGTGGCAAGACATGACAAACAGGACACAGGCTTCAGAATCCCCCACCTGCTCCTGCTGAGCTCAGTACTGGGATGCCCCTCCTGTGACATGCTGCCAGCAGTGCAACCTTGGTGTCAATGTTGTCAATGGCATCCAGGACATAATCCGGCTTCCCGCCGAGCAGCTGCTCCTCTGCAGCTTCTGTGTACATTGCATTGATAGCTTCCACTTCAGCTTCTGGCAAGATCTTGAGAAAGTGGTCCTGCAGGCACGCTCTGGTGACTGTGAGGGAGCAGGTGAATAAGCATGATGAGTCAACTGCCCCAGACTACCATGAAAGACATGTAGGATTGTAATGAGCTGCTGATACGGTTGCTCATGCATCATCGGTAATGACTTTCATTTTTGAGCTGTTTGCACCCTCTTGCAAGGAATGTTATGTGGAAGGGGTGATTGGTTGAAGACTGCCTTCATCTTGATACTATACAAAGAGCGCTGGGTCAAACGTCATGTGGTCAGCATAAACCGTACCATGTCAGACTGTGTCATACTGTGTCATGTTGTGAGTCATCAGTCATATAAAGATGGGCTGAAGGAGTCATGCCATCTGACCGTACACACATGACTCAATGTGTCAGCAAGCAACTTGGTATGGTGTTCAAAATTGAAACAGTGCAAGGCATGAGCTGGAGGTTGCACATGGGCAGACCCCATGAAGTGATCTAGCAGAGACTTTCAGCAGGAGGAACACACACAGCAGATCAACTGATAGCATTTTGTTCACGTTGGTCAATGTGCGACGCACACAAGCAGGTGCTTACCTTGAGACACTGCGCCTTTGACATTCCAACATCTTGCCTTGTTGCCACTGCATGCCGATTGAGGGAAGACACTGACACCTGTACTCAAGACAAACACAGTGCTGCCATTGCTGCCACAGGTGATACTGGAGGAGTTTGGCAAATTGATCGATGCGACTGTTGGAGCAGACATGAATCAGCGCAACCAGTACTATGGCATCATCTTTGATGAAATCAACAAGCCGACTGATGCTGGCAAGCCCATCAAGGTAAGCCTTCTGTCAAGCAGCATCAATGCACGCATGTGTGAACGTTTCAGCATGGCATTCGCGCACATGCTAAGTCAGATGCGCTTCCAGCTTAGCTCATGCAGAACGCATGTGATGATACATTTGCCAAGCTGACTTGGCTGCCGTGGAGTAACTGATATGTGTTCAACCCATGCAAATTTGAGTGTTGTGCACGTGACAAAGGATGAAGGGCTCATTAGGGTGGCATACTCTGTTGCATTGCAAGCTCACAAGGACATAAGTATGCTGTTGACAGATTTGCAAGCAATTTGGTTACGGCAGCATGCACAGACAATGCAAATGTATGCAGACCTGGTCAAAGTCCACCAATCTCAATTTGCCAACACCAGATCGAAGCAACATGTGAGCAGCATGACTGCCAACTCCCTGTAAAGGCAGCAGAGGATTTCCCTTGAAGCAGAAGCCTGTTGACAGCAGAGAGCTCAGCTGCAAAGGCTTTAGCAGCATACCCCCAGTCCAATCACCACAACAAATGCATTTGCAATTTTAATCTGGCCTTGTTGCCCAAAGAATTGCACGTTGCGGGTGAACTGCTCTGCCAGGATTTCGTCTTCGTGAAAGTTCTGCAGTCCTGTGCCTGAGTTTGGTGTCACAACTGGTTTCACAGAACTTACTTGAGCATGGCTCGCTTGGTCATACTGGCGTGAACGTGCGTTCCACTGGCGCCGCTGCATAAGGTGAAGCGCTGCGCACGCTGCGGCAGCTCCAGCAGCGCCGCCAAGACATAACAAAAATAAAGAGTTTTGCGTCATGCTGAGTCCGCAAACAGACTAAGCAACAGCGTCAACGCTCAGCATAGCTATTTTGGCCTTGAACTTGGCTTTGTTTGGCGACCGGTACACGAGCACAGTCAGTTAGTACACCACAGTCGGTGCGTTGACAAGGAATTCTAGCTTGTCATTACTCAACGTCCCCTCACAGAGCATGCAAATTTTGAAGTCTTAGTGCTTGGCATGCAGGCATGACATGCGTGTACGTGAAGCTGCAGGGTCAAGCTGTTTGAAGGGCTTGTTTCAGCACTGCGATGCATCAAGGGTTTTCTCTGAATTCACCAATGTCACAATAATTGCTCATAAGAGCATTAAACCAGCACACACACCTTGATACGGGAGATGCATACCCAACTGAGTCCACATTTACATAATGCAGCACTCCAAAAATGGAAAGAATTGGAACTATTGTGCAAGGCTTGCAGCATACTAAGCTTGCCCACAGCGCATCATCCACACGTGATCATGACATGAGAACAAGGGCAGAAACACACCAACACTCTGAATCTCAACAACGCAGGTGCTGACACAGAACTAAAACGTTTATTCAAACGCATAGCATACTATACCAAACCAGATTGCCTGATGCATATAGAGCATACACAACCTGCTGAACCCTAAACCATGTATTCAACCGGCACACACATCACCGTACTCTGAAGCAGCAAAACTGGCCGACCACGCCCTGAGGCTGAAGTTCCTGCACCATTACACTGACCCACATGCCCAACTTGATAACACAGCATTGTCAGGGAGGAAGGACAATAGACCGTCCCAAAGTGCTTTCTAAACTTGGACCTTTCGTTTGTTGTGGCCGTGTGACTGCCAACAAACCTGCACATGACTACAGCTCTGCACCACATTCACAGCACTTCCTGGGCAGGCTGGTACAATACTTGACTTCTCATTGAATTGACGCAGAAAGGTGTAGTCTTTCCTGTTCTTTTCTTTTCTTCATGCTGGCTGTTGTATCGCACCCTCTGATGAGTGCTGCACAATTTCACCCACAGAATGCTTAAACCAGGTCAAAGACGCCTCCCAAGGCTGCCTCTTTCACACCGCCGCTGTGGTTCTTTGACTTGTGCCCCTCCCCATGGCCATCCGAGTTGTCTTTCTTGTCAGCAGCCTCCACTTGAGTTGATCCTTGGGTGCTCTCTTTGCCAGACTTGCCTTCTTGGCTTGCCAGCCGCTCACTGACTGCTTTGAGCGACGTCAGCAGAGAAATGGTGTAGTGGTCTTCAGTCATCTTTGGGGATACAAGCAATCCCTGCAACACATGCATGACTTTGCCTTGGTCGTGCATGACATGTCCAGCAGTTCTTTGACAAGGGCCGCCCAGTCTTGCATGCATGCACTCCAGGGCACTCAATGCCGGCCTGACCTGTTGCCTTGACATAGCGCTTTACTTGGGCAGCGCAAGCAGCTCCAGCAGAGCATAGATGCTGGCATGCAACAATGAGCAAACTGTGCAGTCATACACTGTCGTAATGTCTCAAAATCACGAGCTTTTGACGATTTGGCCTAAGGATTGCCACAGCTCAGCTATAGCGTGACTCATCAGTCAGTGGCAGCACAATGCCCTCTCTGTTCACAGAAAGAATGACTCACTTCTCTGATGATGTCTTCAGGGTCAATCCAGACAGCATCCCAGAAGAGGTCTTTGGGGTTCTGCAAGCTTTCATGAAGGGTCTTCTTCTTCCTCCTCCTGCTAGCCCAGATTCCACCCCCTGCAATGGTCCCTTCGGCTTCTGAAGTCCAGCCTGACGGTAGTAATCTGCTTCTTCGTCTAGATCATCTCGATCCTGATCCTGATCATCCAGATCAGGATCATGCTGATTCCGATCATCTGCCTGAGGCTGCCTCTGATTCTGGGTGTGACCCTGATCTGGGCATTGATCTTGCCTCTGCTTCTGACTGTGAGGATGATACTGTTCATGACCTGACGCTTGCTGGACTGGGACAGCATGCTTCTTTTGCTTGTCTGCTTCTTCTCCAGATTGGAGCAGTCCGTTGGTGTGTGTGTCATCCTGAACCTGAAGCAGGGACCGCCTCTGCTTCCTTGGCAACTGCTGCTGCTGCTGCTGCTGCTGCTGCTGCTGGTGGGAGTATCTCTGACTGTACCCAGACTCATTTTGCTGCTGTGCATTTGAGGTTGGCTCCATTGAGCCATACTTGGATTGCTGACTCTGCTGTGCATCAGACCTGCCGAAATGCTGTTGAGGATGCCCAGCTTCCTGCCTGGGACCAGACTCATCCCCAGCTTGCTGTCTGTCACCAGAACCATCCCCAGCTCGCTGATGACGACTCGAGTCATCCTCATCCGAGCTGCTTGAGCTCAGCCGCCGCTTCAGCTTACTAAAGGTTGACTCGGTCCCTGAGCTATCCCCAGAGCTGGTGCTGAGTCGCCTGCGCAAATTGCTGGTGTTGGGCTTGTGCAAGTACTTAGTTGCCCTGGCACGCTGCCGGTGCTCTTCTTGCTTGATGGGGCAGGCGTTGGGGGAGGCCTTGAAGCGGCGCAGGTACATGACGCGTCCTGGAGGGACCATGTCTTGAGCACTCACATCAGTCAAGGTACACTCCTGGAACCTGCAGTGCCAATGATACAGTGGTGATACAACAGCGTTAGGACAGACATTGCTGTAATAGTCTAGTGGGATTAGTACAGTGATAATGTAGTGATAATATAGTGATAATATAGTGATAAGCACTCAGTGATACTACAGCGGCACAGGAACAATACTATGCAGTTTTAGTACAGTATTATGACTGTATTGACTTTGGCACAGTGACACCAGCAGTGTGATGTTAGTACAATGATACCAATATGGATACTGTTACCAATACTGTGGTACTGCGACAAAGATGGTTGTACAGTCATGACATTATAGTGACAAAAACGCAGTGATGCTAGTACAATGAACTCAGTATGCGATAACGGTACCAAAACAATGATATTGGATGCTGCATACCTTTCCAGCATCTCCCTGGCTTCCTCAGGCATCTCACTGATAGGTCTGAAGATCTCCTTGTCAAAGAAATGCCGCCTGTTCACCTTCCCATACGATCCCCAGAAAATCTGAAAAGCATTCAGCCTGCTGCACGCCAAAGCCATCAGCTTTCCCTCCATGAACCGGTTCAAATTTTTGAGGGACATCCTGGGGATTGCGTCCTTGTTGACCACCACGCTGGTGCAGAAGGGCTTCATGGAGTGGGCCATGTTGGGGGTCAGCAGCCCCCCCGGGGGGCAGAAGGCCCAGCACTTGACCTCTGGGAACCGGTCCTTCAGCTTGAGGGCTATTAGGGCTGCAGCGCCAGCACCCAGACTATGCCCTGCAAGGATCAGTAGACTGGAGTTGGTGGACAGGGATTAGTAGACAGGGATCAGTAGACAGGGATTAGTAGACGAGGCTGATCAATGGCCAGGCGCTGAATGGCAAGCCTGAGCACTTTGCACTGAAATTCTTGGGGGTGGCTGCTGATACTGCTGCACCAGAAAACCAGACTGTGGCCTGCGCATCATCAAGGGTCTGCAGTCAGTGGTTAGAGCTTGGTTGAGACTTTGAACCGGTTCACGGCCCTGCACTTGAACTGTGAACTGTTAAACCCTAGCCGTCACTGTGAAGACTGTCAGGCTGCTGCGTCAGCCTCTGGACTGCTGTCACCTGCACCCTAGGCAGAGTATAAGATGAGTGATGGGGGCTGTTGGCTGACACCATCACAGAGCCCTGCACCCTAGGCAGAGTACGAGATGAGTGATGGGGGCTGTTGGCTGACACCAGCAAAGAGCCCTGCACTTACGGTGGAGTTTGTCTTATGCAGCATCATATTATTGATGATGCTGCACAAGTTCTCATCACGACACCAAGGGAAGCTTGGGCCCAACTTGGGATCACCTCAACCTTCTCTAAAATGAATGCCTACAGGCGCTGTCTTTTTTCTCTCTCTGACATTTCCTACTAAAGATCAGCAACCTGAACCTCATAGAGACCTTGCATGGCTCTCACAGCTGAAGCAGTGGATGATCACAAACAAGATGACAATGGGGATGATTAAGATGATGATGATGATGATGATGAAGAGGAAGAGGAGGATGACAGCAACAAGGTAGCAACAAAGAAGCAGTTGGTGTACATCACTGAGCTCACCAGGACGCCACTGAGCTCACCAAACATCACTGAGCTCACCAAACATCACTGAGCTCACTGACATCCAGGAGACTACACACAACTCACAGCCGTCAGCCTCGCAAAACAATCAGAGCAGGGCAGAAGATGGGTGATGAGCAGAGTACCAGAACTTACGGGGAAACAAAATCCATGACCTCTCAAAAGGTGTGTGAAACTATACACATATCAATACAGTTGCACTTTCAATAGCAGAGAACCGTATGCTGCAGTGTGGAACAACAAGAGAAGACGCGAAACATCCTAGCACTTGCGAAAATGGCAAGGGGTGACTGATGCTGAATCCAGTCTTACCAGTGATGACCAGCTTCCAGCCTTCCTTGTTCAAGCCCCTCTTGATGATGTCAGCAGCGTAGTCATTGCGCGTCGCACTGTCCTTGCTCTGTTCAGCACCTTCTTCTTCATTGCTTGAGGACTCCTGCGAAAACAGCAAGCAGCCTGGGATGATTCTTCTCATGCATGGACAGAGGAGGATGGCATGAGACTGACTGCACATTGGAGATGTGAAGAGCAACCAGAGCACTGCAGTAACAGTCAGACTTCAGTGCCAGAACAGGGTTGGATCTGCACCTACGTCCCATGCTCTTGAGGCCACGTTTGTCATTGTGCATCATCTGCTTTGCGCTAGCCCTTGCATGCAGGTTCACAACAGAAACGTGTCTGACTTTGACCCACCTGAGCCCCAGCTGACTTCTTGGGATCCCTAGCTCCAGCTTGGGATACAGCATCATCCCCAGGAGCATTTGCAGCCCCTTGGGATGTGACATCACATGGGTCATTGCCATTGGACGCGTGCCTCTCATGGGTGTCATCCTCGTTGGACTCATAGCTTTTATTGTCCCTGCTGCCCTTCATGGCTAACACAGCTGCCATCTTCCCTCCCCTGCTCCATATATACTGCATAGGGCCTGTGGTGTTCCTGCTCAGGCTTCCGCCAGAGCTCGAGTCACGCTTCAGTTGCCGAGTTTCTGGATTTTCCTCCGGCGGGGGCGAAGAAGAAGCCAGGGAGGGGACGCTTTGTTCATCATCATCGCCTCTGGACTTAACCATTGGTGTTCCTCTGACAACCTTTCTGACCTTGTCCCAGCCCTTAAGGTCAGAAGAATCATTGGGCTGATCCTGTGGATGAGCATCTGCTGAGCCATCTGACTCAGCAGGGTCTGATCCCACTTGCCTGTCAGTTCCTCGAGCTTCTGCGGCATCATCATCAGCAGCAGCGGCATTCTGATTTCTCTTTACAGCTGCCGCATGCTGCCTTCTCCTCCTCTGAGGGCTTTTGGCGCTGGCCTGCTGATCAGGGCTGTGTCCAGCAGCCCTGCCAGGGCTGCTGCCTGCAGCCTCTACGGTGGCCTGTGCTGCAAAGTGCCTCTGAGAGCGGTGGCCACCGCTGACGCCGCCCATCATGTGACCAATGGCCTGTTGGGGCACCTCTTGTAGGGAACTGACGCCAGCATGCAAACCCTTGCCCACAAGCATGATAGGGTTCATAGACGCCTGCCTTTCTGTGTGTTCGCCCTGCCTTCTGGCCTCGCGTGTCTGGGGATCATCGGTATCATCATCAGCATGACGCCTACTTGGTGAATGCCCATGTGCACCTGCAACAGCGTGATGCATATCTGCTCATTTCTGCCTTGAGGAAATTTGAGCTAGGTGTAATGACAGGCTCGGTGTGTTCTCCAATGACATTTGCTTTGATACTGACTGTGGGCTGCTCCAGTGTCACGTCACAGCCTGACCCTTGGGACAATTATGACATGTACAGATGTCTCCTTCTGCAAGTTTGACAGGTTGGGTCTGAATGTGGGTTCACACAGTTTGACTGACTCTGGCAGCTGGTCATCACAAACTGTCTGCACATCGACAGAGTGCCAGCAGCAAATGAATTTGGCACTGTAATGTTGCTATGGTAACTCTTCACCTTGCTTGCACACACAACTAGCCAACCAACTGACCAACCAACCAACCAACCAACCAACCAACCAACCAACCAACCAACCAACCAACCAACCAACCAACCAACCAACCAACCCAGCCAGCAAGAAACTAATCCATCCATCAATCAGCCAACCAGCCAGCCGACCAGCCAACCAGCTGACGAAGCAATCTATCAAATTGACATTCTTTTGTTGTTTAGACTCAACAGGGATTTGATCAGTCAAGGTCTGACAATGAGCACTCAACGCTCAACACACGTCTCTGAGGCAGTGAGTGCAGATGTGACATCATGTGCGTGCTGGTCATGTGCTACGCTTACCATCATCAGCTGGGGCTATGGGCTCCTTCTTGTGGTGGGCCCCGGGCTGCTCATGGGGGGCGGGTAGGCGCTGATCTTCTGGCATGGGCGCTGGATCATCATTAGGTCCATAGGCCTCATCAAAGCCATCATGCTCACCTGCACTTGCACAGATGAATAGGAAATCTGACCCCAAAAAGCGACATTTTCGTTTTTGTACACAGATTATCGCATCTTACTGGATATACAATATATGATATGCCACATTGGCTCTTGTAACACTGTGTTAAAGGCAATCCCAAAATGCACTGCCGCCACGCTGTGTTGGCTAGTAATGGGCATGTGGCTGTAAAAACACTGACTCAGAATTTCATTCTGTCGTAGGCATATTCATATGCCTGCTCAAGCATGGTCTGCTCTCCTGCAGCTTTGCAAAACATGAGACTAACAAAGATGTGTCTGTATATTCTGTCGTGCACAGAGTCACTGAAGGCTGAGAATCAGTTTTGGCAACAAGGCTGATTTCAAAGCTAGCTTGATCACTGTTCTGCAGTTCACTGCTGACACAACAATTATAGCCCAAGCAATACTGTGCTTGATTGCACTATTTGGTTCAGCATGGTCTTCATGCAATGCCTCACAGTCACCTGAACATGTACTGTTCATCATCTCTATAAAAGAATAAAAGGAAAATTTGTCTTTACCCTTTTCACAGGGACTACAAATTGGCAAAAGTCTGCTCTGTTAAGATTGTGCAGCAGCAGGCAGGCTTCAGTCAATGCACATTACTGCATGCTGTGGTCTGAGCAGTCTTAATTATGCGCTCCAATAGATTTATGCCCGCAAATGACACAACGTCACAAAATGCCCCCCCCCCCCCTTGCAAAACCGCTGTCTGAAAGCCAATGCCTGGGGAGTAGAGGATGGAGAGGCCCATGGAGTCATCAGCATGTGCTGTCAAGCCTCTTCAGGAGGGAGCGACCCCATTGACCCAATGGTGATGTTCAGTTGGCCACAACACACCTGCTCCGACAGCTTACTACTCCAGGTCTGCCTCCACCATCTGTGCCCTCCTAACATATACCATGCAATGTATACATATATATAGGGTTGTTCCCCAGAAATGATGATTGCATACCTGCTCCAATGTCATACTCGGGGTTGTCTTCATCGTCAGAATCTGATGACACATTGAGTAGAGCAGGCAGGATGCGGTGCACCCTGAGGTCCTTCCAGATTGCCGTGGCAGCTGCCATGATGCCGGCATGCGCCCTTCTGGGCCCCTGCTCAATGCACGACTCTTCTTCCTGTACCGCATACAGCCAGAGTGGTAAATAACTAATAATAATAAGAAGAGAAACAATAAGATGAATCCGCTTTCCAGGTCATGATAAGCTAGGTACTTGCGGGACAGGTCGTGTCTCTCCAAAGCAGTCTGTCAGAGCCAGGATGAACTGTGCAACAACTTCTCTTGCTGGCAGTGAAGCAACCCAGGCTGAAATAGTGCCATGCTGAAGCATTCCAGGGCTGCTGTTGATGTAGCCTTGATGCTTGCTAGGCCAACCAAGCAAGCAGCAATCGATACAGCTCTTGCAACTGTTGCTGCAGCAGCAGCAGTTGCAAGAGCTATCTCAATTGCTGCCAGCACATTGGCAACAGCGTCAGCAATAGGCACCACAGCAGCAGCCGCAGAGCCCTTCTAAAACGTATCCACAGTGTAGAAACGCGCTTTTACTGTCTGCAGGCGTTTCTGAGGTTAGATTTCCAGTGTAGGGATGAAGTTTTTGAATTAAAACAGATGTTTTGGGGTTGAAAATAGCTGCTTATAGTCTGTTGTTGTGGCCTTAGGTGCTGCTGCGGCATGAAACCTTTCTGACCATGCAGGCTGACTCAGCCAGCAAGGTGACAAAAGCTTCAGCAGCAGCAAATGAAGCTCTTTGTTTGAGCCAGCTGCACTTTTGTTTTCCTGTCTGAACCTTAGTCATGGTGTCTGTACCTCAGCCATGGTATCTTTACCTCACGCATCATGATAACAGTCATGGTGTACAGTCATGGTATCCAGTCATGGTGTCCAGTCATGGTATACAGTCATGGTATCAGTCATGGTGTCAGTCACAGTGTCACTCAAGGTATCAGTCATGGTATCAGTCATGATGAGCGTACCTCAGTCATGGTATCAGGCAGCCACTCCTCCATGGGTTCAGGGTCAGCCAGCATGTCAGTGGCCAGATCAGCAACAGATACTGTCCCTCTGATAGACAACACCACACTCTTGGTTGGCCTGTCCAGCGCTAGCATGTATGGCAGATCACCTGCATGCCATCGACAGTTTTACAGACTATATTAAGGCACATTGCTGGTGAGGACTGATAAACAACACCGCACTCTTGATTGGCCCATCCAGAGCTAGCATGTACGGCAGATCGCCTGCATGCCATCAATGTTTCAGCAAACTACATCAAGGCACATTGCTGCTGAGCACTGATGCTATAGCAATGCATGGCTGTAGAAGATGTACAACTCGGCCTGTCCAGTGCTAGCATGTATGGCAGATCACCTGCATGCCATCAACAGTTTTACAGATTATATTAAGGCACATTGCTGCTGAGGACTGATAAACAACACCACACTCTTGGTTGGCCTGTCCAGCGCTAGCATGTATGGCAGATCACCTGCATGCCATCAACAGTTTTACAGACTATATTAAGGCACATTGCTGCTGAGGACTGATAAACAACACCACACTCTTGGTGGGCCTGTCCAGCGCTAGCATGTATGGCAGATCACCTGCATGCCATCAACATTTCGACAGACTATGATAAGGCACATTGTTGGTGAGGACTGAAGCTTGGGGCCACACTCTTGGTTGGCCTGTCCAGTACTAGCATGTAGGGCAGATCACCTGCATGCCATCAACGTTTTGACTGACTACATCAAGGCAGGTTGCTGCTGAGGACTGAAGCTTGGGGCCACACTCTTGGTTGGCCTGTCCACTACTAGCATGTATGGCAGATCACCTGCATGCCATCAACGTTTTGACTGACTACATCAAGGCAGGTTGCTGCTGAGCAGTAATGCTTGGGGTTGGCTGTAGCAATGCATGGCTGTCAAAGATAAACAATTCCTCCTTTCCAGTGCTAGCATGTATGGCAGATCACCTACATGCCATCAACCTCCTGACAAGCTACATTAAGGCACATTGCTGATGAGGAGTGATGCTTGGGGTTGGCTGTATCAATGCGTGGCTGTCAAAGATTAACAAGTCCTCCTTTCCAGTGCTAGCATGTATGGCAGATCACCTACATGCCATCGACATTGTGACAGACTACATTAAGGCAGGTTGCTGCTGAGGACTGAAACTTGGGGTGGCCTGTAGCAATGCATGGCAGTCACAGATACATAGGACCTCCTGTCCAGTGTTAGCATGTACGGCGAGTCACTGGAATGCCAGCCAGCTCCTCACCTAGAGCCTGGTTGTCAAAGTTGAGGTACAGGAGGTCCTGATCATCAATCTCAGCAATCTGGATGATTTCATCATTACTACTATTGTTATTGTTGTTGTTGTTGTTAAATTATTAAGACATTGCTCACCCAGAGCCTGGTTGTCAAAATTGAGGTACAGGAGGTCCTGGTCATCAATCTCAGCAATCTGGATGATGGCCTCATAGTCCAGGTGCTGCTCCAGGCTCTGGATCTTGCTGCTCATCAGCTTGTTGGCCTTGTACGCATTCTTGCCGCGGTTCTTCAACAGGTTGTATGTGTTCTTCACCTTCCTGCAAGGTTGCTGTGCAGTGAGTTTTTGATGTTGAAGCATGACTGCTACGCAGCCAATCAACAGACAGACTGCTGGCCTTGTACGCATCCTTCAACAAGTTGTACGTGTTCTTCACCTTCCTGCAAGGTTGCTGTGGTAAACCGCATTGCCCAACTGCTTTGCAGGCAGTCAATAGACATGCAACTAGGGACATGCGGTGCCAATTGCAGCTGCTTCACTGAAGAATGTGATGAGGGCCTGCACAGCTTTGGGTGCAAAACCACACACAGCTTTCTGCTCCAACTGGCAGCACAGCACATGCAGGTTTGCATCTCAGCCAGCAGAGCCAATACCCTACCAACAATGCAGCAAATCATCAGCATGAATACAGAGGTGAGCAGCGCAAAGTGCACATGTCTCAAGCACACTCTGATGTAAGCTCTGCAGCAGATAGCACTGGGAACATGTAACATATACAGCAAAGCAGCATTGGACTAGTAGACAAGCGCAACTGAGGAAGCTTTGTCAAGAGGCTAATCATCGCACGATATCAGCGCCACTACAGCGTACAGTCCTTCACTGCTCACATGCAGTAAAAAGCTTGTTGAGAGGCAGCAAAGCTTACGAGGTCTGGTGCAAATACTGGAAGCCTGCCGCGCCATACGCAGCAATGGCGTACTTGGCAAACCTGGCAGCCTCTGTGACTTCAGGCCGAGACACCCTCTCCTTGTAACCTGCACCCAAAGAGCTGCATGCTTTACAACGTGGGTGTGTATATGTTTGAAACAACTTGGATGTGTCTAGTTGAAAGCAACTTGGTTGTGTCTAGTTGAAAGCAACTTGGATGTGTGTAGTTGCAAAAGATCACACAGTCAGAAACCTCAGGGCACAGAACGGCCTCCTTAGAACCTGCACCCAATGAGCTGCATGCTTTGCAAGTTGAATGAGTATATGCTTGAAGAAATCACAGACTCAGCATCTGCAAGATGCGAACCTGCTTCCTTACAACCTGCAGCCAATGAACTGCATGCTTTTCAACTTGAATGTGTATAGTTGGTACAGTCAGCAACCTCAGGGCATGGGAGGCTCTCCTTATGACCTGCACCCAATGAGCTGCATGCTTTGCAAGTTGGGTGTGTATATGTTTGAAACAGATCACACAGTCAGCAACCTCAGGATGCGGAACACTCTCTCTTATGGCCTGCACCCGGTGAGCTTCATGCTTTACAACTTGAATGTGTACATGTTGAAACAGATCACACAGTCAGCAACCTGAGCACTTGTCACCCTCACCTTGTGACCCGCACATCATTAAATTAGATGATACAACAGCAATGTCAAGATCCCCAATGAATCGGTACACATGTGGACAGGAAATCATCATTGCACGCGACCATAGCAAATGCAGAGACAACTGCAGACACTTTGGATGGGGCACATCTCAGACTACTCTGTTGCACAACATAAGTACACGACATCAGCATGAAGAAATGATGCACACCTGTGTAAATGTCTGCCAATCTCAGTTGCACAACTCAAGTATATGACACCAGCATGGAGAAATGATGCACACCTGTGTAGATGTCTGCCAGCTTGTCAGGCGCAATGTCAGGTTCATATTCGCAGGCATACGAGCTTGGCGCCAACATGAAGTCCTTCCTGAAAAACTTGTCCTGGTTTAGCTTCCTGCGCGATGACATCCTGCTATGCTGCATCCCTGGCTCGCGCTCCCCGTTCATCTTCTGCTCCGTCTGATTGTCAGTGCCGTGGCTTCCCTCCTCCATGTTCTTCAAATCTTGCGTGTCTGCTTTTTTGGAAGAAGCTGGTTGGCGGGAACTTTTGGCGGGAGCAGATGCGCCATGCACTGAGGAAGCTGAGCAAGAAGGTGGAGGCAGCGCATGCTGTCTGTCAGAAGGAATGTCGATCACATGGCTGTCCCTGTGATTAGACACCTTCTCTGGAGAAGCTTCAGGGAGAGCTGCTGATGACTGCTCAGGAGATGCTGTCAGGCCTCGGTCATCAGCAGCATTAGGGGTGTGAATCCTACTCAGCGTGTCAGCCATTTCATCTCCCATACCTTCCTGTGCATGCTTCAGATCAGTGCTATGAGCCTCACCATTGCAGTCAACATGCTGGTTCTGAGACTCAGACTCGCCCTGAGTCTGAGGGTATGAGTGTGAGCTGCGCTGATTGTGAGACTTGCAGGCATGAGGCCCATGTGACTGAG
>JAABUP010004026.1_pt1 | contig 24770 bp, 22 predicted proteins | sample 5559201 | NCBI WGS metagenome assembly JAABUP01 (sample SAMN10711887, study PRJNA513373) | rock metagenome | isolation source: Antarctica rocks | place: Antarctica
AAACGGCGATCACCCGATACATCGCCGCCACGAACAGAAACCCCGAACCATTCGTCTGGACCGCAACCGCCAAGGCGATTGCGACCAAACTCGCATTGAACCATCCGTCTGAGTCAGTGCACTAGCGTCGAGGACGTCGACTACCGCGCCCACCGCGGCCTCGACCGCGCCCTGTTCCTCAAGCTCGCCGGCTGCGACTGGATCCGGACCCGGCGCAACCTGGTGATCACGGGGCCGTGCGGCGTCGGCAAAAGCTGGCTGGCCTGTGCGCTTGGCCAGAAGGCCTGCCGGGAGGACCTGTCGGTCCTCTACTATCGGGTGCCGCGCCTGTTTGCGGCCCTCAGCTCGACTTTGTACAAAAACTGAGGGGGCCGGAGGTTTGAGGCGGCTCTCCGTGGGGTGATTCACTTGGTCGCATGAGCTCGGACTTGCATGTCTGGCGTGGGAAGATTCGAAGCCTGGGATGGAGCAACATCCGATCCCCTGCTTGGCGCCATGTTCTGGCGATCCCGTTCCCGACATTCTGCGTAGCTGGTTGGCGGTCCTGCAACCCTGCTTCAGGGCGCTCAGTTGGGAGCACGTGTTGGTGATCGTCATGGGAGCGGTGCTCGCTCCGGGCAAGCGCACGATCACCGCCTGCCTGCGCATGACAGGGCGGGCGGACGCGGCCAATTTCGCCAGCTACCACCAGCTCCTCAATCGGGCGCGGTGGCAGTCCGCGGCCATGACGCGCCGCCTGCTGGGCCTGATCATCGACCGTCTCGTACCCGATGGGCCGGTGATCATCGGGGTCGACGACACGATCGAGCGTCGCTGGGGCCGCAAGATCAAGGCGCGCGGCATCTATCGTGATCCGGTCCGCTCCAGCCATGGCCATTTCGTCAAAGCCAGCGGACTTCGCTGGCTGAGTTTCATGGTGCTGACGCCCGTGCCGTGGGCGATGTGCGTCAAAGCTCTGCCCGTGCTGACCATCCTGGCGCCATCAGAACGCGCCGATCATCAGCGTGGACGCCGGCACAAGCTGCTGACCGATTGGGCCCGGCAAGGCATGCTGCAACTGTGCCGTTGGCTGCCGGGACGCGCGATCGTCTTCGTCGGCGACAGCAGTTTCGCCGTCCACGAACTCGCCCATGCCGTCAGCGGTCGCGCCACACTCATCAGCCGCCTGCGTCTCGATGCCAATTTGTTTGCGCCGCCCCCGCATCGTCAAGCTCACAGCATTGGGCGACCGGCGCAGAAGGGGGCCCCGTTGCCGAAGCTGAAAACCCTGCTGACCAAGCCGACGACCCTCTGGCATCGCGTCACAGCATCCTCATGGTACGGCCGCCAGACCCGCAAGGCGCTCGACATCACCTCGGATACGGCTCTGTGGTATCGGCGCGGAACGCCACCCAGACCCATCCGCTGGGTTCTCGTTCGGGACCCGGACGGCAAGCGCGCCCCTCAAGCCTTCTTCAGCACCGACACGAGGCTCGAGCCGACAGAGATCATCGCCTTGTTCGTCCGTCGATGGCAGATCGAGGTCACCTTCGCCGAAACCCGCGCGCATCTGGGCGTCGAAACTCAGCGCCAGTGGTCTGACAAAGCCATCGCCCGCACGACGCCGGCCCTTCTCGGCCTCTACAGCCTCATCGTCCTCTGGGCGGGCGATCTCCTGGCGGAAACCGCCAAGCCCCACACGGCGGCTTGGTATCGGAAGAAGACCCTTACCTTTTCCGACGCCATCGGCGCCGTGCGGCTCGCGTTGTGGGTCGGCGACATTTATCGAACGTCGGCGCGCGCCCAAGACATGCGCGAAATCCCACCAGACCGCCTCGCCCGCATGGCGGAAGCGCTCTGTTTCGCCGCGTAGCGTACAAAGTCGAGCTCAGCCTGGCGCGAGGCGACGGCCGCTATGCCAAGCTCCTCAAGCAGCTCGCCCGCGCCAAGCTGCTGGTGCTCGACGACTGGGGGCCCGAGCCGCTAACGGCCGAGCAGGCCCGCGACCTGCTGGAGATCGTGGAGGATCGCTACGATGCCGGATCGGTGCTGATCACCAGCCAGGTGCCGGTCGACCGATGGTACGAGATGATCGGCATCCCGACGCTCGCCGATGCCGTGCTCGACCGGCTCATCCACAACGCCTACCGGATCGAGCTGTCAGGCGACAGCCTGCGCAAACAGCGGCCGGCCGACCAGCCGGCTTGACCACGACCTACCACCGAACGATCTTCACCCCCGACCCTTGAGAGCGTTATCGCACCGTCCAGCTTGAAATCGGAATGCCGTCCGACTTCACGTCGGAACGGCGTCCGGCTTGAAATCGGAATCACCGTCCGGCTTCGTCGGTATCCGCATCCCCGCCGCTTCAGGATGTCGGGGCGATCCTGCTCGGTCGCGTGCGCCGTCTTTTTTTGCGCGTGATCTTGTGACGCCGGAAGAAGCGCCACAGCGCGGCGACACTGACCTGGGCGCCCTGCTGCGCCAGTCTGTCCTTCAGCTCGTGAAGCGTGATGTCGGAGACCTCGGCCAGGGCGGCATGGATCAGAGCGGCGTGCGCCTCGGTCCGATGCGAAAGCCTGTCGCCGCCTTGAGGCCGCGGCTGGGCGTCGCCCTCCGCCCGCCGACGGGCAGCCCAGCGGATCGCGCTCGCCGGGCTGACCCCGAAACGCTCGGCCGCCTAGCAGCACGAGAGACCCCCCCTCCACGGCGGCCAGAACGCGGGCGCGGAGGTCGTACGACAGCAGCTTGGGCATCGGAGGCCGGCCTCCCTCGCCAGCCCGCTCCGTGAATCAGATCAGGCCGCCCTTGGAAACCCCTCCCGATTCCACCCGCCCGGAACACGCTCTAACGGATCAGTTCGACCGTAATCCCGGCCGCCTGAGCAACCTCGTGCCAAAGCCGGTCGGCGGTCAAGGTTGGTGCTTTCAAGCGGGCAGCAAGAGAAAGACAGAGCCGGTCTCCGAGGCTCAAACCGGCCGACCTTGTTAGCGGCGCAAGGAGGGCTGCCCGGATCGCGAGGTCGTCGTCCACCGGTACAAGCGGAAACACGAGGCGGGCACGTAGAGAGCGGACGAACACCTCGTCAGCGCCGTTGCGCATGAACCAAGTGGCGACCTCGCTGAAATTCACGGTCGTCATGACGGCCCCGCCCGCCACGATAGCTTCAAGCACGCGCTCGCCTCCGGGCTCCTTTCGGAGGTAGGCGAGCAACGCGGAAGCGTCGAGGACGCTATCGGCCACTCTTACGGCCCGGCTTCTTGGCCGCGGGCGCTGTTGGCTGGCTCGGGAGGGAAGGGGGCTGGCTCTCGTGCTCGTCTTCCTCTCGAGCAGCTTCGGCGTGGCGTTCCGTAAGGAAGGCGTCGACCGATGTTTTCTCGTCCTGGAGGAAGCGGGCGGCGTCAGCCTGCAGTTCGCTCATGGCACCGGTCATCGACCTGATACGGATTTCATCCCCCACCAAGGTGACGACCACTGGCCCGCCGCCTTCAAGCCCCAGCGCTTTGCGATGCTGGGCGGAAATGCTCAGCCGACCAGCCGAGTCGATCTTAGCGACATTCGCATTCATACCAGATACCGCAATCGCGCCATTATCCAGGTAACGCGGTAGCACATTTTATTTGACCCGCGCCAGAGCTTTTGCTCAACGCAGGGAAAGGGCCAGCTTGGTGCTGGTGAGACACTCCGAATCATTTCGGGCAGTTCTGTCGGAAGCCGGCTAACTGGGATCTGGGATGCTTAAGCGGATTGAGGCTCGCGCACGCTTTGGGTCATCTCGTGACATTGGAGCATTCATGCCGTCACTTTTCCTGACTGCAAGCCGGTTTGAGAGACATTGAACGATTGACGGGTTTCGTGACAAGGGTCAGGGTACATTGGGGCTGGATTCTGCGTGTCACTTAATCGCTCGTTTGCGTGACGGCGGGCTCGGGGGTCCAAAGTGGGGCAGGGGAGGGCTGACTCGTGCCGATCGGCTAGACGCGCGTCCAAGTCTGATGAATCCCAAAACGACCCATCTCAGACCCCTGCGGACGAGGGCCTCGCGCTGTTCCGCCTGAGACAATGGTCCAGCCCGATCTTATCTAGCGTACATAGAAATCACCTTTGTACCGTGACCCGGTACAGCTTCAACCCTGACCCGGAAGCATGCTGTCGTGGCGGAGATTCAGGTTGCCTGTGGAGGCCGGAGGGCAGTGAGAAGAGCCTGAAGCGACGCAAGCCAGTAAGGCCGCCTAAGGTCCGTGCTGCTCAAGGCGCGGGCCGCGCCGCCCGGACCCGGGCGACATGGGCCTCGAGATCGGCCCAGGCCGGTGCGTTGGGTGCGAAGCGCGCGCGGAGGTAGCTCAGGAGCTCGGCCGTTTGGCTGTCGGAGAAGGCCGTCGCGAAACCCGGCATCGTGCCGAGGTCGCCATGGGCCGGCTCCATGATGCCGTAGAGGATGACCTGGATGAGGTTGTCGGGCGTGTCGCTGTGGACTCCGGTGTTGAGCGCCAGGGCCGGTTTCACGCCGAACAGCGTCGGTCCGTTCGCCTCGTGGCACTGGGCGCAGGCACCCTCGTAGAGGCGCCGACCCGGCGCGGAGGCCCCCTGCGGTGCCTTCGCGGTCCGGACCTCAAGGGCCGCGGCTTCCGCCCGCGCGGCCGCCTGATCGGGCCGCTCCCCGTCCATCGTGGCGAGGTAACGGGCCATGGCGCGCCGATCCTCATCGGGGAGGGCCGCGAGTTCGGTGACCACCGCCGCCATCGGCCCTGCCGCGACGCCGTGCTCCGCCGAGTGGCCGGTCGACAGGTAATCGAACAAGGCGGCCTCGGTCCAGGGCACGGGAGCCTTGGAGAGCGCCGAGAGCGCCGGCGCTTCCCAGCCGTCGACGAAGGCGCCCCCGAGATGGAGCGCCCCGCCGCGCTCCGCTCCGAACAGATTGCGTGGCGAATGGCAGGCCGAGCAATGGCCGAGCCCCTCGACGAGGGCGGCGCCCCGGTTCCACAGGGCCTCCCGCGCCGGTTCCGGTTGCAGGGGACCTGGCCTGAGAAAAAGCGCGTTCCAGATCGTCATCAGGGCGCGTTGTCCGAACGGCGCCGACAGCGTCGTGGGCGGGGTAACATGGCTGACCGCGTCCTGCGTCATGAGGAAGGCGTAGAGGGCCTGAAGGTCGGCGTCGCTGGCCTTGGTGAAGCTCGTATAGGGGTGGGCCGGGTAGAGGTTGTGGCCGTCGCGGCTGACGCCCTCGCGCATGGCGCGCTCGAAGGCCGGGTAGGACCAGCCGCCGATCCCCGTGACGATGTCGGGCGAAATGTTGGAGGCGTACACGACGCCGAACGGCGTATGGACCGGCCGCCCGCCGGCGAAGGATTTCCCGTCCGGCCCCGCATGGCAGACCGCGCAATCGCCGACCGCCGCCGCGAGCCGCCCCCGCTCGATCGTCGCGGCCGAGAATGCACCGGGGTCGGGTTGCGGGATCGGCGTATAGGCCGGTCGCACGGGCAGGAGCGCGGCGGCCAAGCCCAGCACCGTCGTTGCGGCGGCGCCGGCGAGGGCGCCGAGCCAGCCACGTCCCCGCGCCGTCCCGGCAGTGCGCTCGGGGCGGGTACGCGTACGCGGGACCTCCGCGAGTGGCGGCGGCAGCGGGTTCAAGGCGGCACGCACCCGCTCGGGCGTGAAGGGCGGCTCGCGGAAGCGGACGCCCGTCGCGTCGAAGATCGCGTTGGCGATGGCGGCGGCGCTCGGCACGGACGCCGACTCGCCGACCCCGAGCGGCGGCTCGGAGGGGCGCCGCATCATCACGACCTCGATGGCCGGCAGTTCGGGAAAGGTCAGGATGGGGTAGCCGCCCCAGTCGCGGCTCGCCACGAGGCCGCGCTCGAACAAAACCTCTTCCTTGAGGACGCGGCTCGTCGATTGCACCACGTTGCCGTGGATCTGATGCTCGACGCCGGCCGGGTTGATCATCAGCCCGGAATCCTGCCCGACCACGACGCGGGTGAGAGCGACCTCCCCGGTGTTGCAATTGACCGCGACATCGGCCACCCAGGCCGAGGAGGCCGCCGCGGTGCCGGGAAACTTGCCGTGCACGTAGACCGCATAGGCGAAGCCGCGCCCGTGCAGCCAATCCCCGTCCGGCGGCAGGCTTTGCGGCCCGGCGTGAGGCACCCATTCGGCCCGTCCGGCCACGTCCTTTATCAGGGCGACGGCGCGCTCGTCCTTCAGGTAACGGAGCCGGTAGGCGATCGGGTCGACGCCGGCCGCCGTGGCGAGCTCGTCGATGAAGGATTCGTGGGCGAAGGAATTGGGCATCGCCGAGACGCCCCGCAGCCAGGAGGCCCGGACGATCGGCGCCATGTCGTGCACAATGACCCGCGCGTGCGGGTAATCATAGGGCGGGATGGCGGTGCGGTCGCCCATCTCGAAGACCTGGGGCACCGGCTCCACAACGCCGGTCAGCAACAGCGCCAGCGTCGGGGCGCCGTTCGAGGGATAACGCGTGCCGAACGCGTAGCCCGCCGGGTCGCCCTCGGCGTCAAGGCCGCCGGCGACGTCCATCACCTGAGCGGCCCCTTTGGGCTCCCAGGCATGTTCCTGCTCGCGGCTGAGTTGCACCCGCACGGGACGCCCCACGGCGCGCGACAGCAGCGCCGCGTCGGCGCCTACGTCGTCGGCGCAGTTGCGGCCGTAGCAGCCCGCCGCCTCGTAGCGCAGGATGGTGATCCGCTCTTCCGGCATGCCCAGCAGGCGGGACAGGTCGGTGCGCAGCATCAGCGGGTTCTGGGTCCCCGACCATACGGTCGTCCCGTCGGGACGCACGTCGGCCACCGAACAGGACGGCCCGATCGAGCCGTGCATCTGGTAAGGCCAGATATATGAGCGGCGCATCGGGTTTTTCGCCGCCGCGTTGGCGCCGTCGACGTCCCCCCGGTCAAGCAGGACGCGTGGGCGCGCCGGGCTGGCCCGGAGCGCCTGTTCGGGGGCGGTGAGATCCGGCCCCGCCGGGACGAAGCGCCATTCCGCCTTCAGGCGCAGCGCCGCCAGGGCGGCGTTCTCCTCGCGCTCGGCCACGACCCCGATGAAATCGCCGATCACCACCACGGCCACGAGGCCGGGGATGCCGGCCACGGAACTCTCGTCGACCCCGACGAGGCTTTTGCCGACGAAATCGCCCGCGTCGAGCCCGGCATAGGGCGGCCGCACCACCCGCCCGTGCAGCATGCCGGGCACGCGCACGTCGTGGACGTAAGTGAACGTACCGTCAGCCTTGGCCAGGATGTCGGTTCGGGCTACCCGCTGGCCGACGATGCGGTAGGCCGAGACGGGTTTCACCGGCACCTCCGGATCGAGCAGCAGGCTGATCGTGGAGCCGCTGATCAGCTCCGCATAGGAGACCGTGGCGTTGCGGCCGTCGCCGGGACGGACCACGCCGTCCTCGACCTCGAGGGCATCGGCCGGCACGTCGAGTTTTGCGGCGGCGAGCCCGACGAGGTGGCGGCGCGCCTGAGCGGCGGCCTGGCGCAGCGGGATCGCGGTGACCTGGATGGTCTCGCTGGCGATCGTGGCGCCCTGGTTCGGCCCCGCGCCGGTGTCGCCGAGCACCATCGTGACGCGCTCGAACGCGACGTCGAGTTCGTCGGCGACGATCTGGCCGAGGGCGGTGGCAATGCCGGTGCCGAGATCGACGTGGCCGTTGTAGGCCGTGACGCCGCCGTCTTCGGCGACCGTCAGGAACAGTTCGAGCCCGTGACCCTCCGGCTGCGGCGAGGCCGCGAGCGGCTCCTCGACGACGGCACCCGCCGCATGCGCGCCACGCACGACCATGAGCATGCCGCCGTGCCCGGAGTCTTCGCGCGGCGGCGTGGGAGCATCACTCGGCTCCATCAGGCGCGTGGCCCTTCGGCATGCAGCAGCGCCGCGGCCCGTCGGACGGCGCGCAAAATCTCGACGTGGGCGCCGCAGCGGCAGAGATTGCCGCCGAGTTCCCGGCGGATCTCGTCCTCTTCCGGGTCGGGATTGCGATCGAGCAGGGCGACGGTCGTCATGATCATGCCGTTGAGGCAATAGCCGCACTGCGCGGCCTGCTCGTCGACAAAAGCCTGCTGGACCGGATGGAGGCGCCCGGCGTCACCCAGGCCCTCCAGCGTCCGCACGCGCCGTCCCTTGGCCACACCCAAGGGGACGATGCAGGCCCGCGCCGGAAAACCGTCCAGGATGACCGTGCAGGCCCCGCATTCGCCGAGGCCGCAGCCAAATTTCGGCCCGTTGAGGCCGAGGTCGTTGCGCAGCACATTGAGGAGCGGCACCGTTGGCACAAGATCGAAATCATGGGCCGCGCCATTCACGATGATCTGGACCATGCTCTCCCCGGCCCGCTGCCGCCCCGGCCGACGCTATCGTTCGTGTACCAACATGAGAAGGGGGTGGGGGAGAGATTGGGGGTGGCGTTGGGGCGGGCGGGAGGGGGTTGTTCTACGTCGAGCTTCGGTCGGGGCTGGGCTGGGCGTGAGCCGGTCTCCATCCATTCGTGACGCGCGGCCGGACCGCTCTCAGGCCGCCACCACGATCCGCTCGACCTTGATATCTTTTTCATGCGCTCGGGCTTCGGCGAGACCGTGCGCGGCCTGCATCCGCAGCATCGTATCGGCGCGCAGACCAAAGGCCTTCTCGAATCGGATCGCCATCTCGGCCGACAAGCCGGCATTGCCGTTCAGCAAGTTGCTCATGGCCTGACGCGTCACGCCCAGCTTCTCGGCCGCGACAGTGACATTCAGCCCATGGGGTTCGATGATCTCGGTCTTGAGCCACGCGCCAGGATGGACGGCGAAGCTCGGGTGAAGCTTGATGGCCATCAGTGATAATCCTCCAGGTCCATGTCCTCGATCGCGAGGGACTCGCTGACGCGAAACGTCATTCGCCAGTTCTTCGTCACCGTGAGCGACCACTCTCCTCCTCGGTCACCCGTGAGCGGGTGCGCCCCGTAGTTCGGCGGAATCCTCAGCTCCTCCACGGTCTCGATCGCGCTCAGATAGGCCAGCATGTTCCGAAGCCGCCCGACAAGATCACCGGGCAATCCTTTCGACTTGCCTGTCTCCGCGAAGTGCCGGAGCGCCTTATGCTTAATGCTCTCGATTTCCACGATGATCCGATAACGACGGCTGTGTCACGTGTCAATTGTCGCTTGTCGACATGATTCCTGTGCACGTGAGACGTGCCGGCGGATGCTCCACCCCGCGCTTGACACCCATCCCCACTCGCCTCCACATTGTTTGCACACGAACGAATTCGGCCACCCGCGCCCGGCAGCCCCGCGCGGAAAAACGAAAAGCCGGCCCGCCCATGACGATCCGCCCATGACGATCCGCCCATGACGATGCAGCACGATGGAGGGACGGGCGTCGGCGACAAGATCCGCTGCGATGCCTGTCCGGTGATGTGCTACATAAAACCCGGCGCCAAGGGGGCCTGCGACCGCTACGCCAACGAGGCCGGGCTTTTGGTGCGCGTCGACCCGCACGTCGTACTCGACCGGACGATCGAGCAGGGCGGGACTGTCGTCCCGTTCGGCGCCGGGACGCTCGACTGGGACGGCAACATCCTGCGCGAGCCGCAGACTTTCGTCACCGCGATCGGGGCCGGCACCACCTATCCGGACTACAAGCCCGCGCCGTTCATCGTTTCGTCGGAGATCGAGGGCGTCGACATGGTCACGGTGGTGACCGAAGGCATCTTTTCCTACTGCGGCGTCAAGGTGAAGGTCGACACCGACCGGCACCTCGGCCCCGAACGGTCGCTGGCGCGCGTCAAGGGCGAGGCGATCGGGCACGTCACCACCGGCGAATACGGCTCGCAGATGCTCTCGCTCGGCGGTGTGCACCACCTGACCGGCGGTTCGAAACGGGAGGGCCGCGCCACCTGCGACGCGCTGCTGGCGCTCTGCAACGGCGAGGCGGTCGAACTTGTCGTCGACGCCGGCGCCACGATTGTCGTGCAGGCCGGCCGGCCCCCGCGGGTGAACGGCGTCGTCGAGGAGCGGATGCGCGTCGGCTGCGGTTCGGCCACCATCGGCATGTTCGCCAAGCAATGGCACGGCACCGTCGACGAGGTGGTGGTGGTGGACGATCACATCACCGGCGTCCTGTCCGAGCATCAGGCCGGGAAACTGCTGGGCATCGCCGACACCGGCATCAAGGTGAAAGGGCGGCGCTCGACGCCGGGCCGCTATTTCCAGGTGGCGGAGCCGGGCACGGGCTGGGGCGGCACCGGCATAGCCGACCCGCTCGACATCCTCGGCGCTTTCGACCCCAAGGCGGCGCGTCCGGGCCTGACCATGCTGATGGTGTCGACCACGGGCGAGCACGCCGCCTATTATGGGCTCGACGAGGCGCTGCGGCCGATCGAGCGGCAGATGCCCGCCGGGCTCGCCCGATCCGTGGCGCTGATCCAGGAGAACTGCGAGCCGGCGCTCTGCACGGTCCTGTTCATGGGCGGCGCCGGCGGGTCGCTGCGCGCGGGCGTCACCGAAAACCCCGTGCGCCTGACGCGCTCGGTGAAGGACGCGCTCACGGTCGTGACCTGCGGCGGGGCGCCGACCTACGTGTGGCCCGGCGGCGGCATCACCTTCATGGTGGATGTGTCGCGCGTGCCGGCGGGCGGCTTCGGTTCCGTGCCGACGCCGGCCCTCGTGGCCCCCATCGAGTTCACCCTGCGGCTCGCCGACTTTGCCAAGCTCGGCGGCCACATGGACCAGGTCCGGCCGCTCTCGGATTTTTGGGGCGACGCCGAGGGTCGCAGGCGGGTGCCGCGCCGGGCCGAAAACCCCTGGCCGCTCATGGCCGAAGCCGGCAGGCCGGTGCGCCCGTGAGGCGCGCGCCGCAGGTCCGCATGCTGCCCGACGGGCGTCGCCTGCACCTGCAGGACGGACCGATCGACCTCGTGATTCAGGCTTTCGGAGAGGCAACGGCCGTCGCCAAAACCTATCGGGCCGCGGCGGAGCGCTTTTGCGACCTGCTTGACGAGCTTTGCGCCGAACTCGCGCTGCTGCGCGCCCCGGCCGACCTTCTCCGGCGGCCGACCGGCCCCGTCGCCCGGCGGATGCATGGCGCCGTCGCGCCCTATGCGGAGGAGATCTTCATCACGGCGATGGCGGCGGTGGCGGGGGCCGTGGCCGACGAGATCCTGGCCACGATGAACGGTGCAGCCGACCTCGACCGTGCCTTCGTCAACAACGGCGGCGATATCGCGGTCCATTGCGCGCCCGGCCGGCGCTTGGTCGCCGGCATGATCGACCGGCCCGACCGTCCGAGCCTCTATGCGCGCGTAAAAATCGGCGGCGCCGACGGGGTGGGCGGCCTGGCGACCAGCGGCTGGCGCGGCCGGTCCTTCTCGCTCGGCATCGCGGACGCTGTGACGGTTCTGGCCCGCGATGCCGCTACGGCCGACGCGGCCGCGACCGTCATCGCCAATGCTGTCGACCTGCCGGGGCACCCGGCGGTCCGGCGCGCGCCGGCCAATTCGGTCCAGCTCGACAGCGATCTCGGGGATCGGCCCGTCACGCGCGCCGTCGATGCTCTGGACCAGGCCGACAAGAACGCGGCGCTCGAGGCGGGGCTGCGGCGAGCGGAGGCACTGCTCGGACGAGGCCTGATCCTCGGGGCGGCGCTGCGCCTCCAGGGCGAGACGCTGGCGGCGGGCGCCTGCTCTGGCTTCCCAAGGTTTGCCCCCGCACCCGTCGAACTGCAAAGCCCGAGGGTTGCGCTGCATGCCTGACGTCATCATCCGCAAACGCCTCGTGAGCGTCGAGGAGATTTTTCATGAGGGCGGCCCTCTAGCGGCCAAGCCGCTCAAGCGCGGCGCCAACGTGGCGGTGATCAAAAACCCCTTCGCCGGACGCTACGTCGAGGAGATCGCGGGCTTCATGAGGGACCTCGAGCCGCTCGGCTTGGCGATGGCGCGCGCGCTCGTCGCGGCCCTCGGCGGCGATCCAGGCGCCGTGCAGGGCTACGGCAAGGGCGCAATCGTGGGCCAGGCGGGCGAGATCGAACACGGCGCCCTTTGGCACGTGCCCGGCGGCTATGCGATGCGCGAGATCCTGGGCGACGCCAAAGCCATCGTGCCCTCGACCAAGAAGGTCGGCGGCCCCGGCACGCGACTCGACATCCCGGTGACGCACATCAACGCGTCCTATGTGCGCAGCCACTTCGATGCCATGGAGGTCGGCGTCTCCGACGCGCCGCGTGCCGACGAGATCGCGCTCGCTTTGGTGATGACCACGGGGGCGCGCGTGCACGAGCGCGTGGGCGGCCTGCGGGCGGCCGACATCAAGGGGGAGGACGGCCTGCGATGAGCGCAAAGATCCGCAAGATCGTCACCCACGTCGAGGAAACCCTGACCGAGATGGGCCGTCCGGTCGAGCCGCACACCCGACGCGCCGCCGCCGTAGCTGTGATCGAGAACCCCTTCGCCGGCACCTATGTCGAGGACCTCGCCCCGCTGATGGCCGTCGGCGAGGAGCTCGGGGCCCTGCTGGCGGCGCGCGCCGTGGCGGCCCTGGGCATTCCCGGTGAGTCGGCCCAAAGCTACGGCAAGGCGGCGCTGGTGGGCGAGAACGGCGAACTCGAACATGCGGCCGCGATCCTGCATCCCAAGATGGGCGCGCCGGTGCGCAGGGCGCTAGGCAAGGGCGCCGCCCTAATCCCCTCGTCCAAGAAGCGCGGCGGCCCTGGCGCCGTTCTCGACATCCCGCTCGGCCACAAGGACGCCGCCTTCGTGCGCAGTCATTTCGACGGCATGGAGGTTCGCATCAACGATGCCCCCCGCGCCAACGAGATCGTCGTCGCCATCGCGGTGACCGACAGCGGACGGCCCTTGCCACGCGTCGGCGGATTGACGGTCGGCGAGATCAGGGGCGATGACGGGTTGCGATAGTCAGCATCGCGGCACGGCCGCAGCGACAAACGGGGTGGACGGATGACGCAACAGATCCTCTCGATAATGTTTTCGGCGGCGCTGCTGGGCAGCGTCGCGGTCGATACCGGCCACGCCGAGAGCGGCGAGGTCAAGATCGGGGAGATCAACTCCTATTCGGCCCTGCCCTCGTTCACCGAACCCTATCGCAAGGGCTGGCAGCTCGCCGTCGAGGACGTGAACGCCCATGGCGGCATCGGCGGCAAGACGCTGGTCGTGGTCAGCAAGGACGACGCCGGCAAACCATCCGACGCCGTGACGGCCGCCAACGAACTCGTGTCGCGCGAAGGCGTCGCCATGCTGGCCGGCGGGTTTTTCTCCAACATCGGCCTGGCCCTAGCCGACTATGCCAAGCAGAAGAACGTCTTTTATCTCGCCGGCGAGCCGCTGACCGACGCCATCGTCTGGTCGGCCGGCAACAAGAACACGTTCCGGCTGCGCCCGTCGAACTACGTGCAAGCCGCGATGCTGGCCGACGAGGCGGCGAAACTCCCGGCGAAGCGCTGGGCCACGATCGCGCCAAACTACGAATACGGCCAGTCCGCCGTGGCCGTCTTCAAGCGGCTGCTGTCCGCCAAGCGCCCCGACATCGAATGGGTAGCCGAGCAGTGGCCCCCGCAAGGCAAGATCGACGCCGGCCCGGTGGTGCAGGCCATCGCGGCCGCTAAGCCCGATGCCATCCTGAACGTCGAGTTCGGGCCGGATCTCGTGAAGCTCGTGCGCGAGGGCAACACGCGGGACCTCTTCAAGGGCCGCAGCGTCGTGAGCTTCCTGACGGGCGAACCCGAATACCTCGATGCCCTGAAGGACGAGGCGCCCGAGGGCTGGATCGTCACCGGCTACCCCTGGTATGCCCTGCACACGCCCGCGCACGACGCCTTTCTCAAGGCCTACCAGGACAAGTACCACGACCATCCCCGCTTGGGTTCGGTCGTCGGCTACACGCTGATCGAGGCGGCGGCCGACGTCCTGCGAAAGGCGGGGTCTACGGACACCGACAAGCTTGTGGCGGCGGCCGAGGGCCTCACCTTCGACACGCCGTTCGGCACGGCGACGTTCCGGGCCATCGACCACCAGTCGACGCTGGGCGCCTTCGTCGGCACGACGGCGGTCAAGGACGGCGCCGGCCAGATGATCAACTTCGACTACCGCGACGGTTCGAAATACCTGCCCTCCGACGAGGAGGTGAGGAAGCTGCGGCCGGGGACGTAGACGTCGGGCGCCTGCAGCTGGACCCAGCCCCAGCGAAACGGTGAGCGGCTTGAACTCCTACGTCGCCCAATTCCTGACCGGCCTGGCGCAGGCGTCCTCGCTTTTCCTTGTGGCATCTGGCCTGTCCATCATCTTCGGCGTGACCCGCATCGTGAACTTCGCGCATGGCGCGTTCTACATGCTGGGCGCTTACGTGGCCTATACGTTGACCGAGCGGTTCGTGGGCGGCTTCGGCTTCTGGGGCGGCCTCGTCGCCGCGGCGCTTCTGGTCACGGTCGGGGGGGTTCTCGTCGAAGCGGTCCTGCTGCGCCGCATCTACCAGGCCCCGGACCTGTTCCAACTGCTCGCCACCTTCGGCCTGACCCTGATCGCCGAAGACCTCGTCGTCATCATTTGGGGGCCGGACGACCTCGTCGGACCCCGCGCGCCCGGGCTGCGCGGCGCCGTGTCGGTCTTTGGGCAGGCCGTGCCGAGTTACGACCTTGTCCTGATCGTCCTTGGCCCCCTCGTCTTAGGCCTACTCTGGCTGCTGTTTCATCGCACGCGCTTCGGCATCCTCGTGCGGGCCGCCACGCAGGACCGGGAGATGGTCGCGGCGCTCGGGGTCGACCAGCGCTGGCTGTTCACTGGCGTGTTCGCCTTGGGCGTGTTCCTCGCGGCCTTCGGCGGGGCGCTGCAGATCCCGCGCGACGCGGTCGATCACACGATGGATCTGCGCATCGTCGTCGAGACCTTCGTTGTGGTGGTGATCGGAGGCCTCGGCAGCGTCGGCGGCGCGTTCCTGGCCGCGCTGATCGTAGCGGAGCTCAACGCCTTCGGCATCCTGGTCTTTCCCGCCGTGTCGCTGGTTCTGATGTTCCTGGTGATGGCTGTCGTGCTGATCGTGCGTCCTTACGGCCTGCTCGGCCGCATCGAGGCCCCCACCCGGTCGACGGTGGGGTTTGCGGCACGGGTCTGGGCGCCGTTCGGGCGCGGCGCGGCGGGCTCCATCGCGGTGCTCGTCGTCCTGCTCACCATGCTGCCGCTGGTGGCCGGCGACTACTGGCTCGCGGTCGGGTCGGAAATCCTGATCTTCGTGCTGTTCGCGGGAAGCCTGCAATTCCTTATCTCGGCGGGTGGGCTCGTGAGCTTCGGCCATGCCGCCTCGTTCGGCCTCGGCGCCTATGGGGCGGCGCTGGCCGCCAAGGACCTCGGGCTCGCCATGGTTCCGGCACTCGGCTGCGGCGCGGTGCTCGGCCTTGCCGGCGCGGCCGTGATCGGCGGTTTCTGCGTGCGGCTGTCGGGCGTCTACTTCGCCATGCTGACCCTGGCCTTCTCGCAGATTGCCTGGTCGGCCGCCTTCCAATGGACGGCGGTGACGGGAGGCGACAACGGCATGCTGGGCATCTGGCCCGACGCCTGGGCCGCGGCCCCCGCGCACTTCTTCTGGCTGACGCTGGTCGTCTGCGGCCTCGGTGTCGCGGCGATCCGCGTTGTCGTCTTCTCGCCCTTCGGATACCGGTTGCGCGCCGTGCGGGATTCCGCGCTGCGGTCGGAAGCCGATGGCATCGACCGCGTGACGACGCAATGGGTCGCCTTCGTTCTCGCCGGGACCCTGGCGGGCCTCGCCGGCGCGCTGTTCGCTTTTCTGAAAGGCAGCGTGTTCCCCGACAGCCTGGGGGTGTCCACATCGGTCGACGGCCTCGTCATGGTGCTGCTCGGCGGCATCGGCACCGTGTCCGGCAGCGTCTTGGGGGCGATCGTCTACAAAGCTTTGTCGATCTGGCTCGTCAGCCAGATCGACTCCTCGAAGCTCGTGCTCGGCGCCGCCATGGTGGTGCTCGCGGTGGCCTTCCCGGCCGGCCTGGGCGGGATCGTCATTCGACTGAAGCGCAACACGCCCGACCTTGTCCCCACGCCGGCCACGCGCTCCGAGAGCCTGGGATGACCGCGCCCGCCCCCTTGCTGGCCGTGGAGGGCCTGCGCAAATCCTACGGTGGCGTCCATGCGGTCCGGGGCGTCGGGTTCACACTCGGGGCGGGCGAGATCCTGGCGCTGATCGGGCCGAACGGCGCCGGCAAGTCCACCTGCTTCAACATGCTGAACGGCCAGATCAGGCCGGACGCAGGCACCATCCGCCTCAAGGGCAGGGACCTGACGGGCCTGCCGCCGCGACGCATGTGGCGGTCCGGCGTCGGCCGCACCTTCCAGATCGCCGCCACCTACCCGTCCATGACGCTCGGCGAGAATATCGCGACCGTCCTCCTCACGGCACAAGGGCAGGACTGGCGTCCGTTCGGCCGCGCGGCGCGGGGGCATCGCGCCGAGGCCGACCGCCTGCTCGACCACGTCGGTCTTCTCGCCGAGGCCGATCGCCCCTGCGCCGGACTGGCCTACGGCGATCTCAAGCGGCTCGAACTCGCCATGGCGCTCGCCGGCAGGCCCGTGCTGCTGCTGATGGACGAGCCGACCGCCGGCATGGCCGCCAAGGAGCGGGGCGCACTGATGCGGTTCACGGCGACGATGGCCCGCCGGGACGGGATCGGCATCCTGTTCACCGAACACGACATGGACATCGTCTTCGAACATGCCGACCGGGTCATGGTCCTCGACCGGGGCGAGGTCATCGCCGCTGGGGCACCGGCCGACGTGCGGCGCGACGCTCGCGTCCGCGCGACCTATCTTGGCGAGGGCCTCCTCCATGCGCGACACGCCAGCGGTGCGCCGACATGATCCTGTCCATCTCCAACCTGCGCGGCTGGTACGGCGCCGCGCAGATCCTGTTCGGGCTCGATTTCGAGGTCGGTGCGGGGCAGACCGTCGCGCTGCTCGGGCGCAACGGCGCGGGCAAGTCGACGACGTTCAAGGCCATCGCCGGGCTCTTGGGCCGCCGGGACGGCCGCGTGACCTTCGCCGGCCAGGACGTGTCGCGGGAGCCGACCTACACCATCGTGCGGCGCGGGCTCGGCTATGTGCCCGAAGACCGCCGCATCTTTCCCGACCTCACCGTCGAGGAGAACCTCGAGGTCGGCCGCCAGCCGCCGCGAGCGGGCGTGCCATACTGGACGCCGGAACGGCTCTACGGGCTGTTCCCCAATCTCGGGGCCATGCGCAAGCGGGCGGGCGGCGCGATGAGCGGGGGCGAGCAGCAGATGCTGACCATCGCCCGCTCGCTGATGGGGAATCCCAGTCTCGTGCTGCTCGACGAGCCCTCCGAAGGCTTGGCGCCCAAGCTCGTCGAGGATGTGGCCCATGCGATCCGCACCCTGAAAGGCGAGGGTTTGAGTCTGCTTGTGTCGGAGCAGAATCTACACTTCGTGCGGCTGATCTGCGATCGCGCCGTCGTCATCGAACGCGGCCAGGTCCGCTTCGCGGGGACCATGGCGGAGATCGAGGCCAATGCCGAAATCTGTGAAGCCTTCCTGACGGTATGATACCCTGCGGCCCATCAGCATCAGCGGAGTGCTTTCGATCGATACCGTTTCTTGTGAGGACGAGGCCGACGCGCGGGCGACCTATCGGGTCGAGGAGCAGATCGGCTTCGTTCTTCGCCAGGTGGCGCAGCGGCATGCCGCCATTTTCGCGGCCGGCGTCGAGGGCGAAGTCACGGCGACGCAATGGGCGGCGATTTCGAAGCTGCACGAGGTTGGTCCGCTCAGCCAGAACCTGCTGGGCCGCCTGACCGTGATGGACGCCGCCACCATCAAGGGCGTGATCGACCGTCTATCGCAGCGCGGCCTGACCCGGACGAGCCTCGATCCCGAGGATGGGCGGCGGCGGCTCGTGTCGCTGACCGACGAGGGCACGATCCTGGTCGAACGCGTCACGCCCAAGGCGTTGCGGATCACCGAACACACGCTGACGCCGCTCGACGCGGCGGAACGAAAAACCCTCGCCATGCTGCTCCTCAAGCTGCGTTAGCCTATTCCGACATGACCTCCGGAATGTCGACCGCGGGCGGCGTGTTGCGACTGCGGCCGGTCCGCACCAGACCGTCGATCATCACCATGCCGATCCCCGGCAGATCGCCAAGCCGGACGGCCTCGAGCAGCGTCCTGCCCGCCCCATGCTGCGGACGGTCGAGGAAGACGAAGTCGGCCGCGCGGCCGACCTCGATCAGGCCGCGGTCGAGCGACCGCATGCGGGCGGTGTTGCCCGTGCCGAAGCAGAACGCCACCTCGGCCGCAACCTCGCCCAACGACGACAGCATCGCGATCATGCGCAGGATGCCGAGGGGCTGTACGCCCGATCCCGCGGGGCCGTCCGTGCCCAGAATCACGCGATCCATCTGGCCCATCTCGCGCGCGGTGCGGAGCGTGTAGACGGCGGCCCGCTCGTTGCCGTTGTGCACGAGTTCGAGCCCGCGCGCGCAGCCCTCGCAGATGCAGCGGATTTCCCGGTCCGGCAGCGCCGTGTGGCCGCCATTGATGTGCCCGATCACGTCCGTGTCCGCTTCCAGCACGACGGCGGCGTCGATCAGCCCCGAGCCGGGGATCGAGGGGCCACCCGTGTGGATGGTCGACTGGATGCCGTATTTTCGCGCCCAACCCACCATCCGCCGGGCCGTCGCGCCGTCCTTGACGCCGCCCAACCCGACCTCGCCGAGCAGCGTGACCCCGGCCGCGGCGAGCTCCTTGAAATCGTCCTCCACCATGCCCGGCTCGATCACCGGTGCGCCGGCGTGGATCTTCATGCCGCCGGGCCGGAACGCCGTGAAGCAGCGCTGGGCGTAAATCGCCATGGCCTTGAGGCCGACGATGTCCCGGGGCCGGCCCGGCGTGTGCACCTCGCCCGCCGAGATCATGGTGGTGACCCCGCCGTGCAACGTCGAGTCGATCCAGTTCAACTGGCTTTGGCGGGGCGTCCAGTCGCCGGCCACAGGATGGACGTGGCTGTCGATCAGGCCTGGCGCCAAGCCCGACCCATGCGCGTCGATGCGCGTCCGGGCACCCTCGGTGTCGAGGTCCTCGAACCGCCCGACCCCGACAATGCGGCCGTCCGAGACCACGATCGTGTCGGCATCGAGGATCGGCTCGGCGATGTCGCCGCTGAGCAGAAGCCCGATGTTGCTGATCACAACCTTGCCCGAGGGGCTCGTCGCGGGCGCGTCATGGGCCATGGAGTCGTCCTTCCGTCTTGAAGCGGCGATGCCGGAGCCGACAGCAAGCCCGCCGTTTGTTTGTGTTCATAGCATTTCACACGCCGCGACACTCGGCGGCCCGGCGGTACCAAGGCTACGGGTTAACGGCATATCATTTGCGGGCAAACGATCGTCGCGACGAGCCGAACACATGTCTTGGGAGGTCCGCATGAAGATCGTCATGGTTCACGGGTCATGGCACTGGGGAGCTTGCTTCCAGAAGGTTGGCAATCGGCTGGCCGAGGCCGGGCATGCGGTAGCGATGCCCGATCTGGTGTCACACGGTTACGACGACCGGCCCTACGATAGTATTTCCACCCTCGCCGAGTACATCGAACCGGTCGGACGGATGGTGCGCCAGGCGAAAGAGCCCGTGGTGCTGGTAGGCCATAGCATGGGCGGCGTGGCTCTGACCAACCTTGCCGAGAAGCATCCCGAGAAGATCGCCAAGCTGATCTATGTGTCCGGGATCATGGTGCCCAAGGGTGGCTGCGCCAGCGACTATGTCCTGCCGGGGCCCAGGCTGCAGGGCTCGAAGGAGTTGTTCGAGGTCGTGTCGGTGGTCGATGGAGGCCGCGGTCTCCGGCTCGACCTCGACAACCGTGCGGGCCTGAAGGCAGCCTTCTACGGCGACTGCACCGATCACGACATCGGCATCGTGGCCAGGAACGCCTTGCCGATCAACGGCTCCGTTCCGAACATCGCGGTATCAGACATCGCCCCGGAACGGTACGGCCGCATCCCGCGGGTCTACATCGAATGCACCTTGGACAGAGCCATCCCGATCGAGACACAGCGCTTGATGATCGATGACGTCCCCGGCGCCAAAATCGTGACCATGGAGACGAGTCATTCCCCGTTCTTTTCGAAACCGGGCGAGTTGGCATCGATCATACTCGACAACGTCGGGGGCTGAGCTTCCTGTCGGCGGGTCGGCGCGCCAGGACGCGGCACGGAGTCTGCGGTCGAACTAACGGGAGTCCAGGCCTAGGGCGGGAGTCCCGTACGGGGAAAGGCTAATGTCCAAGTGCTCCGTCGCCATCGTCGCCACGCGGCGCGCCGATTTCTTGCGCTTGACAGAGATGCCTAATCACGCACCTTATTTGCACGCGCCGTCAATTCACGCGCTCTCGGCGCGAGCGCCTCTTCAGCGGCCCTGGGGGCTTGGCCTTCTTTCGCCCACGCTGCCGACGCCAAGACGATCACGGTCCTCAACTGGCAGGGCTACGGCACCGACGAGGCGTTCGGCCTCAAGGCCTTCGCGGCCTCGACCGGCATCGAGGTCAAGCACGATTACTATAATTCCGGTATCTGCTCACCCCGGTGCGATGGCGGGCTTCCCGCGTAGCGTGTTGAGGATGGCGGCGTAGGCGTCGATGCCGTTTCGGGCTGCGGTCCCGACGACGGATCGAATGTTGGCGAAGAGGTCGGCACCCCAGTCGGAGCGGGAGCCTCCCGTGACTTTCCGATAGGTGGCGGTTGGTCGAAGTTCGCGCTCGGAGCTGTTGTTGTCGGGCGGGACGTCGGGGTGGGCGAGGAAGGTGAACAGGTCGTTGCGGACCTTGCCGTAGCGTTTCTTGAGGCGCTGGCCATGCCGGTTCCGGGGGACCAGGGCCATGATAGTGTCGAGGTCTCGGTCGAGGCGCCTGCGGTATTGGTGGCGCGTGCTGGCCGCCAGGGTCTTGCGCCGGCGCGCCAGGATCACGGCGCGCAGCAGCAGCGCCTTCATGCGCGGGGCGAAGATCGTGTCACCGACGTCGATGGCGAACTGGCAATCCCGCAGTTGGTGCGCGAGGCAGACCTGCCATTGATCGGCGTGACCTTGCTGGGCTCCGTAGAGGTCCGACACCCAGATCATGGGACGGTGACCACCCATGACCTCGTCGACCACGGCGGCGCCCCGGCTGTGGCGGACGACGTGGATCACCACCTGCTCGTTCTGGAACACCCAGTTCCAGCAGGTCACCCCGTCGACCCTGACGCTGGTTTCGTCCGAACACACGATCCGCGACCGGCGCAGCCTCGCCAGGATGACCGTGACGGCATCGTCGAACGCGGGCTTGGCGCGGCGAAACATGGCGTCCAGAGCACCCTCGCTGATCATCAGCCCGAACAGGTGCTCGAACAGGCGGCACAGGCGCCGGTAGCTGATGGCCTGAGTGAAGCGCAGATACAGCGCCGCTGCCACGATGCCAGGACCAAAGGGCGACCCCTCGTCCATCCCCTCCGGGACCGCTGCCAGGGTCGTCCCGCCGCAGCAGGAACAATGGCCGGCGTAGCGCTCCACCCGCGTGACGACAGGGCGGACCGGCGGCAGATCGATCTTGTCGTAGCGGCCCCGATTTGATGTCGGACGGCGTTCCGAGGTAACGTTGACCGGCGGCCTGGGGGGCCGTCATCGCACGAACTTCTAGGTCCGCAACATCGCGAACGTCGACCACCGCGTAACCGAAGTTTGGTAACCCGGGCAGTTCGCCTCTCAAGAGCTTAACCACGAGCTGCACCGAGGCGCTCGAATCTTTGTCCAGCACGGGCCCCAGTATAAGGCCGGGGTTAATCGCAACCCACTCCAGCGGTCGAGGTAAGTTGGGCAATTCGGCCCAGGCGATTCTTTCTGCGATGGTCTTGCTGCGGGTATATGGCACATTGTCCTTGTGATCGGGGTTCGTCCAATCGGACTCGGTGAACCGCTTCGAGTTCGGATCGTCGCAGCCGTAGCACATCGCACTCGACGAGGAGGTCTGAACCACACGTTCGACCGCGGCGCGGGATGCAGCCCGCATCACGTTCAGCGTCCCTTCGCGAGCGGGGACGATGAGATCATCCGGGTTCCTGGGCATGGCCGATGGAATAGGCGAAGCGACATGCAGGACATAGCGGGCCCCTTCCATGGCCGCAGCCCAGCAATTCGCATCCATCAGCTCTGCCTCTACGAACGATAATGCGTCTCCGAATTGCGCACCCCCTTGCCCCTTCGACAGCCACTCGCGGACCTCCTCAGCGCGACGGAGAGATCGGAGAGTGCCTCGGACGTTAAATCCGTCATTCAGGAGCCGAAGCATGCAATGGCCAGCCAGATAATCGGAAGCGCCGGTCACAAGGACTAGATCTGAATTCATTGCGTAATTTCCATAGATCTCTCCATATGCTTGGGGTTATATCAAGGTCATTAAGAATAACCTGTCTTCTGTCCGCTTGCGCTGACACGCAGGCCGCCCCGGGCTCAGACAGGTTCTGGTCAGCGAGCTTCGGTATTAGGAGCGGGACGCTCGTATTGAGGAAAGATCTCCAGGAATGACGCCCAGGATCGACGTTTGAGGCGAGGTCATGGCCTGAAGGCATTCAGGCCGGTTTGGGCGCGGCCGAGGATGAGGGCGTGGACGTCGTGCGTGCCTTCATAGGTGTTCACGGCTTCCAGGTTCATCAAGTGGCGGATGACGTGGTACTCGTCGGCGATGCCGTTGCCGCCGTGCATGTCGCGGGCGACGCGGGCGATGTGGAGCGCCTTGCCGCAGTTGTTGCGCTTCATCAGGCTGATCATCTCGGGAGCGGCGGCGTGCTCGTCCAGCAGGCGGCCGAGGCGCAGCGCGCCCTGCAGGCCGAGCGTGATCTCGGTCTGCATGTCCGCGAGCTTTCTCTGGATCAGCTGCGTGGCCGCAAGCGGGCGGCCGAACATCATGCGCTGCACGGTGTAGTCGCGGGCGGCGTGCCAGCAGAACTCGGCGGCCCCCAGCGAGCCCCAGGCGATGCCGTAGCGGGCGTTGTTGAGGCAGGAGAACGGGCCGGGGAGGCCCTTGACGTCGAGCTGGTTGCCGGCGGGGACGAAGACGTCCTGCATCATGATCATGCCGGTGGTGGTCGTGCGGAGGGAGAACTTGCCTTCGATCTTGGGGGCGGTCAGGCCTCCCATGCCCTTTTCCAGCACATAGCCTCTGATATCCCTGGCCTCGTCCTTGGCCCAGATGACGAAGACGTCGGCGATGGGGGAGTTGGTGATCCAGGTCTTGGAGCCGTTGAGGACGAAGCCGCCGTCGACCACCTTCGAGCAGGTGCGCATGCTGGCGGGGTCGGAGCCGGCGTCGGGTTCGGTGAGGCCGAAGCAGCCGACGAACTCGCCGCTGCGGAGCTTCGGCATTACGCGGTCCTTGAGCTCGTCGGCGCCGTAGGCCCAGATGGGGTACATGACGAGGGAGGACTGGACACTGAAGGCGCTACGGTAGCCGCTGTCGACACGTTCCACTTCGCGGGCGATCAGGCCGTAGGCGACGTAGCCGACCGCCGCGCAGCCATGGCTGTCGAGCGTGGCGCCGAGGAAGCCCATCTCGCCCATCTCGTTCATGATCTCGCGGTCGAACCGCTCGTGCCGGTTGGCCATGAGGACTCGGGGAAACAGCTTTTCCTGGCAGTAGGCGTGGGCGGCATCGCGGATCGCGTGCTCCTCCTCGGTCAGCATGCCCTCGAACAGGAGGGCGTCGGCCCATTTGAAGGGCACCATGTTCGGCTTGGATGTCTGCGTCGGACGATCCGCGCTGGCCTCAGCGGTTCGAAGGAAAACAGAATCTGCCACCGCGATCCTCCTTCGTGTCTCGAGCAGCGTCGCGTATGTCTCTTGCCATGACCAAACCTATCGCCGACCGACCACGCGGCCGAACAAGCCGGCAACTCCCTGCCGGAACACCAATACGCATAGGATGAAGATCAATCCTTGGCATACCGTCACCCACGCGCCGAGCGGCCCCAGATAGTTCTGCATGGTGACGATGATCGCTGCACCGAAGGCGGGACCGAACATCGTCCCCAGTCCACCGACGATCGTCATGAGAATCGGCTCGGCTGACATGCTAAGGTGAACGTCGGACAGGGTTGCCACTTGAGAGACCAGGACCTTCGTGGCGCCCGCGAGGCCGGTGAGCGCGGCCGAGATGACGAATGCGACCAGCTTGTAGCGGCTGGTCTCGAAGCCCAGTGACATGGCCCGCTTCTCGTTGTCGCGGATGGGTTTTAGGACCTGTCCGAAAGGCGACTCGACCGCACGTCGCATGAAGAGGAGGGAGCCGAGGAAGACGCAGCTCACGGCCACATACATCGTCAGGTCGTTGCCGAGATCCAGGAGACCGAACAACCTGCCGCGCGGGACGGACTGGATTCCGTCCTCGCCGCCGGTGTAAGCAGGGAAGCGGACGGCGAGGAAGTAAATCATCTGCGCGAGCGCCAGCGTGGTCATAGCGAAGTAGATGCCCTGCCGCCGTATCGCCACGACGCCGAATATCAGGCCAAGCCCGAGCTATGCGGGATTTTGGGTGACGCGGCAGTCAGGCGGCGCGATCTGACGTGCGGTCGAGGACCTCGGTCCCGTCCACGAAAGTGACACCGGCGACGACCTTGGGCACTGGTTCTCGCCCTTCAAGCGCCTCCAGGTTCTCGAGGCGGCCATCACCAGCTTGAAGACCATGAGCCGGGCTGTCGTGGGTGATAGCGCCCCCTTGGTTCGGACCGTCCTGTGCCGGACGGTTGC
>JAABUP010004027.1_pt1 | contig 24768 bp, 23 predicted proteins | sample 5559201 | NCBI WGS metagenome assembly JAABUP01 (sample SAMN10711887, study PRJNA513373) | rock metagenome | isolation source: Antarctica rocks | place: Antarctica
TTCACATTGTCAGTCTGAACTCATGAGTTCAGACCCGTGAGTTCTAGACAAGTTGTCTGATTCAGATGAGCTTGGTTCATTGAACCCTTCAGCCTTAGCTGCATCAGGTTCATTGAACTCTTCAGCCTCAGCTGCATCATGCTACAACCTTTGCAGTTGCTCAGTTGTCAATGAGTCTGACGCACATGTTTCATATGCGTATGCTGCGATTTCTATTGATGACATCATTGAACTGACCACATATAAGCAGGCTGTGAAGTCACCTCTGTGTGACAAATGAAAGACGGCTATGAAGAATGAAATCCAGTCACTGAAGAATAATAACATGTGGGACATTGTCAACGTGCCGTCAAATCAGCATGTCCTTAAAGGACGCTGGGTTTACAAAGTCAAGTGTGACGCTCATGGTCAGGTTAGCTGTTATAAGGCTCACTGAGTTGTCAAAGGCTATGAACAGCAGTTTGACATAGACTATGATCAAACCTTTGCGTCTGTTGTCAAGCTGCAGACGTATAAGACCCTCTTTGCCCTTGCAGCACATTATGACCTTGAAGTGAATTAAATGAACGTCACTATCGCGTTCCTTTATGGCCCTATTGATCAGGTCATTTATGTTGAGTTACCTCACAGCTATGAGCTATCTGACAAGGTTGCTTTGCTGAATAAGGCCCTCTATGGCCTGAAGCAAGCACCTCATCTGTGATATAAGACTTTACACAATCTTCTCATGTCTCTTGATTTCTGTTGACTTGATTTCAACCATAGCATGTTTGTATGAAACAGTGTCATCATCATCATCTATGTTGACGACTTTCTGCTTGTTGAAAAGGATAAGTCAGCTATTCAGAACGTTAAACAATGTCTTAATGACACATTCAAGATGTCAGATCTCAGTCCCGTGTTCTACTATCTAGACATGAAAGTGAAATGAAACCGTGCTGAACACACAATCTGTCTTACTCAAACAGCTTACATCAACAAGGTCCTTCAGACCTTTCAGCAGTTGCAGGCTGTTTCTGTCAACACTTCTATGAATTCTGATGCAGTACTCATGAAGGAGTCTATCACTCAGGCTGACATCACTGTCATTTGACAGTATCAGAAAGCAGTCAGATTGCTAATGTACATTATGTTACAGACATGTTCTGACATCATCTTTGTTGTCTCTACTGTTAGTCAGTTTGTTCAGAACTCTAACACATCACACTACAATGTTGTTAAGTGGATCTTTAAGTATCTTGCTGACACTATGAATCTCAGTGTCACCTATGACATCACTGATGATGACCTCATTGACTATACTGATGCTGACTGAGGTGGCTGTCACAACATCAGAAAGTTCACTGAGGCTTACCTCTTTCTTCTATATGAAGGTTTCATTAGCTGATGTTCTAAATGTCAGCAATTCATTGTTCTATTCTTGACAAAGGCTGAGTACATGGCTGAAACGCAAGCTATGAAGGAAGCCATTTGGCTATGTTGTTTCCTTAGTGAAATTGGCTATTTTCATGACAACAATGTTGTCATCATTTGAGCTAACAACAACAGAGCTATGAACCTAGCTAGAAACCCTGAGTTTCATGCTTGTATCAAGCACATTGACATACAATATCACTTTGTTTGTGAAGCTGTCAATCATCACCTTGTTGACTTTGAATTTGTATCTATTGTTAAGCAAGCAGCAGATGGGCTTACTAAGGCCCTGTCTGCTGTCAAGTTTAGCCGTTTTCTTATTCAGTCAGGTCTTATATTTAATTAATGACCTGTCTTCAACATGCATTCAAACCTTGTCATTGTCAACCTTCTTTGTCATCTTTTACATTCTCACTTTCTTACCTCACTGTTGCGGCCTTCTTCACGTCTTCACCACCTTGCTGTTGAGCTCACTTTCTAGTGAGATTGAAGAACTCTATACTGGCTAGTGAATGAATATTCAGATCATCTAAAACTGAGAAGAAGTGTTGAAATAAGAAGGCTTTGCGAGGATTTCAGTCCTATTCTGACCTAGCACTAAAACTTGCTGTGTCACGTGACGCTGCTTAGTCAGCTCACACAAAAGTCATGCTGTTGATGCAGACTCTGCATTCTAGTTAGAATATATGAATTGAACAGTTGTTTCATAGAGGTCATACTTCAACAATAGACTATTCTTCAAAGTATGATCAGTGAATTTCTGAACAAGATCTTAATGATGCATCAGAGTTATGTGAAGCATATAATGTCAGAGTAAAGAAAAGACATCAAAGATAAAGCACTGCAAAGGTGAAGGCAAGAAGCTGTATTCAGCTCATATAGAGCAATTGCACCTAGAAGTACACTAGAGACTCAGAAAGATAATTGTCAACTAAATTAAAGAAAAGCATCAGTGAAGTGCAAACAAAGCACCTTCTATGATAAGGCTGATTTGTTGTCATCTTCTCTCTTTACAGACTCAGCAGATGTGATGACAATGTGCTTTAAAGCAGAAAGATTGTTCTGAAAAATGTCAGTAAGAGCATGTATAGTGAAAGAAAAGTGACAGCATACCACAGCACAATATGAATCAAGCATGTCTTCAAAGAGACAGGTTTGACAATGTGACTTCTCAAGCTGCAGAAGCTTTATCTCTATCATTGACATTGGTTTCTTTCTGAGATCATGACAATTTACAACATGCAAGTGAGTCTTGACTGCTTTGATATAGCTTGCCTGCTGCTGAACCAGCTCTTTGTCTGTGTTCTCTTTCTCAGATATGATGATGACAGCAGTGAATAACCTGTTGACTTGAGCATTGAACTTGATCAAGACCTAGTAGAATCATTAATTAAACATGATGTTTTGTCAACATCTTACATATGCTGTTACAGGCCTTACAGTTCTTGAAACACTGACTGCATTGAACATTCTTCACCACTTTACATTTGTGATTGAGTAGAACAGCAGAAACAAATAAGCACAATTAAAGGATCATGAGAATGAGGGGTCAATAATGTCACAATGACAGAAAAGAGAATAGAATCAGCAGAAGTATGCAAAGAGTCAATTACTTCAGACAACAAAGACAATAATGCAGCAGCAGCAACACAAGCACATTTTGTCAAAGTGACAGGCACACTAGATAAAGCGGCGCATTTCTCACAGTCACAAGCATCACTGTGAGCATGACTCTGAAGCCAGTGTCAGTATCACACACAAAAAACACGTATGAAACTCATAGAAGCCATGATAGAGGTCTGGCTTTGGTAGATGTTGCAGTATGAGTTTCAAAGCGGGAACAACACAACAAGATAGTGACAGTGAGGCGGTTGAGTTGATGTTGGTGTTGTGTGAAAGAGAAGTTGAAAGAAAGTGAAAGGCAGAAAGGAAATATATTCTCACGCTCTGCGACAGTGAATAGCATCGTCAGCACAACAAGTGCGCTAAGCCTGAATGAGCTTAACCACAACAAACAATGGGAATTCACTATTGTGGGCACAACGCGACGATGGCCTCATGATACCTCAGCCCTATGAAGGCGCTGAAGAACCTGCGCCCAAGAGGGGAGGCAATTGTCAGAGTGAATACGGACGTAGTTCATGTGACTAAGCATGCTAAGCGAGGACCCATATAAGAAGAGCTTCTTCGCACATGAAGACTCTTCAGAGTTAGTCTTGACATCAATTAAGATATATGGTTTCGCTCTACCATCGAATAGCCTGTGCATTGTCATACCTCACACTGTCATAAACCTGTTCTGATGCCTATCTGAGATGGATAGGTGTAGAACCTTACAAGATGTTAGTGTTGCCAGATTAATCGAGGCCAGCCGCTTGTGCGAACCCGGCTAAGCACGGCACTCATTATTGACATCCTCACCTTCGATCGATATTTTTGGTCAAACGTGTCTCAATGCTTGCCCTAATCATTGTCGCCGCTACTCTTGGGGCCTTGTGGTTACTCCAACGACGGAAGTCTACGATAAACCGAAATGGACGCAGATTACCGTATAGACTCTTGATCCCCTGCTTCCTGCATCAAATACATACCGTTAGCTGATTGCTCACCTCAACAGAAAGCCGCCGAATACTCTACCTTTCATTGGCAACGGTCTACTATTCCTCCAGACGCGACATAGATTGTTTCAGTGGTTCACGGATTGCGAGCGTCGATTCGGCCTCGAGACCTTCGAGATATCTGTCCCGACCCTACCCCCCGGTGTTGTCATCAACGATCCTAGGAATCTGGAGTTTGTGCTAAGACGCGATGATGCTTTCACCAAAGGCGACTTCTTCCGGCGGAGATCTTGGGATTTGTTCGGTATGTGATGGATGACATTATTGTGGGTTTGATAAATGTCCATGGATGTAGAAGATCTACGGCTGACAGGTTATGCTGGGCAGGAAACGGGATCATCAACGCAGATGGTGACCTTTGGAAAGTTCAGCGGAAAGCCGGACTACGATTCTTCAGCCCTGCCAATCTCAAGAGTCTTGTGGATGTCGTCCTGCCACTGCACTTGGCGGAAACCAAATCATACCTGATCCAACAAGCGCAAGGGAGCACGCTTGTCGATCTGCAATACGTCTTCCTGGACTTTACAACCCGTCTCATGGGCAAACTGGCATATGATGTATGTATCAATCGGCTTATCATCGGCTTATCATTCTTGGTGTTTGTTCACGGGCTAGGCCCTCTCTCTTCTGAACATTGCTTGATCCCGTAATCACTTAACCTCTCAACTTCCTCCGCCGCCGCACGATCTTCAGATATCATTTCTTCTCAGGCAATGGCCAGATCTATTTATCAAACCACTTCATCATCTCATCCATGTCTCCTCGGTCATCAGAAGTAAGAGAAGGCATACTGACCCCACTACTGCGTTCACAGATGGACATGGAAGCCTCTTCGTCTTTTTCCGAAGCGTTTGACTTCGCATCCGGTGCGATAGGAGAGAGGTTCCAGAACCCTCTATGGAGATTGACGGACTTCTTCTTCGGAGCAAGAATGAGGAGTGCAGTCACCGAAGTCAAGAGTTTCGGCAGGTCAATCGTTGCCGTTGCTGTACGGAAACGTGCGGAGAACAGGATGGAAGGCGGCAAGACCCGACAGGGTCACAGCACCTCTGACGACTCGGTCTCTGGCAGCCTGATCAATTTCTTGATGGATGGGATTGATGATCACGAGATTGTGGCAGATGCGGCATTGAACTATCTCTCTGCAGGTATGCATTCCTGGCTTAGCTTTCACTGGGGATTTGCCGCGCTTGAGTTCTAATCGATATCTACAACAGGAAGAGACACGACTGCGCAGTCCCTGACATGGGCTTTCTATCTTCTGATGCGTCACCCCACCATCGTCCAAAACATCCGTAACGAGCTTTACACTTTATTCCCCGCACAGCGAACTCTGGCACTATCGAGCAATACTCTTCCACAGCCTTCCGCCCTGCCATATACAATGGCGGTCTTCAACGAGAGCCTACGCTTATACCCACCTGTTCCCTTCGAGATCAAACAGTGCGAAATCGCTGCAACGCTACCCGATGGGACATTCTTGCCTCGGGGCTCAGTAGTGGTATCGTGTACCTGGGCGATGAACCGCTCTAAGATCATGTGGGGCCGTGACGCTGATTGCTTTCGTCCTGAGCGGTGGCTAGATGAGGAGGTTGTTGGCAATTTTGAAGATCACCACGGAATTAATTCCTTGAAACAGAAACGGTGGAAGGTAATCCCGAAGACGGCTTTCGAGTTTCCAGTATTCCACGGTGGCCCACGCAGCTGTTTGGGACGGAAGATGGCGGAACTGCTGGGTGTCTACGTCATCGCCAGTCTAGTCTGGGAGTTCGACTTTGAAGAAGAAAAAGGGGTCGGATATGGCTACGAAAGGGTGAGTAAGAATAGCTTGACGTTACCTATGGAAGGGGGCCTGCCTTGCTACGTGGCAAAACGCCGCCAGGTGCGATGAACCGAAGTTCGGTACAGGACTGCATGTATTGTCACTTCGGGCGATATTACTGTTTGCAGGATCCAACCTTGGTCGGAAAGTCAGTGGTTGCCTGCCATGTCAATGTTCTCAATTCATCCAAGAACGTACTCAGCAAATACTTCTACTCGGGCGTCCCCATGCTGCAACACCGTGTTACTGCTCGTACGCTCAATGGAATGAAATGTCGTTGAGGAGCAGTTGCCGATCACCAAGCTATACATGCTTGGGTTTACTATAGGGCAGTGAAGGAGGGACGTACCTGAGTCGTGATGCGGACCATCGATCGATATTCCCATGCATTGTGGTACGGGGCCCTCAACTTACCCTTGGGCCAGAATCTGTCACCCATGTCTCCGGATCTGCAGTGCGAAGAGCTAAAGCGAGAATCAACTCTACATGTACTTCGGTATCACCTCCGCTCATTGATGGTCTGAGCTTTTGTTCAATCGTGCTTCGATCTACGTCACAATACATTCAGCTGTGACATGTTCACGTAATCAAAAGATATATTTCCAGCTAGTTGATTCATAAAATTGTAATATAGTAATAAATATTCTAATTTCAATACCAACGGATCAGGAGTCTGATATGCGTAAGAGAAGCTCCACCATGGGTTTATATGACTTCAGCACAGTTCATGCGTTAATAGACTCAAGGGTGATGCTACACGCATTGCTCTCTCATCATCATGAGTAAGCCATAAAGTTTTTCTGCCTTAACAATCATCTACAATCCTCTTCTAAAGCAGGGTTATTGGTTGATTGAGCCACCCTTTGTGCCACAATCGCCTGGGGTTTCTTCAAAATATCCTCATCGCGAAAAGCAGCACATTCAATTCCCACTATCGACCAACGGAATCAACGATACTTATTTCCAGAGCAGTCTCTCTTTGTCACTTTCCGCAATATAACAAGTCCTACATACCAAGCACCCAGCGTAAGCGGGTGGCTCACATGCTAGTTACAGATTTCACAAAAAAATTGATGTGTCACAAAGCTCGATTCAGTCTTCCGTACTGTTCAACGTAGTGCTACATGTAATGACTGAAACCGGAGATGTTTGAACTGTCCGCACTAAAATCTGCGGTCAATGCATGTGCTATGCTCAATTTGTATGGCGTTCTAATAGTAAACAAAACACAATGCATTCATTACTTCTATGTTTTTTCAAATATCATTGTCAGCATGTCATTGTCATCAACCACTCTTATTTCTATGATTTCTGATATAAAAGCCTTTAAAGAAAGGCTATTTAACTTAACTGAGCACTTTATAAAGATGTCAATTGCTAATTTTAAGGTTATATAATCATATGTGAACAACATCTGATGTTGTCATGAAGTACACATCTATTCAGATCACAGTCACTTTTACTATCACTGTCATTGAGATTAAAAGAAATGAACATCTATCTTAAAAGACAAGTCTACAAACTGTTAAAGATTTATATAACAGAGTAAGCAATGTGCAGTCACATTTAAGACAACAAGGTACAATGAAGTCTTTATCATTATATCAAAATAAATCAGAGACTGAACAGAGCATAATCATACTTTAAAGAAGACTGATGTTTTAAAACAGAACTTCATGCTCTGTGAAGTTACTGTCTCTGAAATGGGTAAAAACTACTCAGCTATCACTATTGTAAAGACTCTGCATAAAGACTGTGTAAAAATCAATATAGAAGATGCAGAGAGTGCATTTCTGACTTAAATGAATGTTTACAATGCAGAATAAGCATGAAAGACAGTCAATTTAAATGATCAAGTCACTGAAAGCAGGCTTTCACCCTATGTGCAACTTTCAGAGACTGTGAAGTGGCTTAATAACACAGAATATCAGTGCAGTCAATTGAAAGTCAGTTAAAAGAATGCTGAAAACTCTGAGAATGTCATTTTTGATTGACTGAAACAAATAATAAAGCTATGATGACATGAATATCTTACTATTGTAAATTTCACTTATAATAATAATGCATTAAGGTGATATCTATATACCTTAATGATACAAGACAAATACAGTAACTGAATTTCTGTGGCTAACCTTCTTGCTGTTCATAAAGACTTTAATAATCTAGCTGAGGTTCTCTGTTGAGTCAAAATCTGATGTGAGAAAGAATGAAGTCTTCAATATATGTTAACAAATGACTCTGCAGCAAAGCAGTCTGCTGTAAAGAAGGTCTTTCAGAGTCTGATTGCAGGTGAGTATGAATTACCTACTGTGTTGAGTACACAGTAATTGTACATTACAGCAAAATGCAGTTAAGCTAGAAACTCACAGTCTCACTCATCTTTAAACAGCACTTTAAGCACAACAAACAGAACCTGAATGTGATGAATTTATTGCATTAATCATTCAGACTGCACTCTTATTGAAAGTTTGTGATTATATCATAAAAGAATAACAGAAGATGAAGACAATGTGAGTCAATTATACACATCAGCATAGCTGTCTTCTGTTACAGATATAGTTGTTTTTATGTTTTAAGTCATTTGTTTACTATGTAAATCACACTGAAAACTAATAACTGAAGTCATTGACTTTCTAGATCACAATCACAAATAACATTAAATTCTGACATTTCTTTCTTAAATTAGCTGTTTTAAAGTTAACAATGAAATGATTCAGTCTTTAAGGCATTTACATGCATGTTAATGTAACTGCACAACAATGAAATCATACAGCAATGAAGACAGAGTATGATTTTTGCACTTAAAATTTGTTAAATACAGTTATGTAATCAGACATGTGAAAGCTTTCTCTGTCAGTGCAATTACTAGTGGTTTCAGAGCTTTAATTGACTGAAAAGATGTGTAAAAAGAAAGAAAAACCATATGATCTGAATGTGAACTTTAAATCAGACAAGAATTCTTGTGATTGTGTCTTCTTTTAATTTTATAACTTATCATGCAAGCATTTCTGACAACAGAAGATTCTGTACTGAAACCTTCTTATTTTCAAAATGTGAAATCAATATGCCTTTATGTGAGAGAACTGTGACTACAAGATTTATAAGAGTATAGACACAGAATATGTGATCAATGACTTGAATAATGAGATTGAGACATCAGAAAGACATTGATTGAAACTTTAAGAGGTTCTTAAGTCACTATAAAGTTGATACTATAGCTTAAAAGAGAATATGAAAGCTTGACAGTGTGATTCAGAGGTTAAAAATGAAGTAGTATGACTGTGAATATAAGAACTGACAGAAGTCATGTCTATAATAAGCAGAAAGAATACAGAGAACCTTATGGTGAAGTACTGAGCAATTGAGGGTGTTGACAATGACAACAAGGTGGTATAGTGATGACAACAGTGAGATGACATAGTGGTGACAACAGTGAGGTGACATAGTGGTGACAACAGTGAGGTGACATAGTCTAGAATCTAGCCTAGGGATGACAGGGAGCTACCTAACCACCATACTATATATGAATATAATGAATTACTATACAAAATCAACAACATGCTAGCAAGTGATGCGTCGTGTTTTGATTCTACTAACACGCCATACAAATTGAGCATAGCGTGTGTATGGACTTCATACTATTGCTTAGGTGCAGACAGTAGTGCGGACAGATTAAATGCGGCCACTGAAACCCGCTGAAATGAGCTGAGCTTAAACCTTACGCGAACGCAAGAAACTCCATACAGCCATTTCAGCTCTCATCTCCTCCGTCAAAACCTCGATGCTTATCAATAATATCAATAAAAGCCTGTGATGAACGCTGGTGGTTCTGATTACCTTTGAAAGCTGTACTTCTCAAGCCCCAGTACAGGTTCGTCCACATTGGATACATTGCCCAAAACACTATTTGGCCGTCGCCTCTCGTCAGTCCCTTGCCACTTTCACCACAGCCATCGCGTCGAAGGTCTATTACTTACTTGAAATAGTCCGTAGGGGCAGGCATTTCCGGGGCCTCCTCCGGGACAACCATCTGGGACAATTCGGGTTTCAGGATCTTGGGGATGCTCAAGGCCAGGCATGGCGGCTGCCATTGCGGCAAACAGAGCGGAAAGGAGGATTGTAAGACGCATTTTAGAAGTCGACGTAAATGGATAAAGGCGAAAGATCAGGCAAGGTGTTTATAGATCCCTCTTGTTGTGGAGAGGTGTGGCTTCGTTTATACATTGCTCGAGCAAAAGGGAGACTCTCGGATACCCGGATCTCTTACCACACTTTGGGTCCGGAATACGAGCCCATGCAGGCGCAGGTGCAGATGGATGCAAGTCGGACAAGCAGGACGTTCACAATCAGATCGGCGATTGTGGTAGAGAGGTGTGATCCTCCGATGCGATCTGGATGCGGCATATATCTTTGGCCACTGCAATGCCCAAAGTGAGAGCTTGCTTCCCGTCTCATCACAAGACAGCACCTAAAGTAGTACGCTCGGTCCGCCGACACGTCTAGTGGAGGCATGCGCAGACTTCGACTGGCTGAGACGGTCCGTTTGCACTCGCGGCCAAGGCAGAGCACAACCAGATTAGGACTAGTTCAGGGTCCTGCTTCAATCCACATCCTCAGTTGAACGGGTATCGTAGATCTTCCCTTTAGCGTAACGTGCTACGCATGAAACTAAATGGCGAGAGCTGCAGGAGCAATGATGATCGTAAGGTCTGACATTCACCTTGAGCGCTTAACTCACTCGCCACCCCACCGCCCTACCTCCGCGACTGCTGATCCCGTCATCCCCCCCAACAACTTGGCGATGTAAGCTAATTGTCAGCATCTTCACCATAATTTCAAGCCTTGGGATGCCTGACGGCTTCGGTACTGGTTATTCTTGCATCTTACGCATTGCATCTCGAGCCTACGCTGTCCCGGTTCATCTTTGGGGCCTTTCTGCTCCACTTATGGCTCCCCGGCTTCACTTATGGGCCCCTGGCTTCACTTATGGCAGTCGGCTTCGCTCGATACCGTCATCTATTCTCGAGGCTTCGTTTTCTGCGTACCATCAGTCAATTACGCCAACGATAAACCTTATTGCTAGAAGCAACCTTTCTTGCTTCCTCCTCCCAAAGCAAGAAATCTTTAGCTGTAACACTCCGCGCGGAGTTCTTAGAGGATTGGTGGCAATCCTGGTGCGGCTGGGAAGACGCCAAAATTGACTGCCTTCGAATCCATGACTGGATGCAAGCCCGGCTGCGAACCAGAAACGGAGCAGATGGGGTCAAAACTGGATCCTTTGGTGGTTCAGAAGCCAAAGTTAAAATGGGGTGGGAGGCAGAATTGGAGCTGGGGGAGTCAGTATTGAAACTTTAACTAATCAAGGCATTAAAGAGGCGCAGTGTCCAAGCAGTGTTTCGCAAATACGACGGAAACCGAAAGAATATGGCGGAGATCTCCATTGGTATATGAAGAGGAGCTTTGATTTTGATCTGCTTTATTGTAGATCGAAAAGTATTTTACTCTAGCCGTCCATATCCACCCTCACTAAATAAACAGCTCAACAACTCATGGTGTGAACAACGGCTCTGGTGTGGACAACGGCCCTGGTGTGAAAAACGGCTGGTGGTGTAGACAATGGCTTGGGCTCCGCGATGCGGCGGATTACTATTTGATGCAAAGCTTCATGTGGCTCGCATGGTCCACCATTGACTTCGGCTTCGGCACGCTATGTGATATAGCCGGTATAGGAGTCCTGGCGGATCGGAGGAAGGACTCATGGGTGAACTGACTCATCTGAGGAGCAGGGCCTCTACTGTTTGATAAGCTGTGGGCCACCTATGACGACAAGAGGGCGAAGGCCATCGAGGGCATCAAGCAGGCATGGGAAGATAGAAGCGAAGAGAAGGTGAAAATCGAGAAGGAGGCCGCACGTCGAATCAACCTGGATTTGGGGTCCATGAAGGGGTTAGGTACGCGCACCCGGCAAGATTACAAGAAAACCCTATCGGGAGGCGGAGGCGAAACGAAGGGAAAGAGGGAAACAGGAGGTGGAGGAAACGATGGATGATGTACCTTTTTTCATCAATGGACTGCCACCGATGCCATTGGCATACAGCCAGCAATATTACCTGCGATCATCAATATCCAGCTTTTGACTGTGCTCCGTAGCCAACTGCATCACCCGTACACCTCTACCAACTGAGCATACGAAGCTCTAGAGTCCCGATTCCCAATGGCTAGATAATTCAAAGAGCCGATAGGGGCCTGGCTAAAAGAACACGCACAACAATTTCTGCCAAACAGCAACGACGCCGCGACCACGGCCCGTCTTTCGCCCGCCAGGTCATTCCATATGCTCGTGGCCCGGCTTGGGAGAGGCAACGAAACGCGATATGGACTCTGAGATGCGATGTGGGTGGTGCGTTGGGCCGTCGCCTCAAACCCTAATATTGTTCTGACGGGTATCAAGAGCAAACAGTTCGAAGATGTCATGCAGCCTTCCAAAGGTGATGTCTATCGCTGACCTATCGAATAACACAGAGACAGTACTTGAAAGGAGCAGAAGGCGGTGTGAGCATCTTAGAGCATCTTTGAGTCTGTCATCGGATCAGTTCAGAGTTACAAGCTTCGTCTTTTGCGTGGCTGTTCACTCTCTATCACTTGCTCGCATTCCATCATAACCCGGATCGGCTCTTATTCGGACTTCTATCTATTTCAACGCTTGCTTGACGTCAAATCTCCGGTATGTATCATCAGTGTCCGCAATGTGGGAGCGGCCATTTCCAGCTCCAACAATACCGTGTCCTGCCTTATCAATTGACTGACTATCAATCCAGATTATTCATGATTATCACAAGGCATCAACACATCAGATGACATACCTCTATTACTTCTCAAGAACCAACACCAAGCTATTCACAACCCGCGCCTAGCAATCAAACAGACCAATCTACAAGACACAAGGTTGGCATGAACATAAGAGAAGTGCCTATCCTGACGAGTCCTGTCACATATGTTAACAATAAGACACATTGCTACCTTGGACTAATATTCCCCATCACAGATCTGAGGATTGGGCTGAAGGTTCAGTCATGCTGATAGATCAACAAACCTAATTGTGAACAGCACTGTCTAGTTCGATTCATAGAATACCTCCGCTCTAGATTAAGAAATCTTTCCCAAATTCAATGTTCACAAATCAATAACCCTAGCTCTCTTTTCCCAGTAGTAAGAAGTAAATATTGCGCCTTGATGATGGCTATGATGCTCATCTCTTTGAGTATCACAGTATTGTAGTACCGATTAAGTGCAGTTCATGCGGTAATCAACAATCTACCTCACAGCTTACTGAAACCCTAAAATAGCTTCATTTCATAAATACCGCTTTGCTGGCCCAAGTATCACACTTTAACTCAGTCACACTGCCTCTCAGCCTCTTCTGTTCTCACTCTTATTAATGACTCTATCAACCCAGTTCTCACCTTCTTCACTCTTCACCCTTTTGGCCTGTTGCATTACACCCCTTCCCCGTCCCTTCCCTTCTCTTCTTTTTCTTTCTTTCCCCTCCCCTACCCTCGCCTTTCCCCTCCCCTTCCCCTTCCCCTTCCCCTTCCCTCACCTCACCTCATCTCAGTCCCAGTCCCAGTCCCTAACCCCTATATATCTCTACATATCTATCCATATCTCTTCCTATCTGTCCATATCTCCTCCATCTCCGCCCATCTCTTCCCACCTCTTCCCACCCACTCCCATCTACCAAGACTAGATCAATCAATCACATCAAATCATCGCCAACTCACTGCCGGAACAAAGGTTCTCGTACCATGAGCGACGCAAAAGGCATGTATGTTGAGTTTTGCGTCGGGGATTTGAATTCCGAGTAGCTGGGTACGACATGTGAGAGATGCGCGCGAGAGAAGAGATATCAAAGAGAGGGGATATATCAAAGAGGGGCCAAGGGGTGGGGAAGATGATGATGGACTCCACGGTCCACCTTCCGAGGGAATGTGCGCCTGCCATATAGGGGTTTCTTTCACACCGGAGCCAGCTTGGATCGGAGTACTCTACAAGGGAGGCAGCGCCCAGGCCGAGCGGAAGTTGGACCGCTTCGCGTGGAATTGTCAAGGCACAGTGCTTGAGCTATCGAAGTGTTTTCTTCCTGTAATCACCGACCCCAAAAAGAGAGAGAGATGAGAGACGTGGAACAGAACAGCGGGCGTAAAGAGCTTTCATTGTATTCTCTCTACTCTGCACTACACTACACTACAGCCGAACGTCTCAAACGCTTTGCCAAACGATTTCCAAAGACGTCGAATGCTCCGACGTGTATACTTTCCCCTGTGTTGGTCCCGACGGGACATTGCTGGCATAGAACGCCGTACTGCCATCGACGGCAAGGCTTCCGTTGATGTTCTGTGACTAGGTCAGCGGAAATGATTTTGGCAAGTGACCAAAACAGATAGACATACCGTGAAAGTCGTAGGGGACGTTACACTCGCGTCACAACTCAGTGAGGCATCGACAATCGAGCAATCACCTTTGCTAGATTTGAGGGTAAAGTCATCACCTGTCGATTGTTAGTTTTTGATTAATGTTTCCCAAACACAGATTCGCAGTACCAGAAGTGGCGACCGCAGCACTGAAAGTCGCACACGCTCCAGTCGTGTACCACTTCCCAGCACTGATAATACAGCCTAATTGGCTCCCGCCAGTCTGCACGTTGAGATACCCTTTGCCCGAGAAGGGCGTGCTTGGTGCGGTTTGAGTTGCCGTCGGCGCCATCGTCGAGCTTGCGGTGGTCGACGGTGCAGAGGTCTGCGTCGGTGATGATGATCCGTCCTTGGGCAAGTATTTAACCCCGGTAGCGGGACACGTTGACTTGGTGCCGTCTATCACTGTCAGTTGAAGATATCAGGAAGCCAATGATGAGCATACCTGGATCGGTAGGAACAAAATCGCCAGTCTGCACGCTACCAGCAACATCGAAATGATACCAGATCTCATCTAAAGCTCCGTTACGGCAGCCAATCGTGACTTGATGACCTCGTGGCGCGGAGAGAGCCGCCTGAATCTCATCAGAGGTGTACGTCTTATCAGTCGAGGGATAAATGCCGGCAGCTGCGAGGTACTAGATGGCTATCAGTATAACGCATGAGTCCTCGGACTACAGAACAGCGTACCTGGTACGAGTCGAGCCCTTTGAAGAGATCCACAGTCTTCTGGAAGAAATCAACCACCTCTTCTTGCCCCGTGTAGTCGGTGTAGCACTTCGGATCTAGAGTACTGATGCATGTGCCGTGCTTTCCCCATTCGTGCTCCCAGAAGGTCTCGTCGTTGCCGGCATAATCCTTCCAATACGTATTCATATAATCAAGGAGGTCGTTCTTGCCATATGAAGCTATGATAGCGGATATGTTGGTGTATTGACGGGCTTGATCGCAGAATTGGTCATAGGTACCATCGCAGTGGTCTGGCCTACACGGTGTTAGCAAAGGGTGATTGCGGAGGGATGGAGGCCAGCTCACCATAAGCCATGGACGGTCCAGTGATCGGCAGGACCAGTGGCAGGACTCGTATCCCAGAACTGAGTCTGGAGAAGTTGACCTCCTGGCGCATTGAAGCAACAGGTATCCTGCACGGCAGTGGTGTTGTGACAACTCAACTGAGGATTAGGACAAGCAGGAGGTTGGCCAGCATCGACGCTTTTATAAGGAAGCAAAGTCACTTGCGCAGACCCCAACGCGAACTTTGCAATCGAACGTAATGAAGGTATTGCGTACGGCATCTTGTACGGTGAGGGCAGGGTAGAGTTGAGGAGCATCTCAAGGGCGGATGAAGATGCATTTTGTACTCGTTCCCTGATCGCTCTTAAGGGGTAATTCAATGAGATCATTTCATCACGGCCGGCCTGCGGCTATGATATGGATGGCGAAGAAACTTGTAATGCGCGTCTAATTGGATAATGATGGTGAAGCTGTTGATGAATGTAGAAACGTCGTCCGAAGGGAAGGGTCCTATCGGTGTGGAGAGATGCACATCATGGGGCGGGCCGATGCATGGAAACCCCTTGCACGTACATCGAAGATTGCACGTGGTGAAGAAGTTGATAGTGAGAGGCGGGTTATAGATCTACGCGACGGACAGTACAGTGGCGCGACGACCACCGATGGGGATTGTCTTCCGTGTCGTGTTCCCTAGGCATCTGTTTACATCACCCACGTTTACACAGGACTGCAAACACTTCATACTATACGCAAGCCATATTTCTTTGATCGCTTAGTCTGTATGCATCATATTTTGGTGATCAACATTCCAAAACCGTTAGAACAAAAGAAGCGTTCCACTCTCGGTATTCTCATAACGCGCCAGACCCCGGAACTGTTGGTACTTCGTACGATTTTCATGGTTTCTGACAGCTCCCTATTTCTCTATGATGGCCCGGACGGTTGGTCATCGCTCAAGGTGTCAAGGTCTTGATCACATGATTCGGTCCCGGTCCGACAGCGTTATCATGCCCTCCAGTGTTGGCGATTGCATTGTTCAGCAATGTTGTACAGAAATCGATAAAGAATTTGCCCGGGCTAGCAACAGAATGAGGATCTTGTCCAGCAAGGTTAGAGATATCGTTGAGGAGAACGCCAAGCCGGTAGGCCACATCGAGGTAGTCGTTTTGGATAAGGACCAGATACTTGTTGGTCGCCGCGATCAGCACAGGATCCCACCTGGCCCAAACCCTGGGGCCTCCGTGTTGCAGCAAGACCATCTTGAGGAGATTGATGTCTGAGGAGACCCCGATGAGATTGCCGGGAGAGTTGAGGATATCCGTGACCCGTTGCGTGACCGTGGAGCAGCCGATCAGGGTTTGCCAGATGTGCGGGTAATTGTACGTATCGTAGCCGGGCCTGACTCTGGAAGCGAGAAGGAAGGAATTGAGTAGGTTGAGCTCGAGTTTATGATCCCCATGCCAGAAGGAGCCAAGTTCGGCTGCGAACTGAACGACATTGACGAGCGCTCCGCCGGTGGCCGCGTTTGCCCCGTTGATGGCGATCAGACCAGCCTGGAGCGATAGCTGTCGGTATCCTGGTGCCTCGAAGTAACGAAGTCCAGCACGAGGAGTGAGAGTCTTGTCACGGAAGGCAATGCCGTTGTTCGGACCCACCTCGTCTCTTTTGCGTCTCCCGGAAGGTGGGGGGTCGGCGGATGGGTCACCCTCACCGTCGGGGCCTGAAGTGATTTGCTGCAACCACGAAGCCGTTGGGACGAGAACTACGTTGAATGTTGGAAGGCTGCCCGGGTTGATCTGTGAGCCCGGGGGTAGCGTTCCAAGATCCTGGGTGCCATCATTAGCGGGGCAACGAACGTGTTCAAGGGCCGGTGCGCTTTGGGGAATCGCGAGGGCTTTGACAGATGTGATGAGGAAGGAGATCCAGGTGATGGTTGGAAGCAACATGGTTGTGGCGGCGTCGAACGTGAGAGCAAAATGTAAGGAAGTAAAGATGATATCAAAGCAGTGATTGTGAATTGACAGCCCTCATCGTTGACGAAAGAAACATAGCCTTTATACACTTGCCCTGAGGACCATCTGAGAGAGTGATTACCTCTAGCAGCTGTTGACATCTGCTTGTGAGGCGCAGGCCACCAGGAAATCAATGTGAGGAATATAGTGCCGTACAATGACTGCCCGGCACCAGGGACGAGGTGACGGGAACGCAGTTTCAGGGTGAAGCTGCTGCTGTCCAGGAAGAACATCACGGCAGGGCCTCAGGGCCCAGGACGTTCATAGCCACGTTCGGTATCAGAAGGTGCTCCAGTTGAGGTACGTGGCCACGTCCAAGCACCACTACTCGTCCGTAAGCTTCGGCTCGGTCACGGTCAAAGGAGGAGGCACAGCAGGGCACGCCAATGGTGTGGAGGGAGCTCCTTTCGATGGTAACGATGCTGCAAAATCTGCCCTCGCCCGTAGGGGACTGTGTCAACAGGCCCGACATGTGCGTCACGGCCCTTTATCAGGCTGCCACACGGTCTCAGTGAGCTGCGACGGCTTGATTCCAAAGCTGGGGCCAACCAAGGTCCAGAAGAGGTAAGTGACCATAATTCTGGCTGTGCTTTTACTGTGGCCATGATAAGTCATCCGACAACTCTCCATCGTGCTCGACTACTTCAGGCGAACATGATCACACTCTCTTCATGGCCGGCATCGTATTGGGATCTCCCCACGCCTTTCCACAATCCGGCAACTCGTCCTTAACCAATATCATGCTCAGGAAAGGCTCCAAGTACGTGGACTTGCTGAAGGTCGAGGCAAGCCCCCTGAGGGAGCCCTTGCTCCCGTCGATCGGTCTCACCGTGCCGGAGTTTCGACATGTTGTTTCGAAAGGCGGAGGAATTACACGTCAGTCTTCCCTTTAGAGGTCATATCAAACTTGACCCAGAGGTCGATGTTTGCTTTTGTGATATTTCTTTTTGCAAGTCGAGATAAGCTCTCTGATAGGCGTTGATAAGCCCTATCGTCTCGGGGATCCGGCATGTCGTTTCAAAAGACGGAGCATTTCCTCATCAATCTTCCCCTCGGGAACTTGACTTGAATTTAATCCCCGTACTGTAATCGATCTCCCACACCCTTGTGCAGATCTCCCGCGCGCCACATGCGGGCTTGTGAGGTGGCTGAAACTCTCATACACCACATTTTACGCAGCTTGATACATCTTGTCTCGGAGAAGTTTTCGGAGAGTCCCACACTCTTCTCATGTCGATGTAGATATAGCACGAATCACAGCATGATGGCGCAACAACAGCGAGAGAATGATTTCAGAACGGTGACTGGAAAGGTCAACGGGACAGGCCGATCCTACAACAATTGCACAGTTTCAATTCAACGTCGATTCCTGGATCAGCGATATGATGACTGATGCTGCTGACACGTGCAGTCTCACCTTCCCGGACCCGGCTACCTAAGGTAAAGTATCGGCCCGCTTTCTAGAACAACCCATACACGTGCAAAACGATTCTATTTTACTCGTATACCCTTCGGAGGTTTACCTACATGCAGAGTACCTTACATACAGAGCGACGCCTACCGGAAGTTTCACCGTGGTACATCTACATCCATATGTGTGGTACCGAGTAACAAACGACCAACTTACCCCCACGCTCACCATGACCGCTCATCCTCCATTTTGTCGGGAAGGAAACACAACCCTGTCTAAGTCTATATGTACTCTTGCTTTTTGGAAATGCACACATAGCATAGCCTCTCTGCTTGACGTTGACGTTGAGTGTGTTTACTGGTCGGCTGCTGCCATCATGCAAGATTCCATCGCACCGTCTGAATGCGCCCGAGCCATCGTCATTTATACTTGATCAACTAAGATATATCGCTTGCATTCCCGTGCTCTCCGTTCACTGCGCCAGTATTAGGGCTAGGTATTTAGGGGGTGTGGGTTACGACATTGGCTTGGAGCTACAAGGTTATGTAAGTTGAATAGGGCCGTGGCTTTTGTCTGAGCGTTTGAGCCCCGATAGCGTTGTGAGATTCATGAGACTGCGGTTTTCAATTGAAATATGTTCCATAGGGCATGACATGATTCTAGACTATGGTCACGCTACATTACACTGCTCTGTTGCCTGCCATCGTCGATCGGGATGTGTGATGGGTAAGCACCTGCACAGCTTCGCCTGCGTCCAAGTGACTCGAGGTAAAAGACGGCCACCCTTTCTGAGAGCTGAGCATTGCGGCCGTCTCTTTGTTCTACTCCCGAGCAGCTTCCCACGGTATACGCCTCAAATATGTTGACGAATCCGGTCGAGTATTCGGGGGATGAAGCAAACCGGCTCATCTATAGTCTAAAGTATTGCTGACTTGGCTTAAAGAAGAGGCAGGATACGCCAGAACCACGAGCTATGAAAGCTGAGCCATCAATCTCCAGATCACCATATCCACCACCCTGTTACAAGCAAACTGATTAGCAAAAGCGCGGTAACAATACCAGCTCCAACCTTGTCACTCGTCTTGATCTTTCCAGGTGCGTCCTGGGCGCCAGCAGACGGGTTGCTCTTACTTGTTCCACCTGTATCATTCGTGACCGGCGCGACAACTTTCGAGATCAGATTCGCCTGTATGACCGACAACGCACTCATCTGCTCTCCAACGCCGTACTTTTGATCCCAATTCGGCTGCGTCCACCTTCGACCGCAGGTCACTCCGTCCGTACCTCCAGAACATTGTGCCGCAGCGCCCTGCGCCGAGGCCCGAAGCTTCGTCATGACGAGGTCCGTGGTGAAGGGTGCCAGTTGAGTAGTAGCCGCCATCCAACGGGATAGATACGCCTTGAAGGAAGGCTGATCGTTGTCACAGTTCTCTTTTGGTTCGCACGCCACCTCAACCATAATGTTTCCACCATTTTCACGAGGGAAGAATACTCGGGTACCGTTCAAAATGCCTTCGATACGGGTTCTCCATTTTGGATCAGCGTTGGTCTAATGTAGGTTAGCTAGGACCGTCATTGCTCAGTCCCGACGAAGTAGACGCACGTAGTTGTACATATTTGCAGCGCCCATGAGAAATGTGCCATAGTTATAAGTCCACTGAAGCAGAGAGGCATCGCTGCAATTCTTTGCAGTTGCTGATCCATCATTGATTTGCCACTCCCGACTTAGGAGGGGCGTCGACGCGAACCAGTCCCACATCTTGTCAGCCCACTCAGCGTATGTGCCGTTATTCGTATACCTGGCGAGACGGGCCGCGAGTTGAAAGAAACCTCCATTTGAGATGCTATTCTTGTAGTCGTAGCCACTGTTGAAACTGTAGATTTGCCATCGCAATCCTCCACCACAGCTTGACGTGTCCCAACGATCAGCTTGCACGTTGAAAACTGCTTGAGAAAGAGAAAGCCACGAAGGCTGATGTGGAGGAGGATTTGGAAAATTGAGCTCCGCGGCAGACATGGTAGCAAAGGCCCAGAATGCTTGGTCGTCATTTCCCTATCACGCTGTAAGCATTTGTGTAGCACGGCCATACGCAGAAGCTCCGATTTCAGCTCACGGATCTCAGGTTTGGATTATCTCACCTCAGTCTTGGTTTGATTTGGAGGCATGAAGTTATTATTCGGCCCAACCTGGGCGAGTAGCCCCTCTGTAACCACCTCATTGTATTGCGAATCGCCAGTGTAGAACCAGTATTCTATCATCTGCCCAAACATAGCTCCTGCTTCCCACCAGTAATAGGGTTGCACTAGTAGCCCAGCAGTCTGACCCGGTTCGTTGCCATGGTAGTACTTCATCATACCACTCGCGACTGTACCTGCAGCGGCCTTGATTGAGTCTGTCAAGCAAAAAATGCACTGTCAGCTCATCAACACGAAGATAGCTTAGGCCGTCGTTGAGACAGCACGACAGTAGTAGATGCTGGGGAAAGCATGGCGTACCAGTATTGGTAAGGTCCAATTGAATGGCCTGAGCGATGTGTACACCAAGTAACAGAACGCTGAGTGCTTCGAATAACTCGAAGCCTCCTCGACATAACTTCATTTTCGCAGGTATGGTGGTCCGATGATCAATTGAGGTGTACCTGACACCCTGGCGTAGAATGGAGCGAAGCTTAGGTCAAGTTTGGCAGGCGCAGCACAAAGGCGCCCATCGAACCTCACAATCACAATCCCTAAGCTGATGAATGATTTCTTTCTGATTATTTGAAAGGAACCGTCTATCTGTTGACCGTTGGAAGTCCGGACGAAGTGAATGAGTACAAGCGTGGTGGAACCGAAGTGACTGTTAGTCGACTGTAAGATAGCGAGCGAAGAGTGTTACACAATTCTTCAACGAAGGGAGACAGAGAAAGAATTGAAGTGACAAGACGAAGATGCCTCCCTTGCCTCTAAGGCACGGAGGTGGCGCAGAATCCTTCAGTGTTCGCAGTACAGCAATAATCATCTAAGCGGCGTGTTCCGCACGTAAGTAGCTTTGGAGGACAGGTTGCATAACAAGAACCGCCAATTGGTTGCTATGTTGCAGCCAACTTGAAACTGTGTATGAGAACTTTCAAGCAGCTATTTCACCTTTCAATAGACGTATAGAACACTTAAGGTACAAGTAGGCAGAACAGGGTCCAGCACTAGTCTAAAGATGCTTGGGCAAGGTAAAGATTAAGATTGGCTTCGACGATGGCGCAACACCACGCATCGTAGTGCCCGTTAGTCAAAGCCCGTCAAGAGCTTATGTTCACGTCGCAGCATTGAGCTCTTGTCATTAGCTATCACTTGAGCTGAGAAATGCTCGACATGCTTACTGACATGGTCTGTGGTCTTTCTCAGCCCGCTCAATTTCGACTTTCAAGTCCGATCTTGCACGCATTCTGGCCGGTCCTAAGATTCAACCGCCCACCACGCGTGTGGAAGGAGGGATTCAGGCTGCTTGCCCAGCGGTAGAGCTGTAGCGCGGCAGAGCTCTAAAAGAAAGGACTCGGGGAGAAACAATGATCATGAACTACGCAGTTAGCTGGAAACCAGGCAGGCAATTCTCTTGAAGATTTTGATCTTTTGAATGCTCACAACACGACAGCTGCCCGGCCCCGGTCAACGTTACCATCATTCTTTCCCTCGATACTAGCTCTGAATCCCCTTTGGCTAATGTTCCCAGCTGAGCTTTCCTCTGCAAAAGTACTGTCGATGCATTTCGGATATTACGATTTCTCAGGTCTGAGACACTGAATGTGCTTCTCAATCAGTTTCAATCAAGCCCTCAAGGATTTGGTTGATATACTGGGCCGCAAACCAGCTGGGAATAGTGGATAGGGCCTGTTGAGATTGAATCCATGCGCACCTTCTAATCCATAGCGGCTCTTCTCATCTCAATGAGCTTGTTCTAAGGCGGTTTCAGACTTTCACAATGACCTTCTACACATCATATGATTCAGTCATGATGAGGATGGCAGCCGAGACATGCCCTGTCCCAACAACTTTCTCAGTCTATCTCAGCTTCCCGCACCTCCTAATGTTCCCTCTGCCAATATGTGCGACTCGTCCCGCACGCCCCAAAGCACTCTGACAATAAGAACGTCAAGGTTCATTCGGCAGTCGCTTCATCCCTCCTCTTAAAGGGTTCATCTGCACTGTCAGGTGCCGTCTGAAGTTTCCTTTGGGCTTGCAGATACAGGAAGATCATTCATGCGCATCAAAGGTGGATCTGACCGGTGTCGGCGGCGCAGGAATTTCGAAGCGGGCTTACAGTGTCACGACTACAGCTCAGCGTTCAGCGACTAAGCAACAGACACATGAATAGCGCTTGCTCTTCCCTCAATCTCGTCTTCTTCCATCACCACCAACACCAACAAGCCTGTGCAACAGAAACAATCAACGTAATCCTCGCTCGCACTTTCCCTATATCAAGACTCTCCCCTAACACAGTCAGAATGCATTTCATTTCCCTCATCTCCGCCGTTCTCATCTCCATCGCCATAGCCATGGCTTTCCCAAGCCCAAACGACAACATCCTAACTCTCAACAGCCCCCTGATGACCCGTCAAAACGTCCGGCCCTTCTCCCCAGCATCCCTGCCAATTTCAACCACCCATTGACCCCTGAGCAATCTCTCCAACTAGTAATGGAGACAACTATGCACGCTGACCCTGAAGTGCTGAAGATCCCCCCGAATGCGCCTACTCCGACCTACATACATTCCCCTCCTCCGCACCCAAAATCACCCCAGCACTTCCTCATCTCCTGAAAATGGCAGCGCTGACGATCTTGGGACACACAGAACTGCTGCGGAGGTACCTGCCATGTAATTTCCATCCCTCTACTATAGACCCTCGGCCTCCGTGAGCTTTGTGCGGCTAGAGGCGACGATAGCCGATCAGAAGATAAGTAAAGTGAACACCACAGCCGGGAATCCGAGAAGCAGTGGCTGATGCCGATGCCACGAGGTTTGGGTCTTGACGCTGCATTCAACATGCCCTCGATCCAGCAGGACGACTATCTCGAGACGCACGTGGGGAGTTGGACGTTGAGTTGTGCAGGGCTTCTATCGGGGAGTGCAGCTTCGACTGCTGTGCTGGCCGATTGGATTTTACTCTGTCAGATCACGAGAAGAACAAAGTATGTGTGTAGTCCACGGACGAAGCCTCAAGGGAGTTGATTGAGTGGGTGTGATGTTGTGTTTACCTTTGTCGATCGATCGGATTTTCTGGAGTGGGTTTGAAGATGGCTTTGACGTCTAGGCCGTTTGATGTCTTGGCATCTCGTTGTCCAGCGGTACTTGAGTGTCATCAAGAAGCTGAGGAACTCTTTAAGATAACCCTTTGTGCTAGCAACGGAGTTGTTCCGTCTAGGGTATTGAAAGTCATTGTGAGGTTGTTGTATGTTACATGTGTTGAACATAAGGATATGGCCGAGGCCACATGTCACGCAACAAAACATGTCTACAACGCATTAATAGCAGCAATTACATTGACTTCTAGTACTGCGTCTGCAATCCATTGCGCTCAATACATTGATCTATGTGCGCCGGCATGAGGTGACGGTGTTTACCATACTGATTACTAGGAAAAAGGGGGTTTCATGTGGTGGTTTCGCTAACGTGTGCGGGTATATAGATCAAGCCCCTGAGTAGCTAGAGTTTTCGGTCAATCCATCAAGTAGCAACAACATGTACTCTAATCTGTGTCTTCCCTGGCTATGAGATCTGGCCAAGCATTGAGCGGCACGAACTCATTCCATCCAGATTCACATCCCATCTTCCCTATCTCGAATCCATGCTACAACGCATTGCCCCACTGCGGCGCATTGATGATTATCCCCATCGAGCAACCCGCGATGATGCCCGTGACCGGCAGCGTGATGATCCAACCGAAATAGATCCAAGCAATCATCCTCCAATTGATCGCCTTCACATCCCCCGTGCACAACCCCACTCCGACCGTCGCGCCCGTGATACACTGGG